>Ga0209349_1000839_pt1 | contig 15389 bp, 15 predicted proteins | sample ETNvirnome_2_130_FD_184067 | JGI IMG/M metagenome (GOLD analysis project Ga0209349, IMG submission 184067) | Marine viral communities from the Pacific Ocean - ETNP_2_130 (SPAdes) (version 2) | ecosystem: Environmental > Aquatic > Marine > Oceanic | place: Pacific Ocean | collected 2013-06-22
AAATGAGGTTGCACTTTGGGATTCTCCACTTATACTTGCAGAAATACAATCCATATTTAACGATGGAGTAGCACTTGATGTTTCTTCTGATTCTGGCGACTATGCATCGTCTGGCAATTTAGTTGGATATTGGAGAAATACAGGTTTAAGCACTTGGTCAAATTTAGATAATCCAGGAACTCACGATGGTACTCCAACCAATGCAGCAGACACAATCCTCCTCCCAGAAGGTGCTACCTCTGGCAAAGACATATTAGGCTTCCCACTTACACATACGAATAATGGGTGGCTGAATATGGATGGCAAATCAACTTATGTGGAGATACCATATAATAGTGTATTAGATATTCTCACACCTAATCTTACTGTTGAATGTTGGATAAAATTTGATGATGTTTCTCAGTCATATAATTCAATTATGGGTAACAATAATTTTGAAAATGATGGTTGGAATATGTATGCACATTCGGCTGTTATAAGGTTTGGTGTTAATAATGGAGCATCTGGTAGCACTGGAGGATTAGCAGTATCACCTGCTATTGCAGTAAATACTTGGTATCATGTTGTAGGAAGATATGATGGTACTAATGTCTCAATATATCTTAACCTTGTAAAAGGAACATCAGAGGCATATACTGCAAGTATTGCTACAGCAGATGACCCCACAAGAATTGGAAAACTTGGTTCTGATTATTTTGATGGTGGCATCATTGATGAAGTTAGGATTTATAATAGAGCATTATCTGATGGTGGTATTTCAGACGCAGGGACAGTGTCTTCTGGAGAAATTTTAAAGAATTATAAACATGGAAAAAGCAAACACAGTTAGGGAAAATCATGGCACATTATGAATTATATATTTGTTTAAGAAAGACTACTTATGAATCAGCAGTACCAAGTGTACTGCAACCAAAGCTGGGATGGAATGAGTACGAATACGATGATGATGGTGAGATAACATCTACAACTGCTATTACTCCAACTTGGAAGGCAAGTGCATTTAAGGGTAAATTAGGAGCTCCTAGAGTTAGCTTAGATGGAAATCTGATTATAGTTAAGGGAGAGTTTAGTATGTTAACTGGTGAATTAACTGCTATGGTAGCATTAGGAAATGGATTAGCTTATCCAAACAATTCAATACTTACAAAAACGGAAGCACAGACTTTAGCTAATGGAGAGCTATTTAGTGAATAACAAACAAATAACAATAAAACATACTCGTTCACGCACAGCCAGTGCTTAGAGTAGGAGGATAACATGGCAGAAACAAGTTTAAAGACATACACAGTAAGAGAAAAACTCAATAAGATGGATGTTGACATTATAACTGTAACCCCAACAATAGAAACTTCATCAATAGATGCTAATGATGTTTTATTTAACCCTTCTACTGCTGAAATTGCGAATGCAGTATCAGTTCCAGGTGGAAGGTCATTGTTGCATTCCATTTGTTTAATTGACCAGACAAATACAGCGGTAGATGCTGGAGTATCCATTGACCTTGTATTCACTCAAGACTCAGGAGATTTAGGCGCTCTTGATGGTCCAGTTGGGACAAGTGGTGGGGCTGATACAGTTTTAGATGGAATCATTGGGATTATAAATATATCTGCTGATGATTATAAAGATATGATTAATGGTCAGATTGCAACCAAATCTAATGTTGGGCTTACTTTAATTGGTGCATCTTCTGCATCACGAAGTGTTTATGTTGGTGGTGTTATCAGAGAAGCGGGAACTGCTCGTGCTGCTGATGCTATTGATATAAGGCTTGGTATTATCAAAGACTAATGTTCCCTTCTAAAACAGCGGTTATTTCAGGAGGTGCAGGGGGGGTAACTTTCTCTAATAATTTCTCTATTAAGTGTGATGGTGCTACAAACTACCTTAGTATTAATAATACTTTTCAGGATATAATCAGGACTGATGCTTTTTCAATTGGGTTTTGGGCTAAGCCTGGAGATGGACAGCCACCAGGAGGCACTAATCTACATTTTTTTGGAACGAGAGAGATTGATAATACAACAGGTAGCAGAATAGGGATGTTTATAAATGGAACAACAGGAAAATTTGATGGCAAGATAGCTGTAACCTTAGATTCAGAAGATACTGGAACACAATATTGGGTTGATGGTGGAACTACATTTGCTGATGGAGAACCATCAGATTTTGCTCATTTTTTAGTAACAATTACTGAAGGTAAAATAGTGGTTTACAAAGATGGGAGTCTATTAACTCCTCTTGGTCCACCATTAGATGGCGATATAAGTAGTTTAGACCTTACACAATGGACGTGTAGTGAAAATATGGCATTAATGGCTAGAAATGAGGATGGAACAATAGAAGAGTTTATGGCAGGATATATGGATGAATTTGCAGTTTATGGGGAAGCTCTTTCATCAGATGATGCTCTGGAGATTTATAATTCAGGTACACCTAGTGATTTAACTTCATTAAGTGCACCTAAACCAATAGTTTGGTGGAGATTTGAAGAAGGGACAGGAACAACTGCTAATGATTATGATGGCAACTCTTCTTATGTAGGCACTATGCACCCTAGTGGTATGTGGAGTCCTCATGTACCAGGATAACAAATGACATTAATAAGAAAAGGTGAATGCACACCTGATAAGTGTGAGACTGTGAGTGGATTAAAAGGGTCAGTATGCTGTTATTTTAGTTTTGCTAAGTTATATTGTCCACACTTACAAGGAGATTTAAAGTGTGAATTACATGATAAATTAAAGAAAGCAACTGATTATGGATTTAAAACAGATAGAAAACCAGACTTTTGTGTTTCATTTCCATCAAGTCCAAGAGTTTTAGAGAATATTATAAACTGTGGATATTACTTTGTTGAGGCATAATGGTTGATATATTTGCAGAATATGGATAATGTGAATGGATATAACCAAACTCTATATGGAAGCAGGCGTAGTTGGCGTAGTAGTTATTCTATTCAGCTATATGGTAATGACTATAATAAAATCATTAAAAGTTCAGAACGAAGATATAGATGAATTACGACAGGCAATACATAAAATGGAAGCTGTCATTGATAACAGTCAAAGTATTATATTAAAGCTTGTAGATAGAATAAATGCTAAAGATAAATCAGATGATATACGAAGTGAAAAAGAAGAAGAATCAAAAGGGAAGTCTCTTGGCAGGTTTGGTGACAGAATTGAAAGACTTGAAAGAATAATCATAAGGATGGAAGGAAGAATCTTGAATGGGTATAAAGAATGAACAATAAAGAAGTAGTTGCATATAGAGAAGATTTAAAGAGTAGAATAGTAAGGATTGAAACTATTGTAGAGAGAAGTGAGATAGAACTCTGCAAGATTAACAGTCGTACTACAAGTCTTGAAGGTTGGAAAAATTGGATGACTGGTGGTATGGCGATACTATTAATAATGATAACAGTAGCGATAGGAGTATTATAATGTTAGAATGGGCAGCTGCAAAGATAGGGGTAACAGCCGTACAATGGACGATCGGGGGCATAGCTGGACTTGGTGTCGCCTGGGCGTTAAAACGCATTCCTAATAGCAAAATAAAGGCAAAAACAGGCCTTCTGGGGTATTCAGCAGGTGTAACAATGACTTTAGGCATGTCAAAGTGGAAATTTACGAAACAGTTTTGGAATAAGTACATCGAACCTTGGTTTGTGGATCTACTGGATAATGTAGTTTCACATACCTTACAGGAGTTCTTACGTGGGTTAAGATCAGATAACTAATGCCTAAATTTGGAACAAGGTCAAAAAATGCTTTGCATTCTTGTGATGAAAGACTTATAAAGGTATTCAATGAAGTTATCAAGACAGTGGATTGTTCTGTACTTGAAGGTCATAGGGATCAGATTAAGCAAAATAAGTTTTATGACGAAGGCAAGAGCAAGGTTAAGTATCCCGCTGGGCGTCATAATAAATATCCCTCTATGGCTTGTGATGTTGTTCCTTATCCTATTGATTGGAATGACAGGGAGAGGTTTCATCTATTTGCTGGATTCGTACTTGGAGTAGCAAATCAGATGGGAATAAAGTTAAGATGGGGAGGAGATTGGAATCAGAACTTTGAAGTTGACGATAATAAGTTTGATGACTTTCCTCATTTTGAGTTAAGGGTATAGCTAGGAGAATATATGATATGTCCGTACTGCAGATCAGGAAGTGTTCGGAAAGATGGCATCAAGATCAGGATGAATGGCAAAAGAACTCAAGAGATAGTATGCAATGCTTGTTCAAAATATTCTTCTTATCCGATACAGGAAGAAAATGTAGTACCAGACTCAATAGAGCCAGGCAAGGTTTTATACTACAAATCAAAGAAGCCTTTTAAATTACATGGAGCAACTGACATACATTATGGAGCAAACGAACATCATACAAGGAAGTTTGATGATCTTATTGATGAAGTCGATTCAGATCCAGATGCAAGGTGGTTTCTAAATGGAGACAATATTGAACTTATACCACCACATTATAAGATCAGTCAGAGAGGTCAGGACATGGAGCCTGATGAACAGCATCTCAGCTTTATTAAAAGGATTGAAAAGATTGCTGATAAGTTGCTATTTATTCGTGGAGGAAACCATGATTATATACGTTCAGCTAACATTCTTGGATTTGACGTATCGAAAGTTATGGCTGAAAGCTTGTCAGTTCCGTATTACAGACTTCCTGGGTATACAAAGATAATTGTTAATAAGAAAGAATGGACACTTGTATCAGGACATGGAAAGAGCGGAGCTAAGAATGGAGACTTGGAACTTGATAAGATGGCAGCAGTTTATTCTGAAGGTGATATATTCTTCCTTGGACATAATCACCAGCTTTATGCAAAACCTATTGATTCAATCAAGGTTAAAGATAAGGAAGAAACTTTACATAGAAGATGGTATTGCAGGGGAGGAAGTTTCTTGAGATATGCAGACTATGCAAGATATTCATTCTTTCCTATGATAAGGACTGGATGGGTAACAATGGAATTTAAAGAAAAGGAAATTAATTCATGGACAAACTAATAATAATACCTTAAGGAGGTAAAATATGGCAACAACATCGGCAGCAGCCTTTGCTAGTAGTACTACTGCTGGGTATACAGTAAGAACAACACCAACAACTTCAACTTTGGCTGGAGCTACAGATATTATTGTTTCACCTGCAATAGATACGAGTGTAAATGGTATTGAAAATAAAAAAGTAGTATGTGGCATTGACTTAAAAGTTAATTTTACAGATAATGCTGCACATTTTGACTATCAATTATCACATAATGGTACAGATTGGACAGCTGTTACACAGATATCATCAGATGGGGCACCTGCGATGACTGCAGCAGGAGGTCCTTATCTACATATATTGGATTTATCAAATGTATTTGCTCCATATGTTAGGTTTTCATTTAATGCTAATGGAGCTACTGTAGGAACGAGCGGTACATTGCAATTTTTATTTGCGTATAAATAATGAAGATACGTATAAAATATAAATGGACAGTTACTACTACTCTTCCAAATATTAAGATAGTATATATAAATGCCTAAAAAAACATTTACTATGGGTGATTTTTCTGGTGGTATGAATAAGAATGCAGATGAAAATGATGTATTAGGCATGAAATCTGTGACTTTTCTAGCGAATATGCATGTTGATCATTTAGGTAAAATATCAGCATTTGATCCAAGAGATGCAAGTCTTCAGTGGGATGATCATGAATCAAATGTAAGTGGTAACATTACAGAGGATTATGATGATCTTGATTTGGGGATTGGAGATCCTGATCCGTCTGAATCTGATGCTTTAGATATGGCTATAGGTGCAATTGGTTCTCCTTCTAGTGATTTATCATGGGAAGATGGAACTTATAATTTTAGGTATACAGTATGTAAAGATCTAGGTAATGGTATTATAGAGGAAGGTCCTTTGCAAAAATTTGAAGGATTGACAGATGGTCAGGATATGAGTGCAGATGATAAAGCTACATTTACTTTTTCTGTAACAGGAGATGCTGATCCTAATCATATGGATGCAGATTATGCTACTGCATTAAATATTTGTGGAAGAGTATATTATGCGAGAGTATCAGGGCAAGGTAGCCTAACCCAACCTGGATATATACATTTATGTGATTTGATATATACTCATACTACTGATAATGATAGAATACAACCAAGAGCTATTGGAGGTATTGGAGATCCTAATACTGCTGTTATAACTATTGAAGAACCTCCTACAGCATCTTCATTTGAGATGAATGCTATATACCCATCTGATGTTGGGATATTAGATGTAAAGGCAAGTCCATTTACAGACTGTGAATCTAGGGTTATTTTAGGTATAATAACGTACATTGCAAAGAGTGGTTATATATATAGATCAGTACCTGGAAAGCCTGATATTTTTCCTACTGATAATTGGATAGATTTAACAAAGTATGGAACTTCTTCACCGTGCAAGGCAATGTATGGTCTTGGCAATGTATTATGTTATTTTACAGCAAATGAGCTGATTGTATTTGATATAGTCAATGATGTAATATTAAAGACAATGAGAGGATATGGCATAGATGATCCAGGGCATGCTTCAAAGGTAAATGAAGGAGTAGTTTTTAGAGCTCCTGGAGATACTAATTTGAATACTCGTGATTTCTTTTATTTTGATGGAAATAAGATGAGCAATCTTACAAAAGGAAGAACGACTTTAGATACAATATGGGATGGTACTAATATAATGTACCAAGAAGGGGTAGATTGGGTAAGCTGGAAACATTATGTTCTGGATGTTGCTGGTACAGATATATATTATGAAAATAGGGGAATTTATAGCTTTAAATCGGATACTGTCTTCTCAACAGCAATATATACTAGTGATGGAACAAACTTTGATAATGCATTCACTATGACTATTGGAAAATGGCATGGAGGAGATCCAGCTAGATATAAGAGAATATATAAAATTGTACTTCATGGAAACAAACTTGATACCTCTACTATTCTTCTTACTGATGAAATAGGAGACTTTATCCCTGCAACCAAAGCTTATGATGATCATAAGGTAGTGACTTGGACACCAGATAGTTCTCTTAAGACAAGGATGATTCGTATCCGTATTATTCCTTTATCTAATGATGTTGAAGCTTCATTACATTCTTTTTCTGTAGTTTATAGAGATTTAAATAAGTTTTAACAGTGAACATAAAATTATTATTAATATTAGTACAAGCATGAGTATATTAGAATAATGAGAGAAGCATTAAAAACGAGTGTATCTAAATATGGACCTAAGACAGATTCTTCTATTACAGTAGAGAATGTTGCAGGAAAGGGTCTTCAGCTTGTAGTTATGTATGCAGGTAGGAAACATTACCTCCCCTTAAGTTCTATGCCTTTAAATCAAGATACACATGCTAATCACCCTAATCATCAGAAAATAAGGGTTGATCATAGTGGTCAGGTAGGTATTGGGATTGCTACTCCTACTACAAGATTAAATGTACAGGAGGATTCTACAACAAATGAGATATTCAAGATTACAGATACAGGTACAAATACAACAGCAAGTTGTTTTATAATTCCATTTGAGATGCCGTCTACAACTGAAAATCAGAGATGTGATATTCAGGTAGGTGGTGCAGGTAGATATCTTTTATGTGCTATGAGTAATAATAATGGAAGATATTTGGGATTTGTGTATATATCTTCTTCTACTGCTAATGCTACTGTTACTACTATTGGAACAGCTAATAATATAACTGTAGGTTCAGATAGTAGCGGAGCTAATAAAATTAGAATTACAAATACATATGCAGGAGCAGCTGTTATAAGCGGAGTACTGATAGCGTTGGATTCTTACGGAACGCTTACAGTTGGTAGTGTTGCATAAGAATTAAAAATAAATAAAGGAGTTTAGTATGGCTTATGGTGAAGGAAGATCGTTGCTTTATGCTGAAAAAGGTAAAGAAGAAGCTAGAGAGCGTTCTCTATTTGAGACAGAACTATCTACGGCTGAAGATCTAAGGACAGAACAATCTAAAGATATGGCAACAGCTAATTTGTGGGGAAAGCTTGCATATTTTTTTGGTCCTGTACCTGGATTTATAGCTGAAAATGTACTTCCTTTAGCTGTAGATTGGTGGCAGGATGATCCAGAAAAGGCATTTGTATCTGAAGATGTAGGTAGGTTTGGTCTTAGTAATAAGTACAATCTTCGAAATGTAAATGATGCACTCAGAGAAGCAGATAGAGAGCAGAATTGGCAAAATATAGCAAATATAGGAACTAGTGCACTTACAGCATGGACGATGGGAGGAGGATCATTTGACGATCCACGAAATTTTGATCCTTGGACATATGGAGGAAAAGAAGGTGCAAAGCGTCATGGGACTGGTGTTTTTGGAAAAGGTGGCATAGGTGATACAAAGAAGAGTCTTTTTGATCTTTATTTTGGTTAATAGATATGCATATAAATACAAAATCAGTCTTTGAGTGGGATAAAAAACTTAAGAAGTATGTAGAAATACATAATGAAGGTTATGAATATAATGGAGATGTAGCCCTTGCAAGAAGGGAGATACTTGGATGGGATGATTTTGGTGGTGGCGGAGGTTTTGGTGGTGGTTCATACTCAGGTACTGGAGAGACTTTGCTTGATTTTGATGATCCTCCTGGCGATGGTTCGACTGATCCTACTGGTACTGATCCTACTAGTGGAATGACATGCTCTTCATCTTATGGCCCAGGGTGGACAGGTACTTATCCTAATTGTAAGTTTACAGGGACTATAGAATCTCTTGGATATGGTGGCCCTGAGGGAATTCTTGCAGGGAGTTCATGGGAACAAGATTGGGAGCAATTTTTTGATCCATTTAATCCAACTATGTCAAAAATGCTTGGCAAGCAGTATCAAACAAAACTTGGAGGACTATTTACACAGGCACAGTCAGGTATGACTGATCTTATGAAATCATGGAAAAGTGGAGGTAGTGTATTAACAGGGAGAAAGACAAGAGATGTGCAAGATATTAAAAAGGCTACTGGACAGGATACATTCGCATTAGGACAAGCACTTGAAGAAGGTAGATATGGTGAACAGCAAGATTGGTTATCAACACAGAGAAACACATTGAATATGCTTCTTGGTAGTGATATATGGCAAACTTGCGGAGGAGAAGGAGATGCTGAATGTCCTGCAGGGACTTCTTGTAGAAATGGGCAATGTTTACCTGCAGAAGAAGGTGGTTCAGGAGAAGAGGATATGGGGTCATGTTCTGATTGTACTTATTACAAGGATGAATATGACAGAACTGGAGACACGAAATATATTAGTTACTTCACTCGTTGTCAGAGGCAAAATTGTTAATAAATGATGGGTAATTGTAATGGATGCTCAAAAGGTTTAGGAGATACGGTGTCTAATGTTATCAAGAAGGTTTCTGGTGGCAGGATAAAGGAATGTGGTGGCTGTTCCAAGAGACGTGAGTGGCTTAATAATAAGGTGTCATATACTAGAGGCAATGCTTTGGATGCGATTAATAAGATACAGAATGAAAGGATAAAGTAATGGCGTGGACACCAAGACGGCCTAGAATAGATTATGGAGCTGCAGATGCAGTGCGTGAATTGTCAGGCTTAGTTTTGCAGATGGTATCAGAGGAAAGAGCGGCAAAAAGAGAGGCAGATGAGCGTGCAAAGGATCGTGCTTTTCGTAAAGAAATGATGGAAAATCAAGTAAATCTTAATCTTTTAGCTCAAGATTATGGATTTCAAAGACAAAGACTTGCTACTTTAGAAGATGAATTGTCAGTGGCAGGATATCAGTTGCCTGAAGCGAGTAAAACATCTGGTTTTGGAGAAATTAAAGATAGGACTGTAGAAGGATATGAGTTTGCACTTCAGGATATTTTAACTAATATAGAGCAAGTTAATAAGGAGAGAGCATTAATACAAGCAGGGAAGGATTTTATTAGAACTCAAGAAGATTTACATGGTGGTATAATTGCTGCTAAAGAGGATGAGGCTTGGAAAGATTTTATGTTGGAGGGGAATCTTTCATATGATCCAAACAAACCAAAAGGTGAACAGTTTACAGGTACTGAAGAAATGTCTGATTGGTTAAATAAGCTTAATGAGGGCCAGCTAGATCAATTAAAAAGTGTGAATTTTAGGCAGGCAGTCCTTCGTGGGAGAAGGGGCATGAAGGAAGCACAAGAAACTGCTGGAGCTAGTATGGCTCTTAAAGTAAATAGAACTGCAATAGCTTTGAATGAGGTACAAAAAGAGGGTGCTGAAAAGAAAATTAGAGAAGGCGATTATGATTTAGGTATGAAAATATTTACTGATGTAGAGAAAGATTTAAGTGATAGAATATTTGAAGCAGGTAAAAATATATTGTCTGGACTTAATATGGTAACTGAAGATGGACGGTTTTCAATAAATTATCTTCAAATGCTTGAAGATCCAGATGAATATATAGATATTATGGAAGATTTTATGGAAGCTAATCCAGAAACTGCACAGGAAATATTAGCAATTAAGGATAATTTTATTCTTTCGCAACAAATGGGGGTTGACTGGTCAGAATCAGTTATAAGGGCACAAGCAAATGCGTATTCAGATTTTCTTGAAGCAAGACAGATGGAAATGTCTATGGGAGAAGGTAATCGTGCTAAAGGAATTGAAAGATTGGAAAACTTATCTTTAACTGATAAAACAAAATCAAGATATCTTTATCTCTCAAAACGTATTAATCAGTTTAAAAGGGCTGGTTTATATGGAGGAGGTAGAAGTGCAGAAGAAATGAATATAATCTTAGTAAATTCATATGAACTTATAAAAGCAAAAGATAAATTAACTGAGGATAGAATAGAAGCTGATATGGAAGAATTATCTACAGTAGCTAGTAAAGGATATCCAGTAGAGCTTGATGATTTTGCTCCAGTATATTATAAGGGACAGACAGAAGCTGATCAGGTAGATTTATTAATGTCGCTTGCTTTGATTAAATCTATAAAAGGTAAACCTGGAGTTGATCCAATAGATGCTGAAAAACTTATTGAAACTTTGGCAGATAAAGTTGGTACTCTTCAGGCTGCAGGACTTACTGGTCTTGATCAATATTGGGATTTTATCAAGCAATTGCAGGGAGCTAAAATTGACTTAAATCAGCTTGTGAATCAGCAAAGAGTAGATGAAGTTGCTAATAAGATTGATGAAATGCTTAATGAGGCATCTGAAATGACAGGTATTTCTAAGGATGATTTGATAAAAGAATTTAAACGAGTGCAATCACAACAAATTCCATGGGGAAAAGAAGGACGTAGACGTACTAGTGCAGGTAGAATGTTTTAATGCCTAATTTATTTGATAGACAGAAGTTCAAATCTGAATTAATGTCTCAAGGCATTAAGATGACAGATGATGAGATAGATGCTTATCTTGAAAGAGCATCTGCATCGGTTAAACCAAAATCATACTTACCTTATAGACAATATGAAGCATTAGCAGCAGAGGAAGAGAGGGGTGTTTCCTTAGTTGAGCCATATCGTCCAGTTCCAACAGTAGATGAGAATGCAGCATTAGACTTTCTTGGTAATGTTTTATGGGAAGCTGTTGATGTAGGTACATTTGGTGCAGTAGGAGCTTTAGATTATAGAGATTACTTTGAGAATATAATTACTACAGGTGGTCCAGGTACATTTGCTGGCAGGGTAGGAGCTGGTATTGGTGGTTTAGCTGGATTCATGGTTCCATTTGGTATAACAAAAGGAATAGCTGGAGCTGCAGTTAAGGGTGTTAGTAAGTATGGAACTAAGGCAGCAGGTAAGAAGATTTCCCAGCAGGCTTCTAAAATAATATCAAATAGATCAAAATATCAAAAGCTTGGTGAGCTTGAAAAGGCTAAGGTATTTGAGCCATTTACAAAGACATTGTCTAAGTATGGACATCAGCTTGAAAATAAGGCTGTACGTGAAAAATATCTAAAGAAGATAAATGACAATGTTGGAAATGTCTTAGTTGACCAGCTTAAAAAGAATAATATAAGGCTTGCTCCACCTACAATTGCTAAACTGGAAACCATGATCAAGACTAATATGGGACTTCTTGAGGGGTCTAGAATGCCTGTATGGAATCTACAGCAAAGAATAGCTCTTGGTCTTGGTGGTGGTCAGAGTGCAGGTAAGTTGGCAACCTTAGCTTCTCATGTTATAGAAGAAGCATTGATATTCTCTGCAGTAGAAACTCCTATGGAGCTTATGAATTCTATAGATGAGCATAGAGATGCTGATTTTCCTGGTACTATAGGCCATGCCATGGCACTTGGTACTGCATTAGGATTTATTAGGTTTATTCCAGGTGGTAAGGATATGCCTATCATGAGATCTGCATGGAAACGTATAAGCCAAATGATGAATGGCAGGAGAAGTTATACAGCATTTGATTATTCAAATCCAAAAGCAAGGGAGCAGTTAGGAAAGACATTAAGAGCTACTTGGGATCAAGGTGGAAAAGATTTATTTAGAAAATCATTAAATGATAAAGATTGGAAAAAACTTGGTACAGATTCAATAACTGATCCTAAGCAGATTACAGAGTTAGTTTCTACCCAAGAGGGTGCACGTACATTATCTAAGGTAATGGGGCAGGTTGAGCAGAACTTTCTTAAAAAGTGGTGGCCAGGATTTATGAAAGAGTCAGCCTCTGATTTAGTTGGCTCAAGCTGGAGGATGGCAGCTGGAGCAACAGCATTTAACTATGAAATCATCTTTGATGAGAACATACCATTAGAGGATAAGGTATTTAACGTCCTTGTTGGGGCCTATATGACTAAAAGAGGGCGTGTTCTAGAGTATACCAACTCAGCAGGTAAAACGACTATATGGGAGCCTTCCAAGCGTCCTTGGGTATATAGTGAAGAATTTGGAAAGGTGGATAAGTTTCTTAATGTACTTGGATTGCCAGCTGAAGATGTATTGTTGAAGTCTTTTATTAAGGAAGCTGAACTTACACAAAAATATTTTAAGCCTGAAGATACTGATGATGTAAAAGCAATAATGGGAGTTTTACAGAAAGCAGGAGTTGTTGTTGATTCAGGATTACCTAAGGTAAGACCTTCAAAGTCTGCTGATAAAAATATGCATCCAGTGTATGGTCATTTAAAGGATTTATCTGTCTTTTATTTTCATGCTAACACAGATAAGAGAATTCTTGATGTTGATGAAATGACTGAAAAGCAGGTTACTACAATAGAGAGCAGGTTAAAAACTATAGATCTTTCAAGCACACGTAAAGACGGTGGAATATTTAATATTACTGATATGGATGATGTTATGCTTTCTGCTACTGACAAGAGGACAGTGCAATTAATTGACTTATATAAAAATGTTGTTGTTCGTTTATATGATCAGCTTGGAGTTGGAGATGAGGGTAGGCTGGATCCTGATAATATTATTGCTAGATTACTTAGACCAAGTGATATACAGAAAGGCAGTGAAGAATTTCAGCAAGGTATTGAAAGGTTGGCTTCTGTTAGAAATATTCTAGCTAGATATGGTCACATAAAGGTTAGCAAAGATACTGCTAATCCAATGAAGATAAATGCAGAAGAGAAAGATCAAGCTCAATTCTTAGATATATTACAAAAATTTGATAGTGAGCTTCATGATCTTGTATTTGATAAGGAATCAGTGTGGGATGAATTTGCTCCTCTGATTGGTGATCCTCATATAAATAAAGTATTAGAACATAATTCATTTTTTAAAGGTGTTAGAAATTCATTTGATAAAATAAATGATTTAAGTAATGAAAAAGGTACTTGGGAGCTTGATAAGGTTACTAATAAAGATGATTCAACAAGGGTATTAGAATTAATAAATAAGGTATTTACTGGTGAGTTTAATTTAAAGGATAGTATTACTGTTACTGATATTACTACAAAAGATGCCCAAAGATTGCAGGAGTTTGTTGATAATCTTTTGAAAGGACTTTCATATTCATCAGAGTTTAAAAATCCAGTAGGATTTGCTTCTACGAAAGAGAAGGGTGATGTTTCTAATGCCGATGCAAGGGAGTTGAGAAATCTGTTTATTAATAATGGATTGGGTGGATTTACATTTACTGGTCATGATGGAGAAGTGTTTATGCAGGAGTTTGTCAGGCATACATTGGACAGAAGACTTAGGTCAGCCACAAGAAGAGATGGAACTCCGCTTACAGGTGTAGATAGATCAAAGATAGATGACTTAATGAGGGTTGGTATAATAAGTCCTCAGCTTGAGATGATAAATATTGAACGCCAGATAGATGTTCTTACTATTATGTCTGAAACTCCAGAATTAATGAGAGCTATGGAAGAGGGGAGAGGGCCATTCCCATTAAATGATAAATTTATTGAAGCTAATTTCAAGAAGATTGATCTTGATACAATTCAAAAAGTTAAAGAGGTGTGGGCTAATTTAAATGAGATAGCACAATTGATGGGTACTACACCTGCCCAAGTATTTCAAAATCATTTTTCTAAATATAAAGAACATATAGATCCTTTTATTATTGATGGCAAGGGTAATGGAGTTATAGGATTAAGCAGGATAGTTGCAGAGACTGATCTTGCAACAATGAAAGAGCTTGCAATCAGGCTTGATCATATAGAAAGGCTTTCTGTTCATAAGACACATCAGGACTTGATGGAAACTGTTAATGAGATGACTCATGGTGGCCAGACAAAGGAGATATCTGATTTTCTTAAGTTTATTCAGGATAAGTTTTGGAATAGAAAGTCTGACACAGCAGAGTTGGTAGCAATAATGTCAAGATACAATGGTAAGGATGAAGATGGAAATCTCATTCCTATATATGACAAGGAGAACAGATCATTTAATTTCAGTTATGATGGTGCTCTGGCACAGACTCAAAAGATAATGCGTGATTCTGAAATGATTATTCCTACTGCCTTAAGAAGTAAGCTTGTTGAGCAGAGAATGCGAGAGCTGATGGAAGAAAAACTTTTTGAATCAGATAGCCATTTGAATGTTACTCCACAATCATTTAGTGAGAAGTATGGTATATTGCCTGGAAAAGATAAAGATAATTTATTACGCATAATTACTGATGCCAATGATCCTGTTGATTTGGTATCTAAATTAGCTTCAATCAGGCGTAAAGAAGATCCAAATACAAGTGTTTTATATGATAAGTTTACTAATGATGAAAAAATTGAATTTGTAGACGATGTTTATATGCTTCTTGGTACTACTATGGAGCAAAGAAAGATAAATAGATATACAATAGGTAGTACTTCTGGTATATTTACGGATAAAGATAATACTGTATATGATAATCCATTGTTTAGATATCTTGATGGTTTGTTAGGTATTTCAAACTATGCAATA
>Ga0209349_1000840_pt1 | contig 15369 bp, 15 predicted proteins | sample ETNvirnome_2_130_FD_184067 | JGI IMG/M metagenome (GOLD analysis project Ga0209349, IMG submission 184067) | Marine viral communities from the Pacific Ocean - ETNP_2_130 (SPAdes) (version 2) | ecosystem: Environmental > Aquatic > Marine > Oceanic | place: Pacific Ocean | collected 2013-06-22
TCTTCGCCAGTAAGGCCTTTACCAGCTTGAAGTTCAGCTAATGCTTTGTTGAAGTCGAAAGATTGAGTCATGTGTCACTCCTGTTTTCTTAATAATACTGAAATGACACAGATTTCTAAACACTACCCGCCGCGCCCATTTGGTGGTCCAGATCAGTTTGTATCGTTTGATGAAACCAAAGCAGTTAACTACGAAATTGGTTTAAAAGGCCAAGTACATGAAAATGTGTCTATGATGCTTGCGATGTTTGTTACCGACTACACTGACTTAGCACTACCATTTTCAGACCCAACTGCTGGCGGTGGCTTTGTCACTATCGTTGAGAATGCAGGTCAGTCTAAAGCGCAAGGTATTGAACTTGAAACCACAATTGCAATAACTGATGACTTTACTATTCGCAGTGCGGTAGGTTATTTAGACTCAGAGATTACCGAAGTCGCCGAGGGCGTACAAGGTATTGGTAAAGGTGATTCACCAGCATTGACTCCGCGTTGGACAGTGATGGTTGCGCCTTCTTACTTTGTAGATTTAAGTAATGGTGGCACAGTTGCATTGAATGCAAATTACTCATACCGCAGTGAAATGCAAGGTCAATCAGTTTTCAATAAGAGTGAAACGATTGATTCGCGTGAGCTCGTTGGCTTTAATATTTCTTACACTAACCCATACGGTGATATGGAAGTGACGTTATATGGCGAAAACGTATTAAACGAAGTTTACGATGTAGGACGTCTACAGCAAACTGGCTTTGTTGGCGTTATGCGCAGTAATGATCGTAGTGAGTTTGGTTTAAAATTCAAAAAAGACTTTGAACTATAATCTATATTTTACTTTAAAAGTAAAACAAAAAAGGTAAGCCATGGCTTACCTTTTTTTATGGTTAAAAATAATTAACCTTCTTTATGTTCTTTACGTGCCTGCTCAATTTCTGCGGCAATTTCACGTGCTTTTTGCTTGGTTTTTTCAGTCAGCTCGCCAGCCGCTTCTTTGCTTTTAATCCATGCATCAACAGCTACTTCTTTGCCGTCGTCGTACATGTCTAAGCCCATTTCTTTACTCTCTTCAAGTAGCTCATTTAATGATTCATCATTTTTAAGCTCATTGGTTTTTTCCTTTACTTCATTCCAAGTTTCATCAAGCTTTTCTTTCACTTGAGCGCTTGTTTCTTTTGCATCTTGTTTTACTTCGTTGGCATCTTCACAGCCAGTTAACGTAATTAAAGTGCCTAATAAAGCTAAACCTGCTAATTTCTTCATTTACTATCTCCTTTAGAGAAAATTATATTTCAGAGGTAACTATACAACAATGAAAATGAACATAGCTGTAACAACACGATTAAGTTTTAAATTAATGGACGAACATGATTGGCCGCAATTATACGAGCTCGATCAAGACCCAGCCGTTATGCAGTATTTAACACAAGGTAAACCCACTTCGCTTGAAGAGATAAAAACAGTCAGTATTCCCAGAATGCTTGCTTATCGTAACGAGCAACAAGGGTGGGGGTTATGGCAAGTAACCTTGCGTGAAAGCAATACCTTTATAGGATGGGTACTTGTTCGGCCGATGGGCTTTTTTTCAGATACGCCTGATTTTAGTGATATTGAAGTGGGCTGGCGGTTTAAGCAAGCGAGTTGGGGCAAAGGGTATGCTATTGAAGCGGCAGGCGCTATTTGTTCAGAGCTTGAAAAGCAACGCCAAGTAAAGGCAATTAGCGCTACAGCACTGACCTCAAATGTTGGCTCAATTAATGTTATGAAAAAACTCAGTATGCAGCTTAAACATTATTATATTCATACAGAGGATGGCTCAAATTTAACAGCCGTACTTTATTCAAAGTCATGTGGATAATCTAACAACAATCCTAAGCTCTTTAAATGTGGCGTATAAATATTGACCTAGTGTTTGTTACTGTGCATTAATGTTTGCCATCAATGTATAAAAATAACCTAAGGATATGGGATGGGATCACTTTTTTCACCACGCATGCTAATTATTAGCAGTGTCTTAATAATACAAGTAGGCTTTTTTAATGTAGCGGCTAAACAAAGTGCGGTGGCGATGCCCGACACATTTAGTGCCCACGCTGCAAAAGCCGTGTTAGAGCAAGGCGGCAACGCGGTTGATGCCGCTATTGCTGCTCAGTTTGTATTAGCCGTTACGCTCCCCGAAGCGGGTAATATTGGTGGCGGTGGGTTTATGCTTATCCATAAAGATGGAAAAGGTGATTTTATAGATTACCGCGAAACCGCGCCCAGTGCCGCGCATCGTGATATGTATTTAGATGAGCAGGGGCAAGTAATTGAAAATAAATCTATTTACGGCATACACGCTAGTGGCGTGCCTGGCAGTGTCGCAGGAATGTGGTTAGCCCATAAAAAGCATGGTACGTTACCGTGGAAAGCGTTAGTGCAACCTGCAGTAATATTAGCAGAGCAGGGCTTTGTTGTGCCTGAAAAGTTGGCTCAGCTGATTGAGGACTATATAGCGCATCTAAATAATAAAAACATTAATGTAAATTTTGCCAGTTATTTTGCTACAGCTACGGCAGGTGCGCTTTTTAAACAACCAGAGCTAGCTGCCACACTCAAGCGCATTCGCGATGACGGTCAAGATGGCTTTTATCAAGGTGAAACTGCCGCAATTATTGCAAAATTTATGCACCAACATGGCGGGATCATTAACCAAGATGACTTAAAACGTTATCGTGCTAAATCGCGGACTCCTATAAAAGCGAACTGGAATGGCTACCAAGTGCTTACTTCACCGCCACCAAGTTCAGGCGGCATTGCTATATTGCAATGGCTGAAAATGTATGAGCTTAAAAAACCAACGCCTGCACAACAACATAATTCAGTAGGGTATGTGCATTTATTGGCTGAAATAGGTAAGCGAGTATTTGCCGATAGAGCAGAGTACTTAGGCGATCCTGATTTTTACCAAGTACCTACAGCAAAACTACTTGCAGAAAATTATCTTAAAAACCGTAGTAGCAGTATAGATTTAAAGGCTATTTCAACCACCGAAAACATTAAACCCGGTTTAAAAGAAAGCGAGCAAACCACTCACTTTTCCATTGTCGATAACATGGGTAACGCTGTAGCTAATACCACCACCATTAATTTAGGCTTTGGCAGTGGTGTGGTGGTAGAAGGCGCAGGCTTTATTTTAAACGATGAAATGGATGACTTTAGCGCTAAACCCGGGGTTATGAATGTATTTGGTGCCATTGGCGGCAAAGCAAATGAAATTCAGCCGCATAAACGTATGCTCAGCTCTATGACCCCCACTATTTTACTCAGTAATAATCAGGTGAAAATGGTAACAGGGTCGCCAGGTGGCACTACTATTATTAGTTCGGTGTATCAATCGATACTCAACGCGATTGAATTTAATATGAGCGCTGATGATGTGGTAAATAGCCCGCGTTTTCATCATCAGTTATGGCCAAAAAATGTTATCAGAGCACATGCCGGCTTGGAGCCATCAGTAAAACAGCAGCTGATAAAAATGGGTTACACAGTGGACGAACGCCACTTTGGTGATATGCATGTGATTATTAATCATAATGGCAAATTAGATGCGGCGTCAGAGCAAAGCGGTAGAGGAAAAGCAATCGTGTTTTAACGTTAGCGTTTGCATGGCAATCCCCCCAAACTCTTGTTTGGGGGGATTGCCAATAGAGTATTACTTATTATTGGGTATTACTTATTATTGGATATTAACCTATTGCAGGTATTAGCCCTGCCATTTGCAGGCATTGCGCACTAATAATTGAAATGCCACACAAAGCGGCTATGGCTAAACCAATATTTCCGCTTCGTACTTTATAACCGCTTTTTTCAACGCCTTGACGCTGTTTATACACCATACTCACCGGCAAAAATACAGCCAATATCACCAATGCAATAGCGGCATAACCTAATGCCATAATAAACCCTTGCGGATAAAATAAGGCAAACCCAAGAGGAGGGATAAAGGTAATAAATGCGGTTTTTATTCTATCTGCGCTCGTATCTGCTTTTTTGAATGTGTCAGCAAAAAAGTCAAATAACCCCAAGCTTACCCCTAAAAATGACGTTGCCAGCGCTAAATCAGCAAAAAGCTTAACCGCTGTAGAAACGCTCGTGTTGTTAGCAATATTTGCCACACTGGCTACAAACCCGCTTAAGCCTTCACTTTCGAGAAGTTGGGCTTGGCTCATTATGCCTTGGCTTAATACTTGCCAAAATACATAAATAACCAGTGGTAAAGAGGCGCCTGCAATCATAACTTTGCGTAAGGTTTTTATGTCAAGGCCAACGTATTTAACAATAGAAGGGATAGAGCCATGAAAGCCAAAAGAGGTAAATACCACCGGAATAGCCGAAAGTATCAGCCCTTGCTCAACCGGCATTTCAAGTAAGTGCTGGCCATGCACATAAGGCGTAAGCATATAAAATAAGCTACCCAATACCACTATTTTTATACTAAACAGCACTCTATTAAGCTTATCTACCTTGCTGGTGCCTAAAGTGACAACACCTGCAATCACCACTGCTAAAATAACGGAGCCTAACTGTGGGGCAATACTTAAGTTAAAACCAGTGTTTATACGTTCTTGTAGCTGGGCTCCGCCTCCTGCTATGTAGGCCGCGCATAACGCATAAAATAAAAATATCATTGAAAAGTTAGCCACATACTGACCGCGCTTACCTAGCCAAAGCTTAGCCAAGGTATTTAAGGTGGCGTCGCGAGGGGCGTATTGATGTAGTTCCAACATAAGTAAAGCGGTGTAGGTCATAAGTAACCAACAACCGATAATTAATACCATCGCGGTATTAAATCCAAGCCCTGCAGAGGCGATAGGCAGGGCAAGCATACCTGCACCTATGGTGGTTCCTGCAACAATTAACATGCTACCTATTGTTTTATTTTTAAGCACTTAATGATCCTGATCAAACGTGAGAGACACGCAAGATATAACTAGTTGTGTAAAACTTAAATAGTTTTGTCATAAAAGAGACAAAATAAAATGTAATCTTCTATTTACAACTGTATTAAAAAAGCCAAAATCATCAAAAAAAGGAAATTTAACTTATTAATATAAATGAAAAAATAAAAAGCTAAATGTTAATAATTAAAAGGGAGGTTGTTTGCTATGTATAAAATAGGCATCACAAAAATAGTATGTATTGACCGAAAGCGTTATCCATTACACCGTCGGTCGAAAAGGAATACGACAATTTACATTTTAGCGATTTGAATCACTAAGCGGCGGTTTTTATCACGGCCTAAAATATTGTCATTAGTATCTACAAAGCGTTTTTCACCAAAGCCTTCAGTAACCACTTTAGCTTCATCAACGCCTAAGCCAACCATGTAATCTTTAATCTCCTTAGCACGCTTTCTTGATAAATCGAGGTTATTCCAGCGACCGCCATAACTATCGGTGTACGATGCAATACTAATTGATTCTATACTCGGGTCGTTTTTTAAATACTCAGCAATTTTATCAAGGCGTTGCTGAGATGATTTGGTTAATTTACTGCTATTGGATTCGTAGTTCATTATAGTGAACGAAATATCTTCAAAATTATATGGCAGTAATTCGTCGCGACATTGTAAAAACGCCCAATAAGCTTGTTTAAAGTTGATATTAGATATTCCCACGGCAATTTTGTCGGCACTATTTTGCCAATCTTGATAGTAAAAGGTAGGTTGGTTGCCTTTTTCAAGTTCAGTTAGCATTTCCCACGCTGTTTTATTACCTAGTTCACCATCAAACTTTTTAAGTAATTTCATATCAGCAATATCACGGGCAGGGCGACCTGCTCGCCAACTAGGTGGCACCGCTTTTAAACCGGCAATCGCGTAATTTTCTGGGCGTACCACCATGTCTAAATTAAAAGTGAGATCTTTGTTTTTACTTGCAGATGCTTTAAAAATAGCCTCGCCATAGTAGGGAACTTCATGATTTAATTGGCATTGTAAGCGAGTTGTTTTAACCAAGTTCCAGTTTGAATTATCTTGGTTAGCCGTGTACTGGCGCATTGCCGCAGTTGTATTCAAACTATACAGCACACTACTAATGCCTAGGCTAATAAATAACAACTTACACTTCATCGAGAATTCTCCAGTTATCTAGCTCTGCCAAAAAAGTGACAAAAACCGTAAAATATTACGCAACAGCAAATAATTCAGCGTAAACGCTAGGGTCTGTTGACCTTTCAAGGTTAAATTTGCAGCAGCCTGTTTGGTATTTAGGCAAGGCAGCGCCTATGTGGTGTGGTTATTCCCCATAAATAGGCGATAACAAAGCATCAATGCCAAACAGGCGCTGCCCGAAGGGTTCTGCCTAGGGGCGATTTACTCTTTGTTGCTCGGTTTTTACTTAGCCCACTAGGTTACAAACCTCGCGCCGCGATTAAACCGCCCCTAGCTTGAACAAATTTTAATCCGCAACGGTCAACAGACCCTAATTACTAAGCAAGTAACATGCCTATAGTTTAACTGCAATTAATCAATAAATCCCCTAGCCGACAGGGGCCCAATTTTGACATAATAGACAGCTAATCCCTATAAACCAAGAATACTATGGCAAATACTGAGCAAACACTTTTCGCACAACGCTTTCGTGGCTTTTTTCCAGTGGTTATTGATGTTGAAACCGCCGGTTTTAACAAAGAAACCGACGCACTACTTGAAATTGCAGCATCCGTTTTAAAAATGGATGACGAGGGATTGCTTAGCATAGATCATACTGTTCATTTTCATGTGCAACCGTTTGAGGGCGCAAACATTGAACAAGCCGCCATTGAGTTTAATGGTATTGAGCCTTTTTCAGCACTGCGAGGGGCAGTCCCTGAAGAAGAGGCGATTAAAGAAATTTGTAAAGTAGTGCGCAAAGCGCAAAAAGCCGCAGGGTGCCAGCGCTCTGTGGTGGTTGCTCATAATGCTGCTTTTGATCATGGCTTTTTAAATGCCGCTATTGAGCGTAATAACATTAAGCGCACACCATTTCATCCGTTTGTTAGTTTTGATACCACATCACTTGCAGGCTTGGCATTAGGGCAAACAGTATTGGCTAAAGCGTGCCGCGCGGCAGGAATAGAGTTTGATAACAAACAAGCACACTCTGCGTTATACGATACAGAACGCACCGCTGAATTATATTGTTTAATTGTTAATCGTTGGCAGCAACTAGGTGGTTGGCCACTTGCTATAGATGAAACACAACAAAACGAAGACGAAGTAAGCAACCAAGATTAGCATAAACTCAGCTCATATTAATGAGTGTTCACTGTGTGGACTGAGCCAGTCTTAATATGCGTTATTAAAACGATTGCGTTATTTTACCTTCACTGTGAGTAATTAAATGTGGTGGATAATTACGCGAAAAGCTAATTGATTCTCGTGCAATTTTAAGCTCCACCCCGGGGTGCATAAGCTCATTAACTTTTAAACGACTGAGCGCTAAAAGCTGCGCCATTTTCTTTCTTAGCAACTGCTTTTGCTGACTGATACTGGCGCTTCGGTTTGCTATGTGTTCTTCATTCGTTGTTATTTTATTCAAAAACTGCTGACGCTGTGCGCTTGCAACTTGTTTATTAATTCGCTGGCGCGCTTGCTGTAGTTCAATTGACTTACTGATTAAAACTTTTTCAAAGTCAGTGATTTGCGCTTGTTTTTGTTTTAGCACATACCATCGCTGTGCGATGCAAACACGGGTTTTAGTTCCTGCTGGTGCGCCCAATTCACCTGTTTCAATGCGCATTGCGTCTAGAATATGGCCACCAATAATTTTCCCTTTAGGATCTTTTGCGCTGCCAACCCTAATTAAATTTCCAGCACTCAAGTCACAATGTAATGATTGGCGTTCTATTAATAAGTTTTGCTCCGTTTTTATGTCACAGTATTGAGAGTAACCAAGTGCAACGGTTCGTTTAGCAAAAATAGAACAGGTGAATGGCTCATCGGCTTCTCGTTTTCTGCCAATTGCCCCCTTTACTATTGTGATGGCGTTATTACTTTTTAACTGCGCCGATTCAACAAAACCTAAAACAGTAATATCGCCGGTAGCAGTCACGCGCATGCCATCTTTTATATCACCACTGACTATAATACTGCCATCAAATTCAACATGGCCGGTACTTGGGTCAATATTATGAAAACATAAAACATCATCAACACGCATACCACGGGGAAGGGCAACCGGTACACCAGTACAGTCGGCAATTAGTAAGTTGGGGTTATCGGGCGCAATTTTAGTACCGTCAAAAGGTTGTAATTTATGCTCTTTGCCAGGGATTGCAGTTAGCACATCTCCAAACACAGTAAAGCCATCAACTCCCGATGTTGCTGGAATACGCCGCATTAGTTCACACCCAGGTTTTACAGTAATAATATCACCTAGGTTTCTCATATCGACTTTACCACCGCCCTTAGCTTGCGGGCTAAGTACGCGGTCTTGCGCTGTGCAGCAAAGACGCACAAATTTGGCATCGTTACCCACTTTAGGCGCGCGACCAAAAGCGACTTCAGCGCAATGCGTGCTTCCTGAGGGGTGTTCAAATTGTTGTGCCAATAACTGTTCTAATGCATGAGAGCTAATACCCTTTACAATCCCTGCCTGAGCTAACACGTCAATTGCTTGTTCCATGTTAAGTAATTTACCGCCCTTAGCAGTAATAAGGGTAGCTTCAACAAGCATATTTTTTTCATCAATGTTAATGGTTAGCTTTGCATCAATGGCTTGAGCAACCACCAAAGAGGGGGTCTCTTCGTCGTTATTTTGAGCAAACAACTTACCAATATTGCTAGCAATAATGTCACACTCGCAATATTCTGACTGCCTAATTAATTCAATAAGCTGTGTTGCTGTTGAGGCTAAACCTGAGACATTAGGGTGGGAGAGCAAAGAGATATGCCCCGTTTGCTCATCAAAAGAAAAAACCGACATTTATAAATCCTCTAGGTAATATGCCTGTTATTATTTTTTATATTGTATTAGACCAAGGTCTAGCCCTACATTTGAGCATAAAGCATCATGCTTGTTAAGTAATTGTTTCTTAATTATCCAATATTTTACATTTAAGAGTGTGTTTGATGCAGGATTAACCAACCAATAAAATAAAACGCCTAAGGTGTTGAGTATTGATGGGTTACTCAGTTATACTGCTCGCACGCTCTGAATGAGTAACCTTATTCAGGGGCTGATTAGGATTCGACGGAATTCAAGAAGCCCAAGGTGCATGTCGAGGTGCGGTTTGCCTCGTAAAAAAGCCGCAATTTAAAGTAATCGCAAACGACGATAACTACTCTCTAGCAGCTTAGGCTGGCTAGCGCTCCTTCCATGTATTCTTGTGGACTGGATTTTGGAGTGTCACCCTAACACCTGATCGCGACGGAAACCCTGGCCGGGGTTGAAGCGTTAAAACTAAGCGGCCTCGCCTTTATCTACCGTGTTTGTCCGGGATTTAAAGGTTAATTAAATGACAATACTAAACATGTAGTACCGACGGTCGAGGCTTTTCGGACGGGGGTTCAAATCCCCCCAGCTCCACCAATAAAGGTTTTTAGATACGTTGCTAAGAACCGTAAAAGACCCGCAACGCTAGTTAATTCGAGCCTTGCGGGTTTTTTTATGCCTATAGTTTAACCATTAGTGACCGTTTAAAACTTGTAACAACCGCGATTTGTTGTAACACTAAACGTAACAACTGGAATTTTACATAGGGATCGTTGTTACAAATGGCTATTCACAACCTCAAAGCAAAGCAAGTCGACTCGGCTAAACCAAAAGCTAAGGAATATAACCTTACTGACGGTGGCGGCTTAACATTACGAATAAAGCCCAGTGGTGGTAAATTTTGGCTTTATAACTACACAGCGCCAATTACTAAAAAACGTAAAAATATGGGGCTTGGCTCTTACCCTGATATAAGTCTTAAAACGGCTAGAGAACGTCATAAAAAATATAAAGCCCTAGTGCTTGAAAATATAGACCCTATCCACCAGCGCCAGCTAGATGAAAAGCAAGCACAAGAAACACACCTACAAACATTTAAAGCAGTTTCTTTAATGTGGTTTGAGAAAAAGAAAACAGAAATAAAACCACAAACAGCACAAGCCGCTTTAAATCTGTTAACTAATCATGCCTTTCCTGCGTTTGGTGATGAACCAATAAGTAAATTAAAAGCCTTTCAAGTAATAGAGCTAGTGCGACCCATAGAGGCAAAGGGCAGCTTAGAGACTGTAAAAAGACTATGCCAGCGTATTAACGAAGTAATGGTGCATGCGGTTAACTGTGGGCTTATAGAAGCCAATCCACTAGCGAATATAAGGCAAGCATTCCAAGCGCCTAAAAAAAGCGCTATGCCGTCTATTGAAGTGGATAGGCTACCTGAGCTAATGAGTGCCTTAAATCGTGCCAGTATTAAGCTTACAACGCGTTGTTTAATCGAATGGCAGTTACACACCATGACACGCCCTAATGAGGCTGCAACAACTAAATGGCAAGATATAGACTTAAATACTGGCGTGTGGGTTATACCAGCCGAGCAAATGAAAAAGGGCAAAGAGCAACGCATACCCCTTACACCGCAAGCACTCGCTTTACTTGAATTAATGAAACCAATAAGTGCGCACCGTGAATATGTATTTCCCGCTGATAGAGACCCACGCAGCCACGCGAACGTGCAAACAGCCAATGCAGCAATAAAGCGTATGGGGTTTAAAGGCGAGCTGGTGGCACATGGCTTGCGCTCGCTTGCCAGTACAACGCTTAATGCACAAGGATTTGACCCTGACGTAATAGAGGCAGCTTTAGCGCATGTTGATACAAACGAAGTAAGGCGAGCATATAACCGCACTGACTACTTTGAACGAAGAAAAACCATGATGTGCTGGTGGTCTGAGTATATAGAAAATGCGGCTAGTGGAAGTAGTTCGTTAGCTGGGCTTAGCTATCTAAAGGTATTGAAATGAAAATCGAATACATCCCCCATAGATTTGGGAAACCATCTAAATCAGCTATTAAAAATTATGAGAAATCGCTTGAAGCAATCGAAATTTATATAGAGAACTTAGTAACTTCTCATGCAGATTTGCTAAATCAAGTTGACGTCGATAAAGCTGAACATGCACTTGAATATGGTTTAATACAGAACTTTGATGTGTCACACGGCAATGATATTGATGTGACGACTCACGTTAGAATGTATTCAAGATTATATATAGAAGAACTTATTAAGAGAGCTTATCAAATGGGGGTGTGTAGTGGTGATACAAAGGGAGCTAGTTGGGCTTTAAATGAAACTAGAAAGTTGGAATCAAAGAAAAATAGAGCCAAACGAAGTAAGCCTAATATTTCAACCGAAAAGATAAGAAGTGATATTGAGCATCTGATAAGTCAAGATTTTAGAAGTTTTGGTGAGGCAATAAAAGATTATAAGCTTGAGCGCTATGTTAAAAAATATAAGGATTTTTTAGCTACTAAGGACACGTACCCAACGATAGGTGATCAAGCTATCAAGAATCATATTAGAAAAATAAGAGAAGAAATCCTACAAAAAAGTGATAAATCACCTTGATATTTATCACGATGATACATGACTAGGAAACTGAAATAGCTTAAATAATTCTTCAGGTTAATATTTGTATTGCAAACTTATTAACGACCTTAGGAGGTCTTAAATGTCACTACTTGAATTAACTAGAAAAGAGCAGGCACGTCCATTATGGGCATGTGGTAAAACCCTATTTCAGCAAAAAATTAATGATGGGCTAATACCTCCACCTATAAAAATAGGTAAACGCGGAGTTGCATTTTATAAGTATGAAATAAACGCAACCTTAGCAGTAACCATTGCAGGCTACAACGATGAGCAGATAAAAGAATTTGTTCGTGAACTAGTCGCAAAGCGCAAAAATCTACTTAAGCAATACACTCACTTGGAGGCAGCTAATGATTAATTTAAATGAACTGCCAACACCAATCACATTGGAATATTTGGAAAAGTTAGCACCAGAAGCTTTTGAGGAGCTAGTTCGAATGGACATTATTCACCGTTCAATCTTGCTCGCATGGCTTAACGGTCAATCTACAAGCCCAATTGGTAGAGGGTATGCCGATGTTGAATTAGATAAGGAAGATGCAAAGCATAGCCACCTTAAAATGAAATGCTTTATTGATTATCAAAGTAAGCGTGAGGTTGGGCTAAAGGTTTCTCACTCTATGACAGAGCTACAACGATTTGAGTTTTTCAATAAACGAGCGGCTCAGCGTGAAAAAGTTAAGCGTAAAGTCAAAAAGGAAAGAGAGCAAAGGGCAAAAAAGAGCCTTGTTAAAATCCTTGAGCAACTTGGTATTGAGCAGGTTAAAACCATTATTGTGACCGAGCATTTAAAGGTTACTGGTGCGGCTAATGAGCCTGTCTTTGATAAGGAAAAGCCGACTAATGGTTAGTTAGACGGCTTTAGATTGGTTATTTCGAGGGCTGGTGGCGAGTAGCTAAACTGCCACTAGCTTTAAGCATTATATAATAAGTAAAGCTCATAATAAAAATGCTTTCAGGTGAGTTTCCACTAACATTGAAGGGCGTGTGTATCCAGTCTTTTCCCTTAAGCCTTTTTTATTGCGGTCTTTAACGGCAGTGGTTTATAGGTTTGTTTTCATTAAAAATGAAGGTTGTTAGTTACTACTTACTGTATAAAGTCGAGTTAGCCAGCCGTGGAATAATGACACTAGTGAAAACACCCCTTTTATCATTCGGATATTTATATTATCTAATAGGAAGTATTTGTGTCTAATTATCAGTATGTGAGTCACTCACCTGTAATTTGCCATAAACAGAACATTTGGCAAGTTCATACGTCAAAGAGCGGCATTTACACAGCGCAAATGAAGAGTATGTTAGATCAGCTTGAGGCAGTTTTAACACATTATAGCCAAGTTTTAGTTTTACGATTTGATATCGGTATTCCATATCAAACAAATGATAACCGTTTTATTATTGCTGTTATGGAAAGTTTAAGCGGTTTTATAAAGCAAAGGTATAAAATGCCTATCTTTGGCTACCATTGGACGCGGGAGCAAGAAAGAGCGAAAAAGCAGCATTATCATGTGGTAGTTATTCTTGATGCTAACAAAGTATGCTACCCAAGTAAGATAAATGAATTTATTTTAGAAATGGGAAATACATTGGGTGTGCGTCCATGGATTCCAAAAAATTGTTTTTATAGATTTAAACGATATGAGCATGATAAAAAGCAAGGCGCTATATGGCGTATGTCTTACCTTGCTAAAGCCAGAGGGAAGGGCTATAAACCAGCACAAACTAAAAACCACGGCTCAAGTAGGGTTAAACCTAAGCTTTAAGGAATGTATACAATACAAAGCAATTAAACACTTTATATCTAACTTTGTTTGCTGTCAGGTTATCAAACATTGTCAAAAATTGATTTTTAAATGGCTCTACTTATTTTAAGAGCTTAGCGAATGTATTTGTTTTTGTACTGATGAAATCTAAATTATCCTAGCCTTTATACCTGATAAAACCTCAACTGTATGAGCCGTTAATACTTAGTAAAACTTAGTTTAATAAGCCTAACAAAACCTTACAAAACCTATCATTTTAGGCTTATAAAAAGACAGTATCAAATAAACACCTTACAGCTGTTTTGCGGAGAGATATGCACGTGTATTCATTAAGCTCTTAAACATGCATCATATTAGGCTTATAGCTTTGTAAGCTTTTTTTACTACAAAGTTTTAAGTCGGTATCTTACATTTGTTTGCATAAATACTCGCAAGCCATTTAGGTTTTGGTGTTAGTATAAGGTATAGGTTTATATCTTTATTCAGTTTCTACTACTAAATTTAAGGAAAGCCATGAGGCTGTTTTTAAGTGTTTTATTTTTATTTTTTTTACTCCCTGTAAAAGCGGCAACTATTGCAGAGCTGTTTGGTGATGGTGTTTTTGGTACACAGTGGGGTGATACGATTGAAGCTGTCGCAAACAAATTACCCAATACTACCAAGGAAAGTGTTGGTGATATTGCTTGGCTTGAATTGAAAGATTCAAAAGAAGTATTAGGGGTTAAAAGGCAAAATAGAAATACGTCATTTGTGTTTGATTCTGAAATGCGGCTTAATGGCGTTGGTGTATATTTTGACGTTGAAGACTATCCGTTGTTATTAAATAAGCTCACCACATTGTTCGGTAAGTACACTCAACTAGAGAATAATAAAACAGCAATGCAATGGGTGAGTGGTGATTTTACTCTAGTTTTAGTCTTTGTTAATGCTGGGCTTAGTGCGCATGTTGTGCTCTCAATAAGCTATAACGGCTTAAAAAAACCAAAAACTAGTAAAGAAGAGCTGGGGTTTGATTAACCCTAGGACTGTTAAACTATATAAAGGGAATTGTATGAAAATATTAAATTTAGCACTATTTGGCGCATCGGTATTTTTATTAAATGCTTGTGCTTATAATGTAAATGTAGGTAGTAAGGAGGCTGCGGCTAAAGGTATTACTTATAATTACGATAAGTTTAAGTCTGAAGGGTGGTTAAGGTCTGAGGTTTATGTGGGCGGCATGTCAGAACCTGTAACAAACTACAATTATCGTGCAAAGTACGGAAAAGATTCAAGTACACCTGACTTCATTCAATTATACGGAAAGATGTTTTCACAAAATGGCTGGTGTTTTATAAATAGCGCCTATGATTCTACTGGGAGAGAGTACAAACTTCATGAGGTAGATCGTAATGTTGCATCCAATTCAGCTATGGGTGTTAGCTATGTAGTTGTGCATGAGTATTTTGCAATTGATATTTCCGTTGAGCGATTGGAAGAATTCGCCAAGGCAGACATTGAATTGAAAGCCACTGGAAAGAAGTGTGACACGATTTTTAAAGTTGATCATAGGGTATCAGCCGCGTTTTTAGATGAAACTAAAAAGCGTATGAACAAAAGTTAAATGTAATCCAAATAATGTAGTTATTAATACAGTCGATTCAGCTGCAAATCGAGAAGTTGAACCCACGGAAAGATAATAAGTAACAATAATAGTAACAACAGCAGGTTTTTATTTTGCTTGTCTATATATTTTTCAATTGGTTATATGTTTGGTTCAGACTCCCCCAGCCCACCAATAACGGTTTTTAAATTCGTTTGTTTAAAAACCCTAAAAAACCCGCAACTTGAGCAATCAAGTCGCGGGTTTTTTTATGGCTAAAATGATTGAATTTATTGTGCATTGATTTATCTTGCGCTGACCGCTGACCGCTGACCGCTGACCGCTGACCGCTGACCGCTGACCGCTGACCGCTGACCGCTGACCGCTGACCGCTGACCGCTGACCGCTGACCGCTGACCGCTGACCG
>Ga0209349_1000841_pt1 | contig 15369 bp, 26 predicted proteins | sample ETNvirnome_2_130_FD_184067 | JGI IMG/M metagenome (GOLD analysis project Ga0209349, IMG submission 184067) | Marine viral communities from the Pacific Ocean - ETNP_2_130 (SPAdes) (version 2) | ecosystem: Environmental > Aquatic > Marine > Oceanic | place: Pacific Ocean | collected 2013-06-22
TACTCGTAGCCGTAGTACGAGTACGAGTAGCCGTAGTTGTAAACCCTAAACCCCTGAACCCTTGAACCCTTGAACCCTTGAACCCCTATCCAACAGAGAACAATGACAAGGGGCTTAATTGCCCCTTAGTTGGTAGGTGACTAAGACATAACACAGGAATGCTAATCAAATGAAAAAACGAGACTCAAACAAGCACCGCAAAGACAAAAAGCTGTTCCAGGCATGGCTAATGCCAGGGCAGATGGCATTAATCGCACAATGCAAGTCGAAAAATGGAATAAAGACTGATATTGACCTGCTGGTAACTCTGGCTATGCGGGATCTAAATAAATAACCGGCCTACCAGCGCCAGCCGACCGGCGAACTGACAAAAGGGTCAAGGAGAACCCCTCGCGCTTAATCTCTCTGGTCGCACACTGGTTGCCACTCAGGTGCTACCGTTGCTCGCAGCCATCCAACCACAATGGACTCGATGTTGTGAAAAATAGGTGTGTCGCAGTATATTTTCCCGGTCACTTCATAAGTATTCGCTACCCGCGCAGGGACTTCTGCGGTTGCACAAGCAGTAAATAGTAAGATTATTTGTGCAAATATAATATTTTTTATCATTTATTCCGTCCATTAATCAAATCATATGCGAGAACTGGTAGCCAATATTCATGTTTGCCTTTCTCAAATTCATCGCTGTGGCCCCAGCATCGCTTATCCTCAAGCGCTATCTCGCCAGTATTGATGTTGCGAACATTGCCGGCAGTGCCATTGTATCCTGTCTGACCCATTTTCCCCCAGGGCCTGGTATCCCAGCTCTTCGGCATGATCCATTTCGAGATTTTACCCAGCCAGCCACCAGCCACCACCGCAGTATCTCCACCGTTAAAAACAACAATCGTGCGTTTTGCACCCTGCGCCGGTGTTAATGTGGTTCTCAATGCTGGATGTATGGCTAAAATTCGATCAATCGGTGCGCTGTGTATTTCTCTAGCTATCCGTGCAATCGCAGCCCCATTTGAATGAACCGCCAACGAAACCTCATAGCCTTTGCCTTTCCAGTATTTGCATCTACCCGCGACCTTTTTAGCAATTCTGGGGTTTCTGCGGGTGATCTGTATCGGCAAAGGCAGATAACCATAGGTGTGGTTTTCGACAATACAGCCTAGTTTTTCAAAGGGGTCTCGCAGCTTGCCGACCGTTTTGCCTGGATTTGAGATGTTGTAGCCGTGGATCAGGATTACTACTTGTTTCATTACCCTTTCCTCATCATCCCAGCAAGCTCAACAGCCCTGTTCTTGACCTGTTTTCTCCATCGACTATCCAGCATCTCATCTGCTGCAACATCATACTCTTCAGCCCGCAGCGCAGCCCAGAATTTCACAAACTTCTTGTATGTGGGCATTCCCATGTTGAATACCATAGACACCAGGACGATCTGCCGATCTTCTGTTAAGTCACACCACTCTGGGTATTCCTTGTCCAGTTCTCGTTTCGAGATGCTGATGTCTTCAGCAAGAATTGCATCGACTGTAATCGAGGAAATGCCGTTATCCGTTAAATTATGCCCTACGCCAATAGTTAATTTGCCTAACGTATCAACGTAGGGAAATAATCTGACACCCTCATGCTCTCGGATTATCTCTGTGAGCCGTTCATCGTCCATCATATAGCATCCAGCGGGTGGGGATTGCGAGATACCCTGGTAAATCAGGTAAATGCCCCAGTATAGACGGAGCATCAATAACTCTCAATAGTCAATTCGCACCGGGGCCGGTTCTTGTCTACACCACCCCATTCGTAAGTGACCTTACGCACATTTCTCATATCATCATCCTCCCATACACCCGCCAGCGTCAATGCGTCACAAGTGAATTTGTCGATTATTGAGCATGGATTGGCAATGTCGATTTTCGCTTTTGAGCCGTGGAAATAGCGGTATGTAAGCTGTAATGGCCCATCCGGTGCTTTCTCGCCATTAACCAAATCCCAAACAATCACTGTGTAATTCCGCTTTGCTTCATGTGCTACGCGGTGATGCGTGTTCCTGTAATTATTGAGATTCAGAATAAAATCACGCCGGCGGCTTAACGGTATTCGCAGCGGTAGGTTAATCTTCATCTAATCGCCACAAAAGCAGGGGATGGTCTGCTCATCCGTATCAAAATCAAATCCACCCTGGTCAGTGGCTATCATTTTCATCGTTTCGATGCTCGGATGATCGATTCTGAACATCCTCCCATTGCCGGTTATATGTGAGACGCTCTTTTCCATACCTATCCACCAATCAGCAAGTTCAGGCCGCGCCTGGATGATCGATTGTTTCTTGCGTGCCGCTTTTAGAAAGCACAGATCGCAGTTACCCCAATCCGTCTGACCGTTCACGTTCGGTAATTGCAGGTCAAAGCTGCACATATCCCAGAACTTAGCCACATCGTACTTGGTCACCCCATCAAGCCATAGTGGGCAGACTCTATCTGTGCGGTCATCCCTAGTGTTGTGTAGCTTCCTCGCTCTTCTATCCTCATCGGCTCTTATTCCAACAAATGTTTGAAATGGAGGCTCCCAATCAAGGTGTTGATCGACATAATCTCGCACCCCTTTAGGCTTTAGGTGAGCAGAGCAGTACCTGTTAACTGGGTTTGGGAGTATCCCAAAGGTTTTTATTGCTGCCTCCATCGGCTCCCCATTCCTGGAAGCGGTTGCATGATCCACTACCTTTAGATCAGCACCGTACTTGAACTTTGACCCTTCCGGGTTTCTAAACATATGCCGCTCTATCCAAGTGATTTCAACTCCCCACTCTTTCTGGATGTCCCTCACGAAATCAAGCGTTTGTGGGAGTTCCTTCCCTGTGTTGTTAAATATCACCTTAATATGGTCAGGCAGGCTCATATCATATTCATTTAAGACACACCAGAGCATATAGGCAGAGGTTCTCCCCCCGCTCATGGCTATTATTGTTTCTTCATCAGTCCTGTATGGTGATTTCATCTTTTTGTGCTCATAATTGCGTCAACAACATCCTTGCCAAATGGCAGGGGTTCCTGTTCTTCCAGCTTGAAGCACATAGCGCGCCAAATCTCAGACTCAAGCCCGAACTCCTTGATGAAGTCATTACGATGGTGGGTTATGTTCCAGGGGTGGTTTGAGCCGACATCGTGTAGCCACTCCGACAGGGGCAGCACGAACCACCTCCCAATAAACATCTTCTGGCTGCGGGCCTCGCGCCCCATACTGTGATGGAGCTGGACCTGGCTATTTCCATTAACTACGCACCCATGCTCTGCACCCGCTGTAGCCACTTCTTCTCAACTGCCGCTGATGGCTTTTTGTTTTTCATTCTCTGCCTCCAGTAAAGCCGCCAATTCCTGAAAAAAGATCGAGAACCCTGAGTTTATCCATAATGTGTAGCAAGCGCCCTGAACGCCAACATGCTCAGTGGCTTGCAGCCTGTACATGATTTTGTTTTTATCAAACCGCCCCGTTAGCTGATTTCAGCCGGTCTTTATTGCACCCATGAAACGCACTGTCTGGTAAGTTCTCAAGGAAAGTCGGCCTTATGTTCCAAGTTAGATTTCTGTATCTCTTTGATAATGTTTTCATGCTAAATTCTGCTCCACCCCTAGCACGATATATCCCGTCCACCAAACCAGTTTCCTTGTTCACAACAAGATAACCCATCTCAATAACATTGCTCATCAAGCCGCCCGCCTATATTCTTCTATGAATAAAATCGCTTTAACCGGCTATCGCGATTCTCGTGTGATATTCTTCATAAGCCGCCATCGCTGGATCGCTCCAATTTACGCCCTCTCCGCTGCCATAACTGTAAATCTCTTCAATGAAAATAGAAAATTCCTTCTTGCTCATATTCGAGGTCTTGACCGGAATTACTACCAGGCTACCCGTTATGCCCTTCACAAAATACTGGTCTTTGTGAGCAGCAGAAATTATGTGCTTCCAAATCTCTGGCGTGTGAGTGCATCCGAATAGTGTCACATGCGTGGAAATATCTCTCAAAAGAGGCCAGAGCTTACGGTTCTGCGCTAACGTCCTAAGCCCTTCCTTGCTGAACAATTCAACCTCATCCATGCACAGCGCCAGGAATTCATGTGCTTCCTGGCAGCTTGCGATTAGAGTGCCGTTAATTGGCCTAAATTTCATTCTACATCAGCCTGATCTGGGGATTCGATTTGTCTTTATGTGATTTGTAAATCTGGCTTGATAGGGTGTTCTCTTCGCGCACAAAACCAAGCCCAAATAATTTCAAATCGTTTTGCAGAATACAGACAGCAATAGCCCTGTATGACGGCGCTCGTCCAGCGACAAATATCTTCCTTGGGATATCGTCTGGTATTCCATCACGATAACAACGCCCCTCCCATTTCTGACAGTATATTTTTGCTTTTTGCGTAGTTGAGTGACCACCAGCAAATTGCTCTGTCTGCCGCTTTGTTTGCCAATAATTGCTGCTCATCTGTTAAAAACCCCCACGCTTTTCTGGTTATGTCTTCAGGACAGTTGATAGCAAGAGCGCAAGCCGCATGACCCACCCAAGCCCTTTTGTTTAGTGAGTTGTCGGTTAAAGCGTTCTCACAGCTTACGGGCCATTCCTTTACCACCCGCATCATGTAATCGCCATATTCTTTGTGGTCTGAGGTTAGACCAATTGCTTGCTCCATAGCGGTTTTATTGCAGGTAGCCTCACCCCACATATTAAACAATACCTCTTCCCAGGCCGAAACTGGATGATACACCCTGTCAAACTTCCACCGGCTCACTAGCCATGACCTCTTCAAAGTTTTCAGCTTCCCAGCTATCGGAAAAATCCTGATTCTGGAATAGCGCAGCAACACCCGTTATTTGCTTTAGCCGCAAAAGCTCGTCTTTTGACATTCCGATATGCTTGCATATCCAATGGTCTCCTTTCCCCATTTCCACCAACTCAGAAACAATCGTACTCATTAGCTCAATATTATGAGTGCCTCTCGCCCTATTATGTCGAATGGTTGATGCAATCCTGTCGTGCATATCTTTGTCCAACACAACAACTGGCAGCATCCCTTGTTCGCGCTCGAATATTTTCTTGCTGTCCCGCAATATGCAATATCGGTGGAAACCATCAACTACCACATATTCGTCATTGTCGGTATCGTGAACAACCACAACGGGCTGGGTATATCCATCCTCCCAAATTGATGTTTCTAGCAATTCCATTTCTGGTGGAGCAACGGTGTTTGGATTGTAATCATTTGCAGTCACCTTGCCGATAGGAACCCTCTTAACGTCATAAACAGGAGACCTATAAGCATCAGGCAAAGCATAAGAATCATCTTCCTGGTGTATTTCTTTCCCAGTCAGCGGGGGATTAAAGATACAAATTAGGGTTACTTCTTCCAAGGCTTCAAATGTATGCGGATCGTTCTTATCGAGAACATAAGTTGTGTCTGGCCCGATAGCCCAATATTCCTTGGTGGTTTCGTTTATCAAAATGCCTTTGCCAGACACGCAGTAACAAGATTCCAGATGATTTTTATAGTGCCATCTATTTACAATTCCAACAGGAACCACTGTTTTTGTTAGCCCATATCCCATGCCATCTGATTCGAGCAATATCCTGTTACTAACAAATCCACCTTTAGGACAGTTCACCACGCGATCTTCTGGTAATTCCTCTATTTTTATTACTTTCATTTCATGCCCCTATTTTGCTGTATTTTTGCTGGATTTGTTTTTGCCTTAATGATTGCTCTTTTGTGGGAGCAAGGCCCATATATTTACAAGTGTGATCGTTCTTTAGGATAGTGATAGCGAATCTCTTCCAGCTAGTTACCGTCCCTCTCTCCCCTTTTAGAAAGTCTAAATGGTCTGGGGGTCTTTTTATAACAACACGCCTTAGCTCGTTTTTCCCATGCGGCGTAATCCCATTAAAAGAAAACTTCACTTTGTTTTTAATTAAGTCTTGGATGATTGTTTCGTTCAATCCGCGCCCTACCCGCCCCCAAAACTTAATCGACTGGATAAGACGCTTCTTAAAATTTACAGATGATTCCATAGGCAGTGTATCAAGCAAGAACTTAACAAAACTTTTCCAGGTATGACCATTTGGAAGCTCGAAGCTGTTGTAATTAATCTGCTTACCATACGTTGCAACAAAGTTAGCTCCCTGAACCCTGGCGCACAATCTCGCCCAAGTATGCCCATCAATTACCCTGTATAGATTTAGGCTTGATTTCGACTCACTCATAAAAGGGCTTGCCACCCGCATTTTGCCAACTGGAACACCAGCCATGTAGAAAGTGTCGTAGAGCTTATTGTAATCCCACTCAAATCTAGCGTTTGCGATCCACACATCACGAGTTTTCCAATCGTAAACCGGATAGCAATTATAAGCGTGTTTGGTATTTTTCTTTGTCCACTGCTCGCCCTTCATAGTTTCTTTTTGGGCGTTCATAATAGCCCTAAATCTATTCAGGCTTTCGTCTGTTCTGATTCCTATTAAATTCGCAGTCGTTTTGCCCTGGCTATACCATTCTGCAAACATATCCCAGAAATGGTCATAGCTCATATTTTCGATGAATTTATCGCCGAATGGATGGTTGTCCATATTCACGATGTAATCCATATCTGGCATGGGCCTTACCCATCGCTGCTTATCATTTTCCCCCCAACACTGCCAATCCACCTCATAAGATGAAACCGTACACGGGAGAGAAACCGGCATACAACACCAATAAACATCCAACAAATCGAGATTCGCATCCAATATCCTACGCATAAAATCAAGAGAAAATTCATAGTTCGCTTCATTGTCTAATATTTGAATGCCTATTTTCCTGGTAATGTTATTTTTTCGCATGTAGTCAATAACCAGATTAAGCATAGCCCCAGAGTCTTTGCCCCCAGAAAACGACAAATATATACGCTCAAAATTATTGAATATGAATGCAATCCGTTCATTTGCCGCATCATACACGTTGGTTTTTTTATAAACTCTTTTCACAACTTCCTCGCTTTGCCCCAAAAGTTTTTCTGTGGGCTTTTTGTTTTCCACAAATGATTAGCCATCATCCTCATTACATTCCTTTTGTACGTCTTGCGGGGCTTTTTTATGCCCCCCACTTGAGTTGATGCCGATGATGCTCAGCCACAAAGGCGTTTGCTTCATCCAAGTTAATGGGGGTAACCGCGAGTCTGCGTTTCATTCGCTTTCTCCAGTACTGCTTCAAGTTCTTCGATAGCATTTTTTATTTTTTCCGGTTTTATTTTCCCCCCACCCCTTTTCATTCTTTTGATCTTTAGACATATCTGTTTCTCGATCTGTTTCCGGTGGTGTATTTTGTTTTTAAGTTCCGCAACCTGCTTATCCTTAGTATGCACAACCATGTCATGCCCAAGTACTCTCGATTCCAGCCCTTTCAGAGTTGCGTATAGCCGTTTCAGGGTATGCTCATCAACACTCAACATCCCGCCTGCTGCATTTTCAGCTTGGCCTATCAGTAGCTCTAATTCTTTTGCTATTGTTGTTTCACTCATCAGTGGCTTGTTGTGCTTGTCCAAAATAAAGTTTGTTGCAATAGTTAATAATTTCACCTGCCGACTTCCCCCTAATGAAATACAGATCAAGGTTCCCGGCTCTGGTGGCAATCGTTATCGGGCCTTCACCAACCTCAGCACTCATGGCATTCGTGACTTTCATTAATTCCTGGAACCGCTCATTGCCCAAAGTGCTTGGATCGGACAGTCTGGCTGTTGTGTATTGGCGGCTCTGCTGGTTTTCTTGGTTATAACCCTCAATACAAAGCTTACGAAATTCAGACCATGTGAGATAGCCGCTGAATGTGCTGGTGTGCTTAAAACCAGCCAACAACCGCTTATCGTTCAAATCTTTTAGATTACTGCGCCAGTAAAGATAATCAGTTCCGCCTATTATCATTGTTTTCGTCAAAAACCTACCAGCTTGAAGCCCACGCCAGACGTAATCAAAAGTTTCCTCACTGTGGGCGTAGGTGAGGGTACTTTGCATAGAGGGCTTCGTCCGCTGGGTCTGTGATATTATTTCGCCTGCCTTTTTCATCTGTCCATCGTTCATTTCTGAGCCACCTTTCTACATGTTGGAAGTTTTCATAAAATTGACCAGATATCATCTTTTGCTGCTTTTCGGCCTTTTGGAAACCCACCGCATTCAGCAGCATCTGGAGGTCATCTGCATAAACATCAAGCGATTTATAGACAGAATATGCCCTCTTCTTCGAGCCCTTATTGCCATACGCCCCATCAAATGAATTCCACAACCGCTCAAAATCTTCTGAATACTTGATGCATTTCATGTCAGCTCCGGCAGGGGCAGTTCCTTACTAGCCCAGTGGGTAACTAGCAACCAATCTGGAATCAGTTCTTCTGTTTCCCAATTTCTCCACCGATAAATCCCATCATTGCACTCGGTGTATTCACAATAAATAAGAATTGTTGCCTCCAAAGTAATATCACGAACAGCGCACAAATATTTGTCTTCTGTGTCTGGTGTTTTAGATGCGTCAATCCAATTTACCCACTGTTCTCTCATTTGATTTCACCGTTATTATCATTTAAATATTATTGCCCTTCCTGCTTTGTTCGCTTCATCGAGCATTTCTATTATGTAGTCACTTATTTACCCTATGCCTTTCAGTTCAGATTGTTAGTTATTAGGCAAAGTTAACCCAATCCGATTTTCATCAGATTGCTTTGCCTAAGCCCATGCCTTTTCAGACGAGTTGCCGAGCATTAGGACACCGAATTATCACTGTTACGGTGCTGGTAGATTCAAGCCAGTGAGCTATCTGACAGCGTTCTACCTTAGCCTTGCTTTCTCACTATGTCAGTTCCCATTCTAATGAGTTAATCGATAACAGGCGAACCGCGAAGTACAGACGCATAACCCGTCACGGGCAATGCTTGTTTGAAGGGGTGGTGTTGGCAGAATTTGCTTTAGTCAACTTATTCTGTCACGTCGCTAAGCGTGAGGTCTGACTTGCTCTACTGACATCGGCGCTCATGTAACGCCCTACCCGGTGTGGTAATTAACCAATATTGGACTTTGCCTCCAGCCCGCTGCCTGGAATTTTCTACACCACCACCACAAACAAACATTGCTTGCCGAGTTGCGGAAACTGTAGGGATTTGTGGTATGATACTTGCGTCGATGACGCGGGAACCGTACCTGGTCTACTGTTTTCGCGGAATGTACTGTTAATACACTCGGCATTTTATGCTTTAAAAGTAAGGGGCCTGAATAAACAAGCCCCCCAATACAGACTTAAAACACAATTTACACTGTACGCCCATAATAATAATAATTCAACAATGCTGGCACTTAAAACCATAAAACGCAAACAGAACCATCCCGCAGCCACATAGCCTGTAGCCCCTGTCATGCGCGGCAACCCGTATTATCCGGGCTCCATCGCGCTTATCCCCTCGATAGTGGACCAGCCCCTGCTTTTCAAGCTCATTGGGCCTTGAGGTAATGCTTGATGCCTGGATGTCGGGATTGGCGGCAACCATCTCTTTTATCGTTGTGCCGTCTGGGCCTGATTGCTCTATAAGGTCAAAGACAAACTGGCGCATCTTGCCAGTGGGCGCTTTTGCAGCAGCATCATGGCTGGTTTGAGGATCTGTCCTACGCGCTATTTTGTGTGGTGGTGAGTTAAGCATTGGTTTCTCCAGAAGTTCTCTGATTAAGCGGAATTTTTACGCTGCATGCGTTGTCAGGTATTAGGCATTGGCCTCAAAATAATCTGATATTTTTTTCATGGTTTCGTATGACGGCTTAGTTGCGGTTCCCTTCTTCAACGCCCTGATAGTGTTAGCGTGTAGTCCAGAACCCGCCGACACCACGTCAGGAACCCTGTCCTTTAGCTTATTCTTTACTTCTTCCGGTGTTAGCATGGGGATATTCTCTATTAAAATATTGATATTAGGAGTTGACACAGAGCATTGCACATGCAATCATCCTTGTCAACTAATGTTGAGAATACAAGCTGCGTATACTCGTAGCCGTAATACGAATACTCGTAACTGTAAATTATTATGAAACTAACCAAACAACAGAAACATCTGGCATCTGAGGCAATGTACGCCGTAGGCTCCTGTGTGATCGTTGTCGGGGTGTTCCTGCTGGTGTTGATGTCGTGGTAGCCCTGGTGATAAATCTCGATGGTAGCCCCCACAAGCCATCTGACACGGCATCTGATGACAGGATTGCGGATGCAATGATCCAATTCATGGAAATTATTGATAAGTCAGTATATTTACTGCCGGCTGATGAACGATTTCAAAAAGAGATTGAAGAGGCTCGTAAATTAGTCGAGCAGTACCGGATTATCACGCTAGCTGGAGAAGCAGATGGACCCTGAAACTCAAGCAAAATACGACTTTGTCCGATTGGGCAGCAGCTCTTGGAACTTGTTTTATTTGTGTGGGTATTGTGCTTTTAGTTCTTATTACCTGGTGATTATATGAAAGACTCAAACACACTTGCAGCAGAGCAGCATCAGCTTGATAACGAAATATCTCTTGAGCAGGAAGAAAAAGCCAACGAAGAGAAACAAGCAATGATCGATAGCTATGTTCAGGAAAATCTACACAATAGGATTAAATCTGCTGGTGCTGAGTTTAAAGAGGCGTTAGCTGGCGAAGGGCTTGGCGATTCAAGCGTGAAGTTACTGGCTTATCTCATATCCTATGCTATTGAATCTAACTACGACAATGGTTATCGAATTGTTGGGAAACTTCTGTGTCACGAGATTCGTGATTATATAACGCCAATCCTAGAGGGTGAAGTTAATGATTAAGGACGATTTTCTGGGGGTAATGAGGAAAGAGGTTGAGAGGCTAAAACTATCCAATGAAAAGCAAATGGCAGACGGTTCGCTACCAAAAGCAAGCAAAGACAGAACAAACCTGCTTTATCTCGGCCAAAAAAATGTTATCGAATATCTCATTCAAACAGTCAAGCGTTACAGGGTAGAGGGTGTAGTGGTAAGCAGGGAAACAGCAGAGCATGCAGCAGATATGTTTGACGCAGAAGGATTTGACGAAGAGGCCGAAGAAATCACAACAGCAATGGGGGAAAGATATGCCAAATAACATATTGGAAAACATGAACAACCTATCCCCCAAGTACAGAGCAGAGCAAGACTTTAAAAAGGGTCTTAACGAGAATGATTATCCTTTAGGCTCTAAGGAGCGCAAAGAATATGACGATGCCTGGTATGACAGGTATCTAATCGGGCTTAAAGTAGAGCAACAACCAAATTTTCAATAAAGGAGATAACATGAACATTAACGAGTATTACAAATCAGAATCAGATTATCTAAGAGCAGAGGAAATCCCAGTGGGGAAGCTGTTTTCTGTGACAATTAAATCTATCGAAGAAGTTATTTTCGAGACTAAGAACGGCGGAAAGGCGGGAACAAGGAAGCTTGCCGCTACTTTCAATGAAACAGAGAAAAAGCTGGTTCTCAATAAAACAAACTCAATGACTATAGCCTCTATGTACGGAAGCGAGTCTGATAATTGGCCCGGAAAGATTGTTAAACTCTACCAGACCAAAGTATCTTTTGGAGATGAAATGGTGGATGCCATAAGAATTGACCTCCCCAGAGAAGAGGCACTGATACAGCAAACTCCTGGCCCTCAACAAAGAAATCTTCAGCAACTTCAACAGGCTCCGCCAAACTTTGACCAAGACTTTTCAGATGATATACCATTCTGATGGCAATCAAGGAATCAACCCATTGGTATGACCAACAAGGCCAACCGGCATACACAGTAATCGGGGCCAACGGCAAGGAGCGCAACACCACGCTTCGTGATGCCCGTAAGCTCAACCTGGTCCCATCTGTAACCACCATACTAGGTGTGCCAGCCAAACCCGCCCTGGAGAACTGGAAGCTGAATCAGGCGTTGTTAGCTGTTTTAACCCTCCCCCAGCTCCCTGACGAGTCGCTGGATGATTTTATGATTCGGGCGAGGGCTGACTCGAAACAACATGCTATAGAGGCGGCGGCACGGGGTACAGCTATCCATGCTGATGTAGAGGCTGGGTTTCGCGACAACAGAGACTCAGTGGCCTATGCTGCGGTCAAAGAAGCGTTAGACGGGCATTTCCCAGGCCAGACGTGGGTAGCAGAGGATTCGTTCTGCAATGAAGGGTATGGCGGTAAGATTGACCTCTATTCAATGGGCGGTTTTAATTTGGGCCTGGAATGGCCCGATGGAATAGTTGTTGATCTCAAAACAAAAGACGGTTTGAAAGGCAAAGATCCAGCTAAATTGGTATTTGATGATCACGGAATGCAGCTATCTGCCTACGCCCAAGGGCTGGGGATTGACAATCCAACCAGGGTGTCGATATTCATTGATCGACAACATCCTGACATTCTGTCAATTCACATTTGGGATACAGACTCGCATAACAGGCATCTAGCCATGTTCAATACATTAAAACAATATTGGTTTCTGCTCAAGAAGTACCATCCGAGCTAACGCATCCTCCTCAGAGACTTGGCTAAAATAATGGCGATTATTGTCATTGCAAATTGAAAAACGTCCCCACAACCACAATGAGCAAAATCCAGAAAACCCGCTCCCCGAATTTAACGGCTGGAGAAATCAATTGGATTTTCTTATCCATCGAATTTACACGTTGTTCGATGTCTTCCTGGCGATTAAACATCGTAACCATACGCTCATCAATACGCGCAACGGTGATTAAAACGTCCTGTAAATCTGACTGCATTGTGGGCTTTCTACTAGACGGCATGGCAAGCGCATCCTATCTGGCTATCTCGGCTCGATAGGCCAATCTATTTCAGTAGGAAAACCCCCTTGTTGCGGTACGTCCCTTAAAGCCTGTCTATATGTTGTCATCTCTGCACTCATCGTATTGTCAGTTAGGCCGTGGAAGTCCGTCAGTGCCAGCCTTAAACAGGTCTGTCCAGCCGCCTAGTTTTCTTTCTTGCGTGAACACCTTTAATGAAAGGGTCTAGCCTAGACAGTTGAGCGGCATCCATTGAATCAATAATGTTCTCAATAGGTCTGTTGACCCCCTCTCTATCTAAGGCAGCCATTTCTTCCTTCCACTTTTTAATAGGCGCGTTAGCGGCTACATCAGTAGCCATTTTTGTGTAGCGGGCCTCTTCTTCAGGTGTGGCATCCCTGGTCTTTTGTACCTTTTCTACTTCGTCCCAATAATCAACTTTCATATATCACCTATGACTTAACTATCCCATAAACCCGCACAGAACCCTGAGCAACGAAATTCTGACCATCGAAAGTAATCTCAAATCCCGTAACGACCCCACCATCATAACCGCCCCTGGCTTCATAGGACTGGAAAGTATCTGCTTCTGAACTTTGTTGCGCCCCTCCATGAGCAACATAATCTTTTAGCTGACTGGCTTGATTAACATTTCTTATAGTCATCTGGAAATTCCCGCCCAATCCACTAGTAGCTTCTAGTGTCATCCTTAAAGGGCCTTCGAAAGATGTGTTAGTAAATGTCCCCGTTCCTTGATCTACATTAGTTCCGACAACCCTTGCATAGTTACTCCCGGTATCAGCAGATCCAGAGTTAGCGAACTGCATTCTTGTCGAAGCGTCTACGGCTGGCAACAGGCCGACACCTATAACCAAATAATCATCATATGTTGCGCTAAAGGTATTTAAGAAACTAACGGCGGTTGATGCTGTAGGAACAACCTCGGCTAAGAAAACAAAACTACCTCCTCCAGCAGCCTGAAAGGTCGGAGCTGCCCCTGCTCCGTTAGATGTTAGTACTTGGGTGCTATCCCCAGCCGCTACCGCCGCTATTACCCCAGAGGAATCCCATGTGATTAATTCACCGTCTGTTCCGTCAGCTAATTTTGATATAGCTATAGCCTTGGCTGCGATGGCTGTGGCGTTACCTGACGAGGTTACTACTCCGGTCAGGTTGGCGTTTGTAGTGACGTTACCCGCAGTTAGCGAGGCCGCTGTGCCTGACAGGTTAGTAGCTGTGCCGCTTGATGGTGTGCCTAAAGCTGGGGTTACAAATGTAGGACTGGTAGCAAAGACTAATGAGCCTGATCCGGTTTCATTAGATATTACGCCTGCAAGCTGCGCCGATGTTGTGGATGCAAATTGAGATAATGGATTGCTGGTTAGGGCATCACCAGTGCTGGCAGCACCAACACCATACCAACTCGATGAGTTTATTGCCTCATAATCTCGCGTATCACCTGACGTAATCGCACTAGAATCAACCGCATTGGTCGCACCACCATCTATATCATCGCCGGATGCAGGCCATACCTGGATAGTTTGAGCTGCATCCGCGTTGATAATGGTTACTCGCAGCCCCTTCGATGCGGGAGGCAACTGAACTCCATCGCCATTGGTTCCCGAAACCGTTACCTCGTTAATATCCTTTACAAGAACAGTCGCGCCAGCCTGTGTCTGTGTGGTTCCAGCGGTTATTGCCGGACCAACCGTTGCCGCCTGTGCTGGTTTTCGATCAGATACACTGCCCATTAGTTATCTCCTTTCAATTTCTTCGCCCGTCCTGCGGTTACAATGTTGTTCGTCTTTAAAAAGTTAATAAGTTTCACGCCTTCTGTTGAAGTTAATTCATCCAAAGTAATTCTTTTCGCTGGCTTGGGAGGTTTGACTTTTGGAGTTATTACTCCGTTTGCGTAAGAATCTCCCGTGCTCCCGCCAATCGATGCGTCTATCAAATCAGGTAATACCTTTAAAGACTCAACTACTATCGTATTGACAATCTTACCACGCCTGATTACATGCGCTCTCATGCTATCCCCCATACTCTAGCTTCACCCGAACCGCCAACTCCACCAGCACCTCCAGTAGTGGTTCCACCACCACCTCCACCACCACCTCCGCCTCCAGCACCTCCTGCGCCTCCAGCACCGCCAGTTCCTGAGTCTTGAGCACCGCCACCACCGCCACCACCTCCGGCACCTACGCCTGCGCCAGAGGCTCCAGCAGCACCAGCACCGCCATTTACAACACCACCAGCAGCACCGCCACCAGTAGTATAGGCACCATATAAGCCACCATCACCACCGGCATTCTCAGTGTTAATTGCAGGAAGACCACCACCAGTTCCCCCGGCACTTCCGCCAAATATAGAAGAACCGCCAGCATAGGAATTATTCGCAGCAGCCTCTGCCCCAGCGCCTCCAGCACCACCCCATTCGGCATTATGACCAGCGGCGTTCGTGGCACCACCAAAAGCCCCGCCACCACTAATATTATCGGGTATGGTAGAACCACCCCAATGTGTACTTGTAGGCTCTCCGGGCGTTCTGGATGATGCGGCACTGGCAGAACCA
>Ga0209349_1000845_pt1 | contig 15361 bp, 25 predicted proteins | sample ETNvirnome_2_130_FD_184067 | JGI IMG/M metagenome (GOLD analysis project Ga0209349, IMG submission 184067) | Marine viral communities from the Pacific Ocean - ETNP_2_130 (SPAdes) (version 2) | ecosystem: Environmental > Aquatic > Marine > Oceanic | place: Pacific Ocean | collected 2013-06-22
GCGCTTTCATTACCACGCGATGAGTTCGCCTGGGCATGTCCTTCGACGGTTGCCGGGAATATGATGGCAAAAACTAAGGATAGCGGCTCCGGTCGATTCGTCATGGAAGACGATTTCAGGATCTTGTCCTATCCGGTGATGGTTTCTGAGTTGTGTAGTCAATTGACGTTCGGTGCATGGCGCCAGCTTATTATCGCCTATTGGCAAGGGCTCGATATTTTAACCGATCCTTATACAGCGGGTAAATCTGGAACCGTCAATTTTTATGCAATGCAAGACGTCGACGTAGGTGTTCGACTACCGACTGCATTCTGTAAAACAACGGCATAATTTTAAGAGGGCGGAATGGTTTGGAACACTGAAACATTCCGCCCATCTACCGAGGGAAAAATGGATAAAACCATAAAGATTCTAAAACAGACGATTATCAGTAACGAAGTCGCAAAGGTTGGAACGGTTCACACGGTTCCAGCCCGTATTGCTGAAATGCATGTCGGGTCAGGGAATGCGGAATATATGGAAGCGCCAGCGACAAACCGGGCCGTAGGTGTTCAAGGTTCCGATTCAACGCCTAAGAAAAGGAAAGCGAGACGGTGACAATTGAAACGGCAACCGATCTAGGGGACTTTTTCAAGACGGACGACTTCGCGGTTGCGGCAACTTATACCGCGGCGGGTGAGTCAGCGGCAACGATTAACGTTTTGTTTGATAAGCCGTTCAATAGTATTCCAATGGATACAGGCGAGGTCGATATCGAATCAAACACGCCGACCGCACTTTGCCAGACAACCGACGTTTCTGCGGCGGCGCATGGTGACGTGATTGTTATTAGTTCGAACACGTACCACGTAGTCGGAGTGCAGGCGGATTCTGGTTCCGGTTATCAAGGAACAACGCTTTTAGTTTTGGAAGAGCAATAATGCAAAGAAAAAAATAGGCGCATTTTTTATTAAGCATTATGGCAAATCATTTAAGGCGGCAAATTCGGGAAAGGATCGTTTCTGATGTAACCGGACTATCTACGACCGGAAGCAATGTTTTTGAAGGTCGCGTGTATCCGGTTGAAGAGTCGAAACTGCCCTGCTTGCTTGTTTACGATTCGGAGGAATCGATTGAAGCGCAGACCTTGGCCCTTGCCGGGTCAAGGTCAATGATGGCGACATTGAATGTGGTCATTGAAGGATATGCAAACGGCGGAGATGGTGCAACGGTCTTAGATACGCTTGCAGGGATTCAAAAAGAGGTTCAAATAGCACTTGCGGGTGATGTTTCGATTAATTCATTGGCAGGCGATTCCGTACCAGTAAGCGCTGATATATCGCTTTCTGGTGAGGGATCAAAACCGACCGGATCGAATCGCTTGACGTATCAAGTCCGATATGGATATGCGGAGAACGCGCCGGACGTCGCAACATTAGGAGCATGATGCAAATTGAATTGACTAAAAATACGGTTATAGAAGGCGTGCCATACGAGGCGGGCGCGCTTATTGTTGCTTCGCCTCAAAACGCGGAAAAGCTGATTCAAAGGGGTTTTGCAAGAATCCCAGAAAAGGCGGACCCGGAGCCAAAACCTAAAAAAAATAAAGGCAAAAAATGAGTACCCATACTGGAATAGACGGAGTTGTCAAATATGACGGCAATGCCATCGCATCAATTTCCTCATGGTCATTTGATCAGACACAAGATGCAGTTGAAAACACTGCACTCGGACAGAGCGCAAGATCCTATCTGACAGGTGTCATCGGATGGAGCGGAAGCGCCGAGGCTTTCTGGGATGAAACTGATACAGCACAAAGTCAAATCGATACAGATATGGGATCTCCTGCGATTAAGACGCTTGAGCTTTATGCTGAAGGCACGACGTCGGGAGATACCTACTGGACCGGAAGCGTGATTGTGACTTCAGTTTCACGGTCAGCGAGTGTCAACGGAATGGTAACAGCCAGTTTCAGTTTCCAAGGGACAGGTGGCCTGACCAAAACAACCGTCTGATGAGTGCAATTGAAAGCATCAAAGCTCATTATCGTTCAAAATTAGCAGGTGGATTAGGTTCAGTCGACGTTCCTGAATGGGGAACAGAGACAGAACCTTTGCGGATCTGGTTTAAATCGGCGACTAATCCAAAAACGCAGGAAAAGCTTGCCAAACTTTTCAATGAATCGAAACCAGTCGAGGCGGCAGTTGAGGCTTTGTATATTCGTGCATTGAACGAAGATGGGTCCGCGATGTTTGTTTCTGCAAATCGCAGGGAGTTGATGAATCATTGCGATGTTGATATTTTGATCCGCGTCGTCGGTGAAATCAATAATTACCAGGCGATTGAAACCGATGAAATCCTGGGAAACTGAAGACGCATTCCGATCTGTATTTCTATTTTCAACTGGCTGAGCATCTCCATAAGACCGTCGGCGAGGTGATGGAAATAAATGAAGCAGAACTCCAGGGTTGGAATGCATATTTTCAAATAAAAGCAGAACGTTAGAAATAAAATGCCATCGACCACGATTCAAATCCGGGCGGAAGATAAGACGAAAGCGGCTTTTCGTCAAATCACTAATCGGACTGCAAAACTAAATCAATCGTTTGGGGGTCTTGCTGGGTCCATGAAGGGTTTAGCAGGTGCAATCGGTCCCTTGATCGGTATCGCAGGACTTGGCGCAATGGCAAAAAGCCTGCTTACCATTGGAGATCGTCTTGATAAAGTTGCGATTCAAACCGGATTGAATGTCGAAGAATTGCAAGCTCTTCAGTTTGCCGCGTCTCAAAGTGGGGTTTCAACCGAAACTTTTAATTCATCATTAAATAAGTTCAACCGTGTGCTTGGGGAAGCGGCATCCGGGATGAAAAAAAGCGAGGATGCTTATAAAAAGCTCGGCATCCAAATTAAAAAAGATGATGGATCACTAAAAAAATCTTCAACTCTTCTGCTTGAAGTTTCAGACCGATTCAAACTGATTCGTGATCCTGCGATGAAAGCAAAGGTTGCCGCGGATCTTTTTGGAAGATCAGGAATCGATTTAATTCCAATGCTGACCGAGGGATCAAATAAACTTTTAGAGTATGAGTACCGTTTACGGGAAGCAGGCGGAATTATGAATTCAGCGGCAACGACCGACATGGCAAAGTTCAATGATTCGCTTGATTTACTTGGACGGGTGACAATGGCGAATTTTGCAAAAATCTTAGTACCAATCCTTCCTGCATTAACTCTTCTTGCAGGGAATTTTGATAATATTGCAAAGTTTATTGGAATTGCCGCAGGTGCTTTTGCAGTCGCAAAGATCCCTGTATTAATAGGAGCAATCACGACGGGAGTCTCGGCCTTAACCGTCGCAGTCGCCGCGAATCCGATTGGCGCGATTGCGGTTGGAATCACTGCAATAGGAGGGGCTCTTTATACTTATTCTGATGATATCTTTGATTTTTTCGGGATAACATCAGAGGAGGCGAAAACAGGTGATATTGCTAAAACTGCGAAGGCTGTTAATGAGTTAAAAACGCAAGTCGATGGGACCGCGATTGTGATGGGGAATTCAGCCCATGCCACAAATACAAACACGAATCAATTAGGTCAACTTGAAAGTGCATCGAAAAACGCCGCAACCGGACTTGCAAAGGCCGCAGAGGAAGCAGGGAAATTAACAGCTCAGCAGGATATCAATCTGAATCTTATTGCAGAAACTGCTGGAACCATAAACGAGAAAGGCGCGCCTGCATTATGGAAACTGAAAGACGCGATCAAGGACGTTGATAAGCAAGCAAAACAAGGAAAGAAGTCGAATGAATTTCTTGCAAGTTCATTCAATAAAATGTTCGTTAATATGGCATTAACGACGGATGCATGGACAGATTATATCGGTCGAGGATTCAATTTTCTAATGGAAGAAACAATTGGAGTCGAGTTTTTCAATCGTCTGGATTATATCTTTTTAACAAAATTACGATCAGTTGGTGATCACTTTAACAATAATATCGATCGCATGATTTTAGCTGTCACCGGACAAAAACGAGAAGACTTGGTATCAGCGTTTGACGGGATTATGTGGCAGATGACAAGTATGTTAGAAACAGAGTCTCGGCCGACTTCAGGTGGAATAGTCACGCAATGGTCGCTTTTACTTGCAGATATGGTGTCAGCAATCAAAACAACTCAAGCAGAAGTTCCAGAGTTGGATTCGTCCTCGATTGTTACTGCATCCCAGAGAATTGCCGCGATCAGCAACCAAGTAAAGGGACTTGAAGTGAAAACGGAGACACGGAGACAGGGACGTTATCATAGTGCTGGTTATTTCGGACCTCCTCAAAATAGATATCTCTCGTATTTGTCGAATGAAGACAATGTTTACACAGCTCAAGATTTAAGTGGAGGACAATCGACGACAACCAGAACGACGTCTGGAACTTCAGGCCGATCTTCCATGTCAAGCGGCTCAAGCGCCCTGGAAAGCACCGGAGGGAACGCGCCAATCCAAGTGAATATCTATGATGGGACCGGGCAACGTATCAGCGCATATGACAGCGCAATTCGAGTCGAGATTCAGGACCGTGCAAACCGTTACAATGAATTCGCGGCATTACAGGCGGCATAAATGTTAGAGGTGCAAATCGTGATTGATTCAACAACCTATTATATAAGCGATGAAGGCCACGCGGGAAGTGATGGTGAATACTATTTCCCATTTCTGGCTAAACGTCCACGGGTGCGGATCGGTGCGACCAGGGGCGGATGGATCACGACACAGGGAGGTCGTCTTGATTTAGTCAATGAGCCATATAATTCAAATCATCCGTTTGGAGGTCAACGCTATCGGGATCTGTTATCGAATGCTGGAACGGATACTGATCTCCCAAAGATCAGTATCAAAGACCCGGAATCGGGAATAAGAACACCTATTTTTGAGGGTGCATTCCAATTAAATACTATAACTAAGGATGTTTTGAGCTTTGGGATGCAGGGGTTAACGTCAAAGCAGATTGCCGGATCGGATAAGTTTGTCGGGGATGAAACTGCAACCGATTCAAGTGGTGCAGTTGTCAATATACCTTATCCAATCGGACAACTTTATAATGCGGCTGATGTAACAGTTTACAAAGGTTCACAAACCTGGGCGATTGGTGCTTCCGGGAAAGCGGGATTCAACACTTTCAATCTGGTTGCAGATGCTTATCCTTATATTTTAGCAAATGGGACCGCGCTTTATTCTTCCGGTAATCCGACCATTTCCGATTCAGAATTCGATGGTGGAGTTTTAACGCCTGCATTTTCAAACGGGCAAACACTAATTTCAGGAGTTGGGAACAAATTAGGAACCAGCAGAACAGCCGAAGCATCACGATGCGATAGCCTGCTTGATTTCGTGCATAGTTGTGCGCGTTATATCGGATTTGCGGAAGCACGCGTGGATACGACTAAAGCAAGCGGAGCATCATCAATTATTCTCGGTTTTGTTCAACGTGGAGCAATCGACATTCTCGAACTTTTATCACATGTAACCGACGCAAATAACTATCATTTTTATATTGCAGATAATCCCGATACCACGAGCGGTTTTTATAATGCGCCGATGATTTGGTTGATAGATCGCGCGAACAGTCCATCAGCAACGACGTTGAGTGCTTCAAATATTATTTCGTCATGGTATTCGGTCCTTTCACCATTTCAACAAGTTAATTCGACTTTAACATATTATGTATTTCAGGGAACACAATTAGAAACAAAAACGCGGACCGTCACCAGTAACAACCTGAGCTATGGAAAAGTCAAAACTTATCCATTTTATTGGGGAACTCTCCCGCGTACATTCGATGCGGCATCAACTCCAATCGTAACTGCTCAGGCCCGAATGGATGCAATAAAAAACATTGAAAAAAAACCGATTGCAAGCGTTACAGTGGATGGGATTCAAGGAACTTACACGCCTGGGGATCGATTCACATTCAACCGTGAAGAGGATCAAATCAAAGTTGATATGCTTGCACGGGATTTTGTTTTTGACTGGGGATCAAATACGACAACGATGCGCGGGGATGCAACGCTTTCGATATACGAGGCAAGCTGATGCAGATACTCCAGGACGACTTAATCAGTGCGGTTTCATCGAGCGCAAGCCATTTGAGCGCAACGTATCCGGTTGGAAACGTGCAGGATGATATACCAAGCCTTCCGTATATTTGCAATGCAACGACTTGTACAATTACGCTGACGGTTTCCAGCGGAATGCAAGCCCTTTTCTTGTCTGGACTTCAGGCGGATTCGGCGACGGTTCAACTGGTAACATCCACCGATGATTCCGGACAGATTGATATTAACACAACTCCATATTCTTCACTGGCAGAACTGGCGACCGGATCAAGCCAAAGGATTTCTCCAGAGTGGTTTTCGTTTACTGTAGCAACTGCCGCGGCGACCATTTCAAGCCCTTATGCAGGCGGAACGATTTCCGAGTATACGCAAGGGCCGACCACGCTTGTTCTGGCAGGAAACTTGACCCTCGCGGCAGATTTAGTCTTGACCGATTCTGCAAATTCGATTCAACGGATCAGCACCGGGGCCGCCTTGACTGCGGCAACAGTGACGCTGAATCTGACGACCTCAACCGACCGCAAAGATTCGCCCGTTTCCGGGAATGCAATTTACCAATGGGACCAGGAAGCGGCAGGCGTAGCAGGACGCTTCGAAGACTCATCCGGGGCCGCGATCAATCTCAACGATTTTGCAAATGTGATGATTGGTTCTATCGTTACGATTTCCGGGACTGATTATCAGGTTGCAAAGATTATCGGCGACGGAACCGGAGTCGGTGACGTGGAGCTGTCAAGTGCGGCATCTGATGCAACCGTCAGCGCGATCAAACATCCGATTAAATTAGGAATCGCCCGCGCAGGATCAGTCCTGAACATCGAAAACCCACAACTTGGACTCTCACGAAATTTCACGGACTACTCGGTACGTCGTCCGCTCTTGAATGGCGGATATTCGGAAACCCAAAGGAATACATGCAAAGGCTTTGATGTTTCCGCAATGTTAAGCGATTCCAACGCGCAGAATTTCGAGGGATTTTACCGGGCGTTCCGGTCCAAACCTTTCCCGGCGATCATCGCTGAGGGTTTCGATTCGGCACGCAATGAAAACACGAGAATGGCGGGTTTTTATTATATGCGGTCTGCGCCGTCGATGGCATATGCGACACATTCAGGATCGTTTACACAAACTGAATTCCAAATACATGAGGTGATTTAAATGACTGACCGAATTTTTAAACCAGACTCCGGGACTGATTTAGTCTTCGAAGATGCCGGATCGACCGACCGGCTCCGCATCACTGACGGAGGCAGTACAGTTTTATACGAGGACGGAGGGGCTGCAGCACTGACCGTGGAACCTTCTGGTGATGTGACCGTTGAAACAGGCAACCTCGTCATCGGCACGGCAGGACAGGGGATTGATTTTGGTGCTACTGCTGATGGCGGTGTTAGCACTCCAAGCGAACTTCTGGATGATTATGAGGAAGGGACTTTTACGCCCACATCTAATACCGGCACATCTAGTACGTGGGGACATTATGCAAAAGTTGGTAGTATAGTTCATATATGGGCGAGGTGGATTTTTAATGCTACTGGGGCTTCGGCAACATTGACTGGACTACCATTTACATCAGCAGCAATTGGTAACCAAGCGGGTATTATGATTACTAATGGTGTTGGTTGGCCTGCAAATATGACTTCTTGTACTGGGCAGATTGGCGCTAGTTCAACAACTTTTAGCCCGATGATGAGTGGGGATAATGTACCATGGGATTCTGGTTTGAGTGTTGTGACGGGGGAATCTGTGATACTACAAGTTACATATAGAGCTTAAACGATTTAATCCAATACTATATGGATATATAGTTGGAAACGAATAACAAATAATAGGAATCAAAAATGGCATTAACAAAAGAAGTAAGGTGCGACAAGATCGAAATTGTAGGTGACCACAAACACGTTCATTGCCGTCAGGCAACGATAGTCAGTGAAGATGGAGTTGAACTGTCTCGGTCTTTTCATAGGCACGTTCTTCAACCAGACTCAGATATTAGTGGTGAACCAACCGAAACTCAAGCAATCTGCAATGCAGTCTGGACAGATGCAGTGAAAGCAAACTACTCGGCTTTTCTGGAAGCACAAGAAGCAAAGATGAATCCTGAATAATGGACACCGACCTGATTCAATCTCTCGCCGACCTCGGCGGCACGCTTGCGAGCCTCGGCTTTGCCGGGTGGCTGATTGTTTATCTGCTCAAGCTCCAAGTCCATGAAAGAACGGAGTGGATGGCAAAGGATACAGCAAATGATCAAGCCCTTCAGGATTTGATCGGCAAGACAAACGAACGTTCATCCAAGATGGAAGAAAGCGTGACCTTATTAACCGAAGTCCTCCGGCGTTTTGAATTAAAGCTGGATAAGATATGATAGCCGCACTCGCGCCCATCGTTGCCGGAGTCGCCAAGACAATGGCGCTTTCTTTTCTTTCTGAAAAACTACTCATTAAAGTGGTTTTTCTTCTCCTAGAAAAATTGGTGAAGTCGACTAAAAACGAGCTGGATGATAAAATCCTCGCCGAATACCTCAAGGCGATGGGCGGGAAACTCTAATGCGGTTCGCTTATATTACGCCGGACCTTCATCGCTTGCGCGGGGGTTTTCATGGTTGATATGTTAACTCCTAATTTCAGCCGCGCTGAGATGCAATGTAAATGCGGATGCGGGTTGGCTCATATGGATGAAAATTTCATGAAGATGCTCCAAGTATTACGTGATAAGTTAGGACCGCTATCAATCACGTCAGGTGTACGTTGTGAGAAACACAATAAGGATTCAGGCGGTTATCCTAAAAGCGCCCATCTTCAGTCGATGGGGGCCGATATACGCATCTATGGCCCGCGGGCGCTCGCCCTGGTCGAACATGCCAGGCGCGTCGGCTTTTCCGGCATCGGAATAAAGCAGAAGGGCGAACACAAACACCGTTTCATCCATCTCGATATTTTACCTCGTCAAGCGCTTTGGTCTTATTAAAAAGATCAATCTTTTCATATCTTTAGATAATTAATTAAAAAAATACTTGACCTTATTATCTAGGCTGGAGTAGTGTCTTGTTAAAGTAGAATGCAATTTCGCATAATTAAGCACTAAATGAGAGGACGTTATGAAGGAAGAATGTAGGTCTCTAATTAAAGTATATAAAAGATTCGTTCAATGTAATGGGTTTATCATCAAGGGCCGATGCACTAAATGTAAACGAACGACAATCGCATAAAATCATGGACGAGAAAAAAGGGGCATCGGACGCCCCATTTGATAATGGCGAAGATCTTTTCTCCGCAAGTTCAGACGAGTTATTAACGACTACTGATGCCGCGGGGCTTTGCGGCGTAAGTTACCAGAAGTTTCTAAACAACTTCTGGGGAATCCCTTTTAAATATTTATATCCGAACGGGCCGCGCATCTATCTGCGCTCCGAAGTTCAGGCGTTCATCGATGGGTCGAACAAATGACGCATCCGAATGATCGCATCCTTAATTGGATCGGACCGGATGGGTGCGATTACGATTATACCGGAACGCATCAGGATGCGTCTTATATGAATGACATAGTCGATACCGAACTCGGTCGAATGACCATTCGGGAATATCTGCAAACCGTTAAGCGGAAATATGCAAAAGACGCGATTAACTCCGCTGGCGTTGGGCAAGCGGTAATTTTAAACACAAACGAGAGATCAAAATGAATGCAAAGCAATTGAAGGGCGTTATTAAAGCTGATGTCCTCTTGGATATTATGCATGAGTCTCGCGCCAATTATGACAATGCACTTATAGAATGGGGGAATGAAAGCGCACAGCAGACCGATTAAGCGCCGTGTCCCAGGTGCGATGAGCAAGACCGAGGAGAAGTTTTGCGAGATGTTAGACGAGATGGAGCGCAACGGTTTAATCGTTCAATATATGTATGAACCCGTCACTTTTAAGCTCGCTGAGGGTCTACGTTATACGCCCGATTTCATGGCAATCTATGCCGATCCGACACGCGGTTGCGCCTTCTTCGAAATTAAGGCGTCAAAGTTTCACGCGTCCGGTCAATCAAATCAGATGAACTCGATTTCAAAACTTAAAGTTGCCGCGAATAAATTCAAGGCGTTCTATTTTTATAAATGCTACCCGAAACCGCAAAAGGAAGGCGGCGAGTGGGTGATTGAACCAGTTAAAATATGAATTATACCGATTTCCTTAACGCGAAAACCCACGAAGGGGCCGGAAAAGGCTTTGATCCGGTTTGGATGCCGAAGGAATTATTCCCGTTCCAAATATCACTTGTTGAATGGGCATGCCGAAAGGGCCGTGCCGCGATCTTTGCAGATTGCGGACTCGGCAAAACTCCTATGCAATTGACTTGGGCCGAAAATGTATCCCGTAAAACAGGAGGTCGTGTTCTTATTTTAGCTCCTCTAGCAGTGGCATTCCAGACGATACGGGAGGGTGAAAAATTCGGAGTCAAAGTTATTCATCGTCGTGATGGAATCCAGAAAGGAGATAAAATAGTCGTAACTAACTACGAGCGGTTGCATTATTTTGACTCAAATGATTTTACAGGAATGATTTGTGACGAATCAAGTATCCTCAAGAACTTTGACGGGGAGATTAGAAAATCGGTGACTGACTTTATGCGAAAACTTCCCTTCCGTCTACTTTGTACTGCAACTGCTGCACCGAATGACTACGAGGAGCTTGGTACATCGTCTGAAGCATTAGGATACATGGGGCAAAAAGATATGCTAACGCGTTTTTTTACAAATAATGGTTCATTTATGAATCGTGCAGGGAAAAGTGGTGGGCGGAATTATACAAAGATAGGCTCAAGCGTGTATATGATACGACCACATGCTGAGACTGATTTTTGGCGTTGGGTGTGTTCATGGGCACGGGCTATGAGGAAACCCGAGGATATGGGGTTTAATGATGGCGGGTTTGAATTACCATCATTACATGTAAGACAGCATACAGTAAAAGCGGCACAACCGAGGGACGGATACTTATTTGATCTACCAGCAGTTGGATTAAAAGAGCAAAGAGAAGACCTGCGACGGACAATCAATGAGCGGTGTGGTATGGCTGCAAAATTAGTAAATGATCATGATAAGCCAGCTTTGGTATGGTGTAACCTTAATGAAGAAGGGAAAAAACTAACACGAGATATAAAAGGCGCAGTTGAGGTCGCAGGATGTGACAGTGAAGATCACAAAGAAAGGACATTTCTTGATTTTGTGACAGGGAAAATCCGAGTATTAGTCACCAAACCATCAATAGGAGGATTCGGTCTGAATTTCCAGCATTGCGCTCATCAAACATATTTCCCTTCTCACAGTTATGAGCAGTATTACCAGAGCGTTAGGAGATGTTGGAGGTTTGGTCAGAAAGACCCTGTCATTGTCGATTTAATAACAACAGACGGACAGGATAACGTCCTGGCGAATTTACAAAGAAAATCAGAAGCCGCATCCCAGTTGTACGATAATTTAGTACTTATGATGAGAAATGAGCTTCAGATTAAAAAACAAGAAGAATCCATAAAAGAGGAACTTCCATCATGGCTTTAAAAGATCAAATTATAACGGAAAATTATGCCATCTATAATGGGGACTGTATCTCTGTTATAAGTAAAATACCGGATGGCACAATCGATTTATCAATCTACTCGCCTCCTTTTTGTGGCCTGTATAATTACAGTAGTGATGAGCGAGACTTATCGAATTGTCGGTCGTACTCTGAATTCTTTGTCCATTATGATTATGTAATTGCCGGGATATCAAGAGTAACAAAGGCAGGACGCATCAGTGCAGTACACGTTATGGATGTGCCAGGTCGTGGTAATGGGGATACCGCTAAAATGGGCAGTGGGGCAAACGTCGGGACAGGTCTTATTGATTTCCCTGGAGATGTAATTCGCGCTCATGAAAAACATGATTTTATATTCGCAGGACGTCGTGCTATATGGAAAGAACCACTCGGAGTCCGAAACCGCACGATGGCGAAAGGGCTGGCACACGCACAAATAGTTGAGGATTCAACTCTATGTGATGTCGCAAGTGCAGACTACCTCCTGATGTTCCGCAAAAAAGGGGAAAACAAGGTTCCAGTTACTCATCCTGTTGGACTTTTATCATATGCGGGCGAGCGTGAAATACCAAAGGAACTACATAGATACAAATCATTTACAGGAAAACAAACAGGAAATAAGTTCTCTCATTGGATATGGAGGCAATATGCGTCAAGCGTATGGGATGATATCCGTATCGGACGAGTTCTTCCTTATAAAGAAAGCCGAGACCCAGAGGATGAAAGACATATTCATCCTCTTCAGATGGACGTAATCGAACGCGCCCTGGTTTTATGGAGTAATCCTGGAGATACCGTGTTAACTCCGTTTATGGGAATCGGGTCTGAGGTCTATGTTTCCGTGGATCAAGGACGGAAAGCAATTGGAATAGAGCTGAAAAGAAGCTACTTCAAGCAGGCGGAAAAGAATCTCAAACATGCGCGCCACACCGTAGAACCTAATCTTTTTGATAACCTTATGGTGAGTTAAAATCTAATGCTTTCCCGTGCAAAGCCTTACTTCTTCTGGGCTCTCATCCTCCATAGTGAGAGAGATATTAAACAAGGTTAACGGGTCCGCGCCCTGGCATTCGGCGCACCGTTTCATATGTGGCGAATGACCTGTCGCGGGAAAGCATAACGAAAGGAGTGTTTTTATGAGAGCAGAAATAGCAACTTTAGCAGACGAACAACGAAACATTAAAACTCAACGAACCCGTTCATGGAGTCAAAGAATATGCCAACGAATGAATTCCTTAATAGCATCGCTGATGAAAAAGTCGGCTTTTTCCCTCAAGTCAAAGCACAAGCCACTGGCGGATCATACTTCAAAGTCAATCAAATCGGACAAGCCCTTCCCAATCCGTCTAAAGTCCGGATACTGGGTGCATTTACAGATCATACTATGATTGAAGGCTATAGGGCGTTTATAAATAATAAACCGATCCGGCGTAAAACACTGGAAGAAATACCCCTATCTGAGCTTGGTACTAATCAATTCGGACAGCAGGAAAAGCCCGTTTTGTTTTGGGCATTTCCGGTCTTCGTATTTGATGAAACTAATGTTCAAGTGTGTGAGATTCATCAAGTCGGATTAATGCGCGAACTAGAGCGCCTAGGCAACAATCCTAGCTGGGGAGACCCACGCCTTTTCAACGTTAGTATTATGAAAACGGGCGTCGGAAGTCAGACCGCGTATCAGCTAACGCCAACTCGCGATTCGTTCCCTCAAGAACATGCAGAATCAGCGGGATTAGCCGCTGATTCCATCGATTTGCAGAAATTATTCGAGGGTGAAGACCCGTTTCTCTCTTCGTCCGATAGCGCTCCAGCGCAGTGATACCAACGATTAAGCGTCTTAACGCCATGAAAAACGAAAATGTAAATCCTCTACTCTCTATTGGGGGAGAGATAGAAAGCCCTAAAGGGCTTTCTTCTCCCCCATATAGAGAGTGCGAGAATACGCACTCGCGCTCTAGCGCAAAACGCACCATCGAAATGTTGCAGCGCAAGGTGCAGTATACGCCTGAAGTGGAAACGGGGAAAAACGAATTGCGCCGTTCTGCGGACGGCATAGTTCGCGGAAAGTTGAATAATATCGAATGCGAGATTTTTGAATCGGAATCGAGACGCGAGGGCGCAATTGAAGGAATTAAATATTCCTTCATACGCTTTACGAATCATCCATCATTCGATGAATATGGGAATTTTAAACGAAATAAAATGGGCGATTGATGGGGAAAAAATTCGTTACACCATTAGGTGTTATTCCTTACTTTGAAGCTACAGAAAAATCATTGAAGATTGCAAAAACGAAACGACAAATATTAATAGAACTTTTAGAAGCGTCTTTGGGAGAATGCGAAAAAAACAAAATTGATTTAGAAGAAATCAATTATTTTGTTTTTCAAAAAGAATATAAGTCACCAAATCTTGAGAAATATATTTTTATTTACGATTTGGATTAACGAATATGGTTAATGAATCTAGGTTAACGCGATTAAGAGATGCAGGGAAAGACCGTTGGTCTAAAGCCCGTGGTTTATATCAATGCGAATGTGGTACACAAAAATACATTAATGATTATTCGGTTCGTGTCGGGAAAACGAAATCATGCGGTTGTTTGAACCGTGAACATCTTAGTACCCGGAAACTTCAAGTAAAACGTGGGAAAGTTGGCGGGCTTGCGATCAAGGGACGTGAACCGGAAATTAAGGGAAAGATACGCATTTTCGAATTCTATTCGACGAAAAGCAAACCGCTGGGGCGTTCTAAGTGGGTGACTGAAGACGAGTTGTCCAAGATTTACCATGGTATCCTTCCTGACCCTTTTGCATAAATGCAAGCAACCCTCTGCCATTGTTGCAGGTTTTCACAAAACCGGCTGAGCGCCACGCAACGATGGGCCGGACAGAGGGTTCGTCCATTATTATGCTGTTTTGCATAATACCTACCCCATTGACTTAATGCGCTCCATGGCAACAATGGTTCTATCTTGGAATAGAACCATTTGCATGGATGCAGATCTCAGTCAAGACCGACGTTAAAGAGCTTCAGCGGAAGCTCAAGCATGCCAAAAAACAAATACCATTCGCAGTCAAGGGCGGCTTAGATGCAACCGCATTCGATGTCCAGCGTGCCGTGAAGCAAGCCTTGCCCAATGCCTTAGACAATCCCATCAAGTATACAATCAGCGGTGTACAGGTTAAGAAGGCCGAAAAAAATAATCTGATCGCTACAGTAGGATTCGCGGGTAAAGGCTTCGGACGTTCATCTGGTTCGATACCTCAAGCCGACTACATGCATTTCATGATCAAAGGCGGTATGCGATCACCCAGGGCAACCGCGATAGCTGTACCCAATCCGCGTAGTGGAAAGAAGGTGACGAACAAAGCAGGGAACATTCCACGGGGAAAGATCAAGAAATTATTATCGGATAAGGATAAGTATTTCAGTGGTTCGCCGCATCAATGGAGTAAAACGAAAGAGGGAATCTGGGAAAGGATGCCTGCGAATTCGAAGCGTAAAAAGAACAGACCGCAAAAGCTCAGGATGCCTATCGCTTGGGAACCGACGGCGCAATATAAGAAAGGATACTTTAAGTTTGAAAAGATAGTCGGACGAACTGTTGCGAAAACGTTCAGGAATAACTTTGACAAAGCAATTGCTAAGGCGTTGAAAACAGCGCGTTAATAGGTTCTTTCCAGCGTTTTTATAGAGGGTTTTGCTGAT
>Ga0209349_1000846_pt1 | contig 15354 bp, 15 predicted proteins | sample ETNvirnome_2_130_FD_184067 | JGI IMG/M metagenome (GOLD analysis project Ga0209349, IMG submission 184067) | Marine viral communities from the Pacific Ocean - ETNP_2_130 (SPAdes) (version 2) | ecosystem: Environmental > Aquatic > Marine > Oceanic | place: Pacific Ocean | collected 2013-06-22
AGGCAATCGTAAGACTAGCCGAGTCAAAAGCTCGACTAGCGGTGTCCAACGAAGCGTCAAAAAAGAAAGGTTAGTAGCTTAGGCTATTATCTTGGAAGCTCGATGCCTTTAGGCGCGAGTAGTTCACAAACTCTTTTCTGGGATTTACTTTGTTTACTTGCTCTCTCAAATCTTCTGTGAAGTTCTTTTTCTAGTGTAGGGGCATCCTCACTATAGATCATGGCATGTATATCAAATGATAATGGAGCAAAGGCACCTCTGAGCCTTTTTACTCTATCAGGTGGCTTTAATTGAGCAAATTTTAATTAAAAATCTAATGAAAATTAGGATTTAGATGGAAATATAGATTTTAAAATATCTTCAAATCAATAGTCATGGCTCTATGTTTAATGAAGTGTTTTAAGAAAAAATTAACCGGATATACAATCATTGCAAGCATGGTTGGTCAAACCATTGCTGTATCAGTAATTGGGGTATGGGCTGGGTTACTATCGATTGCCACTCCATTTGAAACAGCTATTGCTGCACAGGAACGGTTTGACCAAATTCAGCAAAAATACAAAACTGATGATCCAACAAATAACCGCTCCGATGATCAACGTTTAAATCAAACGTTATTAAAATACCCACATCAAACAGTCATAAATCCAAATCGAGAAAATGAGATAATTCAAAAATACTACCTAACCCCACAGACATCTAGAACAGTTGATTTGTCTGCTTATGGTAATTATGGAGACAATGCACAGCAGCAGATTGAAGATAGCGTAAATGTTGCGAGAGACATGTCAAAGTCAGCTGTTGTTCCATCGACTAATGCTAGTGGAGGTTTAATTACAAATTATAGTAATGGAGGAGTTTCGCTTACAAAAGATGATAGTGGTAATTATGTTGGGACTATTGATGAATCAAAAGTTACTGAGCATGTTTCTAATCAAAACGAGTACACTAGCTCAGAGCTAAATCACTCTCAAACAACATTTGAGGCAGACAGTCACTATGGTAATGAGACAGAGTTTTATGCTTCAGGAACCACTAAAATAAACAGTTTGAAAACTGACACTGCTAGTGATGCAACTGTATACCAAACAATTCAATCAATTCAGAATGACAATAAACCCCCAGAAATAAACCCCAGAAGCAGTATTTTCAATTACGGATTTAATGAAGTGAATGATGCCCTTGACGGTACCGGATCATGGTTATCGTCATGTACAGACGAGTCAGTTGACATAACACGTGAATTTATATCAACACAATCAACAAATCATTTGTGTATGCAACCCCTTGCAAGCAATAGCTTATATTGCGAAGTTGAAAGAGCTACACCAGTTGCTTATGACGTAATAGTGCAAATGGCGGGTAAGGGGAAGCAGTTTTTAACAGTAGAATTTGACCTAAAGAAGCAAACTGCTAAGACAATAGCCCCAACCGATTCAATTGCAACAGAGCTGAAATTTGAAGGTCCAAGTTTTGAAGATTTCTGCACAGTTAATAATACTAATATTAATAGGGTAAGCCTTGGTGCTTGGCCCAACACCACACTAGATGGAAGTATTGATGAAAGTACTTGGATTCGAGAGTTGCAAGCGCCAACATGTGCAAATGGTTTAAAAGGTATTGTCCAAGTTGAAGATAAAACTGATGATAGTGGTGATACAAAATGGATCTTGAACGCTCAAGTAAGATACAGGTTTACTGGTGAAGTAGGGGAAAACAAGCAGTATCCAGCTGGTTGCTATGATGCGATTGAAAGTGAGCTTAAGGAAAGCAATGGCTTAGCAGGGTTTAGTGACACAATTAGTGGTGGTACTGAAAGCCGGTTTGAAGGTTTTTGTAAATTTGATAGCTATACAAATATCGAGGTTGGTAGCGTTGGATTACCCCCAGAAATATTAGAAACAGTCCCTCCTTTTTATAATGGTGATACAGGAAATAAAACTTGGAGAGTTAACCTTGATGGATACAATTGTGATCCTACTAAAGGTGAAGATTACTGTATTGTAACTCGAAGAGCCACTTTGGAAGAAAAAGCAGCAGGGATAGAGGATGAATTCCAATGTTATTCCTGGGATGAGATAGAATCTCAACCAAACCACTGCACTACCTACCAAACTGATACGCAATGCCAAGAAATTGAGAGAACATGTGCTGAAGGGTGGCTTTGGGAGCGAGATGACGCCGATGATATTTGCTTCGCTTACACAATTGAGTATCAATGTGATGAAGAAATTGTTTCGACTGTAACAAGCTCCGTAACACAGAATACCTGTGCGGCTACATTGCCTTGTGTTGGAGGGAGTTGTGAAACATCAAATAGTGAAGTTAATGATCAATTCGCAGATGTTCTCGCTATGGCTACAGTAATACAGCATATGGAAGATGGGATGAACTGTGAAGATCCTACAGACCCATCAACGTGCACTATTTTTGAAGGTGAAGGTAAATTTTGCTCTTGGGAGCCAAGCGGTTTAGGTAATGACTGTTGTGAGGCTCCTGATGGTGTTGATATTTATGAATATGCACGAGCTGCTTATGGCATGCTACAAGCAGATGCATTTGTAGCTGGACTAGATGGAACCAGTAATGCTGTAGTAGGCGGCTATCAGAGTATGAGAGAACCTATTGCTAATGCAGCTACAACTGCTGGTGAAGCAGTTTCAAGCGCCTGGTCTTCAGTTTCTACAGTATTTACTGATGCGGCAAGTACTGCTGCAGGTAATGCAGCAGGGGAGGTGGTTGATGCATCTGGGGCCGCAATGGATATTTTATCGGATCAAGCTATTGAAAAACTACAACAAATGGTTATGAACTACGTTTATGACTCGATTCCAGAGGAGTTAGCACAGGCATTAATGAAAAAAACCGTTGAGGATGGAGTATCTACAGTGGTGCTATCAGAAGGAGCAAGTCAAGCCGTAGCGGTAATTGGTTATGTATATGCTGCATACATGGTGTATCAATATATTAAACTAGCTTTAAATTTGCTCACTGCTTGCCACGAGTATGAAATGGATATGGGAATTAGGCTTGCTACGAAACAATGCATTCCCGTAGGAAAGAAATACTGTGCTGAAGATGCTTTGGGTGTCTGCTATCTACGTCGTCAAGATTATTGCTGTTATGACTCCATCCTATCTCGAATAATAATGGAACAAGCATCCCCAATGCTTGGCCATGACCTAGAAGAATATACAACAAAAGAAGTTGATGGTTCAAAATTAAGGAATTGTCCGGGGTTAACCCCTGAACAACTGTCTAACCTAGACTGGAATAAAATTGATTTAAGCGAATGGATTAACATAATGATCGAGTCTGGTATTGCTGATTTTGATCAAGACCTTGATAAGCTGACTGGTTCTGGTCGACTACTTAATAATGAAGGTCGAGAAAACGCTGTTGATAGAACAACACAAAGAGCTGTTGACGCTGAACTGGCTGAGAGAGCTATTGAAACAAGAAGTATCATAAATGCAGATGATATTGATTGTTCATATGTGCCGAGACTATTAGCATGCTATTTCCATAATGATGATTAATGATTGTAAAGTTGCGCGATATAAATAATAAAGTACGATAGAGACACTTTCGGGACAAACGAGGAAATCTATGAAAAATATAACTAAAATATCCTTAGCTTCAGTCATGGCATTAACTTTATCAGCTTGTTCATCAACAAAAGAGCCAATTGTGTTTGATAGCTTTCAAGCAAATGAGAATGACTCATTTGCAAAAACAACAATGCGCTTAGCTGGCAGCAATAAGTTTATGGACAGTGCTGACGGAAAGTCAGGGACACGCAAAGTACCTGGCTCGAGTGTAATGGCTCTAGGTCAGCTGTTAATGTTAGATTTTACTGGAGCAGCCAGTACAGCCATTAATGATAGTATCATTGAAGACGAGCCTTTAGCTAAGAACGTCCAATTTATAGTTAAGGTTGAGAATGTAAGTCAATCAGCACTTGCAAATCCTGAAAGTATTATTGCTAGAGCTTCGAAAAAGCTTGATGAAATTGCTGCCAAGAAAGGGCTTGAAATAGAGTCAGAAAGGACAACAAGTACTCAGCGAATCATCAACTATAAAAACAAAAATCAATGTGAAAATTTGATTCTTGTTGTAAATAACTGCGGGCAATACATTGGGCTTGGTCGAGTTTCGTCATATGATCAAGAAAGTAAGTCTGCATATGTAATTTTTGAAGCAAATGGAAATTTTGTATCATTGCATTTAATGAGTGATTACATGGGGGATGATGTTTACTTGTATCACCCTAGAAAATTAGGATCAGGTAACTGGGATTACAGTTGGGCTATGTACGCTGGTTCTCATATAGTCATTCACAAAGGGAAAATACATAAATTTATTACTGGGCAAAATTTTGAAGATGGTGTGGATATTAGCGAACTGCGATACGTATTTTTTGAGGAATGGGAAAAAGAAAATAAGAGCGAATACAACGAAAAGTATTACAAAAACCCTAAAGACAAAGGTAAATACTTATACGATTATCACTTAAAAGACATGAGCTTCACTGAATTACCGCTTGATACTAAGTTGTAAATTTACTTGCATTTGAACGTAGTATGTTTACTATTTTATAGCTATCCCATGCTCCACGTTTGGCATTACGACCACTGGACTTGGGCGAAATTGCCGGCCTCTTCAGGCCGGTTTTTTCAATTATGGACAATAGAAAAGTACAAAGTGAATACTCGTGTTGTTTGAAGTATAAGTTACTTCAAACAACAACTCGCGTATACATAGACGGATATAACTTTTACTACGGCTGTTTAAAATGTACAAATTTTAAATGGCTATAGGAAATGTTAGCGATGATGTGACCGATACGTACATTATACCTGATCCACAACAATTAACTGATGCATTGAATGATTTGTATAAGACAGTGCCAGCCCTCGGTTTAAAAGAGTAAGTGATAGGTAAAGAATTTGAAAGGGTAATTGCTACGACCAAGCTAGCCCATATAGGTTTTTAAGATACAAAAAAACCCGCATAAAGCAGGTTTTTTTGTTTTCTTCGTATGTCTACAGGGGGAGGCATAAAGCCAGCATATCCCATAGCTAGTAAGTGAATTGTAAAAGGAGTTGACGATGCCGTCAAGTAATATCAAAAGGTCATTATCTGACTCAAGGTTGAGTACATATGAACAAATTGTTTTTAATGGTACAGCGTTGAGTACAGAGCAAGCATTAAAGCTCTATGCATGGAATGCACAAGTGTCTGCGGCGTTTTTTGCGCCACTTCACCTTTGTGAGGTGGTTTTTAGAAACGCTGTATCTGAAGCCTTGGAGAGAAAATATGGGTTAAATTGGCCTTGGAATACTACATTTGAGCGTAGTTTACCAAACCCTGATAGAGGCTATAGCCCAAGACGTGATCTAATAAATGCCAGAAATGGACAGAACACAACAGGAAAAGTTATTCCCGAATTAAAGTTTGTATTTTGGGAGAAACTGCATAACGAGAAGGTTTGATGATCGTTTATGGACTCCATTCTTGCGTACAGTATTTCCTAATCATGAAGTAACTTTTAGGAAACAACGCTATTGGACATACAAAAACCAGCTAGTGACTCCTTTGATGGAATTAAAACCTTTCTAATATTGGTCATAAATAATGCATAGCAAAACTAAAACAAGCTAATATAGTGTCCTCTGATAAAGATGTTAAGGCACAAAGGAGATTGCGTGCATGGGGTTTCGAAAGAGTATAAAAGTTGGAAAAGGTGTACGGGTTAATATAGGTAAAAAAGGGATTAGTAGTCTTTCCTTGGGAGGTAAAGGTTTAACTCTGAATGCGAGTGAGAAAGGTATTCGTGCTACAGGAAGTATACCCGGTAGTGGAATCTCTCACGCCAAGGTGGTTTATAAACCCGATGGGACTTCTAAGCACGTAAACCTTAAGAGTAGCTTACCACCACAAATTGACACTGATGTACGAAAAGTTAGCTTTTTGCTTGGTATGGGAATTTTTTTCCTGCCGTACATCTTTGCTTGGTATACTCTTCGCAAAGGACACTCCACGATTTCAAGAGTCACAAGTTTCGCTTGGTTGTTTTGGCTTATATATTCAGTTATCCAACAGCCCTAACAAAGCAACGTATGGCGATCTACATTCGTTTCTATTAAAGACTGCTACAAATCAATCAACTACAAGGCTGTCGTGTAGCGATGTTACGACCGTACGTTTAAGACAAATCTCTCCTTAGGCCGTAACTTATTATATGCCCTTCTCCGTGTTTCGGTTTATTGATAAGACACTCCACTAAACCCTCATTCACCATGCATTTTCTAATTATGTGTGCAATTCATTAGGGCATGCTTACTTTAAGAATCTAGCTTTCGCACTATCCGAGGCAATTCCGCTAGCGACTAATATAACAAGTTATGTACAATGCCGCCTATAATATGTATTGTGGTTACAATAAATTAAGTAGTAGAGATCATGGCAACGCAAGCATTAATTAATCCCCAAATTGTAACTTGGGCACGGCAACGAGCCGGCTTAAGCAAGGAGGACTTTGCTCAAAAATTAGGGATTAAAAAGGTTGAACGCGTAGTTGAATGGGAGGCTGGAACATCTAAGCCTACATTTGTTCAAGCCCAGAAAATTGCAAATGCCACTAATATTCCTTTTGGTTATCTATTTTTAGTTAACCCTCCTAAAGAAGAGCTACCTATACCTGATCTCAGAACTATAGGTAACAAGCATCGTAATGAAGTATCAGTTGAAATGAGAGACATCATTAAGCAGGTAATGTATAAACAACAGTGGTACAAAGAGTATTTGCGACAAATTGGCGAAGAGGAATTGCCGTTTGTCGGTCGCTTTACTACAAAAAATACTGTTTATGATGTTGCACAAAACATAAGAGGTGAATTAGGAGTTCCACTGCCTCAAAAAGGCTCTTGGGAAGACTATCAACGTCAACTAATCAACGCTGCTGAAAACTCTCGCATTCTTGTTATGAGAAGTGGCATTGTAGGTAATAACACCAGAAGAAAGCTCGAAGTTAGTGAGTTTCGAGGCTTTGCCATCTCCGACAAATTAGCGCCTGTAATTTTCATCAATAGCTCTGACGCGCCAGCCGCAAGACTTTTTACGCTTATTCATGAGTTAGCTCATCTTTGGATAGGCAGTAGCGGGGTTTCTGATCTTGGCAACGAACATGCTGAAGAAGAAAAGTTCTGCAATGCTGTAGCTGGCGAATTTTTAGTCCCTGAGAAAGAATTCCATGAAATGTGGAATCCTCTAGTTAGCCTACTAAATAATGTTGTAGCAATTAGTTCTAGATTTCACGTTAGTAAACTCGTTGTGGCTAAACGGGCTTTCGACTGTAACGCTATAGACTCCGATACTTATAGGGAATTTTACCAACGTGAAATGAAAGCGTTCAGACGCAAAAAAAGCAGCGGAGGAGACTTTAACATTACTGCGGGTGCCCGTAACAGTGCTTTATTTTCTAGTGCAGTTGTTGCAGAAGCAATGAGTGGGCGGATTCTACTTCGGGATGCAGGGAGCTTATTGGGAATTCAACCTAATAAAATTAAAACGTACGCGAGCAAACTTGCCTTATGAATTACCTGCTAGATGCAAATACATTTATTGAAGCGAAAAATCGGTACTATTCGATGACAATTTGTCCGGGCTATTGGCAGTGGTTATTGCAATCAAACAAGCATTGCGGCGTTTCAAGTATCGAATTCATAAAGAAAGAGCTGATTAACGGTAATGATGAACTCGCGATATGGGCTAAAGAACATCCAGGTTTGTTTGAATCTAATGATGATGAAGCAACCCAACTTGCCTTCGCAAATGTGGTGAATTATGTAATGTCTCTAACCGAGATGAAAGACGGAACACATGAAGAGTTTCTGAGAGGGGCTGACCCTTGGTTAATTGCTAAAGCTATAACAACTGGATCAGTGATAGTTACCCACGAAAAGCTCGACAAAAAAATCAAGAGAAAAATCTTAATCCCAAACATTTGTGAGCACTTCAAAGTATCTTATATCAATACTTTTGAGCTATTAAACAATTTAGAAGCTCAATTTGTTATGCATACATCAACCCCTTAGGCTTTAGAGCCTTATTTACTTTCAAAATGTGTAGCTCGCTAATCATACTTGAAGCGACTCCACTAACTAATCCAAACCTCATAAGTAATTCATTAGCAATAACGCTAACCTTGTTTCAATAACGTTTAAAACCGGTAATTTCCGGCTTTAAATTTTCCTATCCGTGACATCAGTATTTGGCTTACATTCAAGCGAGTTCTGCACTACTGAATTTGGAGTTTTTAGCCAATATTTTTAGTTTGAGTCGTATAGGTAAAGTGGTGGCGTTGCTATAGCATCTTAATGCGGCGTTAGTCCCTAAAAATTTATGCCGAATTCACTTAACACAGATGACAACCTAAAACGTTTTTCCAATACTGAGGAAACCCAACACATTGGACTAACACTCATAGTAAAATCACTTGTGAAAAGAACGGGTGTAAGAACTGATAACTTTCATCCTTGGGGTGATTTATAATTCATGCACTTTAGCTTCATTTGTATAATGACTTTAATGAGCTATTTTTGTTATCCCAGTAATATAGAAGAAATGGAATTGCACCTCCTTTAATCTCTTCTGCTGAATAGAACTTCTCTGTATTGAAAGCTTTAAAATAAATTCCTTGAGAATAAGCTTTAACTGTTGAGGAAAGAATGAACGCCAAATAGATTAAAACAAGAATTGAGGTAAATATTGTTAATGATGTTGAAATTTGCATCAATGCAAAGGTAATAAGCAATAAAACCATTAGATGGGATAAACTTCTAATTTTATTAATTTTAATTTTGGTCATACATAAAAATCCTTTTTAAGTTCCTTCCTAAATTGTACCTATTAATATTCTATTCCTTGTGAGTCTATCTAGTCAATTTGTAGTATCTATATGAATTGCATTTTTCACATTATATTGTGAATTTTTGGTTCTTTGACTGCGGTTCTAGATTTTTTCACAAAATATTGTGAATTTATTGCCCTATTGATTATATTTCTCTATTATTCACAATTATCTGTGAATTTTGGAGCTAAAAATGGAAATATCTGTTAGTTCAGCTAAGCAATTAGGTAAATTAATATCTGCTGTTAGAAAAAGCCAAGGGTTAGACCAAAAAACAATTGGAGAATTTTCGGGCAATAGTATCAATACGGTAGGTGACTTTGAAAAGGGGAGTGGTTCATTGTCCGTAAATAGGTTATTTGATTTGATGGAGTCACTTGGTATTGAAATGAAAATAGACTTCACAAGCTACCTACGAGTTGCATGATTATGGACATTGCTACAAGCATTGTAGAATCTTATCTCTGGCCTTATAGACTATGTCCATAGGCGTTTTGCAAAATTTACCATTATTAATCAATTTTCGTCCATGCTATTTCGTAAAGTTGATCCATCTAAATCTTTAATTTTTTCATACTGTTTATCAATTTCTTTTATGGTCAAATAATACTTTGGCCAGCGATTATTGCATTTTTGGCACATAATTAGCACAATAGGGTTTTCAGGCGTACTCTTTTCAGGGCTAAATTCAACAAACTCTACAGCATCACAATAAGGATCTCGACGTATTATTTCAACAGCTTTTTCAAGATATTTAGTGTAACTCTTGTATTTTTCATTAACGTTTTCTGGTGTCACTGCTCCATCTAAAATATGTGATACCTTATATAGATACTTTGATGAGTCGAAATATGGGTCAGAGATTTTGTCATGAAAAAATGAATAGCCATCTGCTATTTTCATTTTGTAGTAGTCTATTCCTCGACCTGCCAGCTTAGACACAATTTCATCTTGCTTGTCTTGATCCATTCTTAAGCCAAAGTAGACTGCTTTTACTGATCGATAATCGTATGAATGACACCCATTTAGAGAGGCAACTATTCGTACTTCTTTTTCATATTCCTGTCGGAGGACAATAATTATAAATAGTTCGTTACATGTAACTGTAGCTAACCTTATGTTTTATATAACTTTGTTTAAGGTTACACTTTTGGATGTTTTTAACTATCTCAAAAGTAACCTTAATTTGAAATTATTACCATTAAATTCAGGCAATTAGCTGTATATTAGTTGCGTTACATTGTTATTGTCCGCACGAGCATTGCTCAGAGCCATGTTTTTTCGTATTAACGTAGCATTTTGTGATTGAACTTTAGCGAGCATAGCTTTCAATTCTGCCACCTCAGACCGCAACTCTCGATTGCGGTCTTTGTATTTATTAAGTTCAGTTTGTTTGGCATCACGTTGCTGTCGAATGTCTTTGTTTACACCGCCTTTAATACGCTCTAATAGTTCAGGGCAATCACGGTGAATCAATGCTCGACTTACACCTGCTTCTTCGGCAACGGCAGCGACACTCATTTTACGTTTATGAGAAACAGTATTTGGACGACCTTTTTCGATTCGAACAATGGCAAGTCGAACCGCTTTATGTGTCGCTTTTTCTTTCTGGTTAGACATTTATCACCTCGATATCCTTTCTCTCGTTAATCTCTTGCTTCATAGCTTCAACATCAATACCCAATGCCACTAGAACCTTTTCACAGCGTTCCATGCCTTTTTTTACCGCCGCTCTACCAGCTTCACCAATATCATCCAATTGCATCAGTTTCATTTGCTGCACTAGCATTCCCTCCCAATAAGGCAGGTGTCGCTTATCTACAATGCCGCTTTCACAGCTATCAGGCTTACCACACTTACACTCATCATCATTGGTGCACCACCCAATACCTGTTGAGCGAATTGGTATGGAGCTAGAGTATGCCTTTGCCATAGCACTAAGAGAGCCAAAAGATTTAATTAACTCTTTATCCTCACGGACCTTCATGATGTTTTGAGCTATGTCGCCACCAGTGATAGGCGTGTCTAGTTCAAACCAATCTTGCTTAATTTCTTCTTCAACCAGATATTTCTCTCGAAGCATTTCTTCAAACAATTCAGCATCCAAAGCATCATTAAAGGCATACAAAGTGGTCATGGTAATTGACCAATGTTTAAAGTGATCTTTTAATGCTCTCAAGTCACCTAATTCAGAGTGAACCGCATAATTAGCAAAGGTACGTCTGAATTGGTGCGCTGATAGGTTCCAATTACTCCCTATCTGTTCACATAAGTTTGGCAACCTAGCGTTAGTCATTGCCACCCCTGACAATAGGTAAATTGCGTTTCCTTTTCCCCGGTTTTTCGATAGGCAGATGTGGTTTGATATTTCCTCAAGTCGATGTGCTTCCACATGATCGTTGCTTGCTTTCGCTTTTAGTAAATCACACTCAAGTTGATCTTGAAGTGGAGCGCTCAAACGGCCAAGAATATCAATCGCTTCCGTGGCTATCCTTGGCGCAATCCACTCAGCTAACCCTGTATGTGTTTTCTCAGAGACAGTTTCGATGTGGTAGTAAGTGGTGTCACCTTTCGTTTCAGAGCGATACGCATCACGCTTAATGCCTAATATTTCATGGATACGCATACCCGTTGTGAGTAACAGCCAGAAGATACAGCTATCTCGAAGTAGCAATGTTTCTCTCTTTTTTGACGATTCCAGAATTTCATCAGCTTTATCTAGGTATGATTTAGTGAACTGGCACAGCGGAATTAGCACTTTATTTGGAATAATGGGGGTCTTACCTTTGGTAATGGCTTCCCGATACGCTTCACCAACATACCCTGCTTGCTCATTAGCGGTTGATTGAGGCCAAGGATGCTCTTTGACAAAATCAAACTCTTTGCAGTGGTAATAAAGGTCTTCTAGAATGCGGAATCTATCCACCTTGGTGACTGCTGTCAGTGGTTTAGTCTCGCCTTTTCGTTTTGAGTGCAGGGTATTTACATGCCTAACGTAGGCATTTGAGGTAAAAGCTGTCAGCCCATGTGTAACTGTAGTATCTGAACTTAAAACCCACTGAAAATAACTTTTCAACTTGTCCAATGTTTTCACAAGAGTATTAAGAGCTAACCCCTTTTTGAATTTGCTCCAGATTACCCACTTTGCCATGCGCTTCATTTGAGTATCATCAATCGTAGAAAAAGTAAGGTTTAATGCACTTGCTATAGTTGCTTTCGTACCTTTACTAGCAGGAAACACCCATACATCTTCCTCAAATCGAGATAGCGTTTGGTATTCACCATTGGCGAGTTTAATGTAGGTCACGATACCCGTTAGAGAGCCATCAATGACTTGCTCAAGCGCACTGGTGCTTGGCTTTGGACATTGCTGAATTGCAAACTCAGCTTGTGTGAGTATTAACTCAATTGAACTCATTGCGTCACCTTCAACATATCAAGGTTTTGCCAGTACGGATGTGGATTAGATCTTGCCCGTTCTTTTTCAGTCTCTACACGCTGTAGCTGGCCAAGCTTAGCAAATTCAGGGACAACTTCTTCATCTACGATTCTTAGAACATTTTTTAAATGACGCTTCCAGTCTTTACGACCAAACTCGTCACGGCTTCGAATAATCGCCCAATAAAAACTAAAGAGTTTATACAAATCATCACCTGTAATAACGAAGCTTTTACAGCGGAAGCAGCCTAAAAAGTCATTACAGAACGAGCCATTTTTCGGTGCTTTATCGCCATTCTTAGGGTCTTTACAATGCCCTACAGGGACGCTTGGCTCTGCGCACGTTAGCTCTTTAACTCGTATCTCACCCATTAAGCCCAAGTTGCGCTTTGATTGCTCGGGAGCTTGCAGGTAGTGGTCAAGCGTTCCTGTCCCACTGTGTTTGGCTTGCCGCGCAGCAATTAACAAACTCTCACCACTCAGCTCATAAATACCATTGATGAACGTCTTGCGAAAACGGCTTACATTAAGTTTCATCGTTCGACCATCTTCATCTCTTAAGTCGTACTCTTTGATGAATTTTTTGATGTTATATCTAAGCAGCCTTTCTGCTAGAGAGGAGGCCGTACCTCTCTCGGCACCTATGTGGGCAATTCTAGACTCATAGACAAATAACAAGTCGGAATCGATAGACTTTCTCACTTGGCTATTACGCTCAATGATAGCCTCAATAAGATAAGCCACATCAAGCTTTATTCCTTGCACTACTTCAAGTTCCTGTGATTTTCGTAAATTGTGCAATTGCGTGGAGTTGCCTCTTTTTTTGAATACGGTTAAGAGCTTGCGGCAATCTTTAAGTGGGTGGTCGGTCAATGAGTCGGTAGTCATATTGAGAAGCGGAGATGTGTTGATGCCTGTCTGAATCGCCACAGCTAACAAACACAGTGTTAACTGATAACCTGTTAGTGGTTCGGTCTTTTGATAAATCGGCTTAATTGCTTGTTTTAGCGCAACCACCACCTGCCTTTTTTCATGGGGAGTCAGTGGTTTCTCGCCCTTTGCACGTTTACTTGAATTTGGAAATGGGCTCTTAGGAAAGAAATCACTGTTTAGGTTTATGTCATCAATGACTGACCAATAGCCCTTGTCCCTCATGTGTATCAGCATTGACTTGAGATGAGTGTAGTAACCTTTTAGGGTGTTATACCCTAACTCACAACCTCTAAGGTGCAGTAAATATTGCTCGATCAACTCTGGCGTAATGTCATCTTGTGTTAAGTCCTCACCCGCTGAATACCTAAATAATGTAAGGTATTCAGCGAAATGGAAAAAACCATTTTTAAAATAACCTTTTTGAGTTTCCTCGCTAAGAGCATCGGTATTTTTCAGCAGAGCTTTTGCGGTGTAGTACACTCGATTTGTAATGTCGTCATAACCTTTGCCATAGAAACGAGTAAAATTGACGTTAGAACCATTGCCACCTTTTGAACCGATATTCGGGTAATTCACTACAGGGTTGATTGGTCGGACTATTTCTCGATTTTGAGCAGTGTCAGTTGTTGACTCTACTGCCGATGTTTTCTTTAGCTTGTCTTTGTTAATAGACAGTTTTTTTCTTTGTCTCGCCATATTTCACCTACACAATCGCATCAATCTGTTGTTGATACTCAATCGACAAGTCATCGACCAAATCATTAACCAAATGTAAATATTTCATCGTGGTTGTGATACTTGAATGTCCAAGCCGAGCTTGTAGGTACATCAACGGTTCAAATTTACTGCTTTTATGCTCTAACATTCCTTTCAGCATGTGCGTTGCATAAGTATGCCTTAACATATGCGGTGATACGTGAAAGGGTAATTTAAGCGACTTGAGAGCCTTACCAAAAGCAGAACCTTGAGAAGCCCACCCTTGACCATCAGGCGTTAAAAACAAGCAATTTGACTCCACTTCCGACTCTTGTTGCTTCTGAAAACGAGCCTCATTGACATAACGCCACAAGTCCTCCATCAATCGTGTCGGGATGTGTATTTTGCGCTCTTTCTCACCTTTGGTTCGTGAAATATTGACCTCATAGTAAGCTCTGTTTCCAGTAGGCTTTCTTATTATATTCAAGGGAAACAGCAACAGTTCTTTTCGTCTAATTCCTGTCTGTAGACATAAGCGAACCATCAGCTTTAAGGTTGAATTTTCAATCGCAGATAAAAGATCTCGCACTTCAATTACCGATAAAAATTGAGCTTTTTTCTCAAAGGTTTTCATCATCAAATCAGAGCTGTATTTCTTACCACCATTTCTTTCTGTATGAGCTAAAAACTGCTGGCCTTTATTCACTGAAACGGATTCTAGAGAGTAAGGTAATGACTTAAACCACTTACCGACGCCATAAGAATAGAAACGCACTATCGTTCTTAAATGCTGATTGGTTGAATTTACCGACATGCCAAACTCACCAACACAAAGGTCACGATAAGCACTGACTAACATTTCATCTTCACTGCTTTCTGAAATGTCTCGCCAATCCAAACTGTTCTGCTCACAGAATGTCAGGAATTGAGCTAGGTGATTGCCATACGTCCACCAAGTGTTCTCACTATTCACTCGACCTCGTTTTAAGCACTCATATACCAAGAACTGCAACGCCTCTACACAAAGCATTCCTGATTCAATCCCTAGATCTGAATTATCAACTTCCCACGTTAAGAGGGGAAAGTTAGGGTACTTCACACTTTCAATTTCAAAGTCAGATGTGGATTTAATGCAAAGCATAATCGCCCTAATTCACTGTATATTAACACAGTATAATTGTACGCATTATGCTTTGCTACAAAAATAAACGATTTTTTATGTGGACATTGGTATGTAACACGTTTCTGGACAGAATGTATGGTACGCCCCGTTTTGCAAGTTAATAACTAAAAATAACGGAGATGGTTTGCGCTAATGTATTCAGAGTCTATTAGAGACTAACATTAGTCCCAGCTCTACGATGAGATCTGCG
>Ga0209349_1000848_pt1 | contig 15326 bp, 16 predicted proteins | sample ETNvirnome_2_130_FD_184067 | JGI IMG/M metagenome (GOLD analysis project Ga0209349, IMG submission 184067) | Marine viral communities from the Pacific Ocean - ETNP_2_130 (SPAdes) (version 2) | ecosystem: Environmental > Aquatic > Marine > Oceanic | place: Pacific Ocean | collected 2013-06-22
TCAAGGAGTTTGTCGAAGAAGCCTTTAATATTGCAGGCTTCCATAGATCACTATGCAGATGGGAGGGAACGGGAGAGGACACAAAATATTACCATGAGGATTATTTGCTTATGGAGATAGATCCCCGATTTTATAGGCCAGCAGAAGTAGATCTTCTTTTAGGAGATTCGACCAGAGCCAGAAAAGAGTTAAACTGGAAACCAAAAACAAGTTTTATTGGGTTGGTTGATAAAATGGTTAGACACGATCTTAACCTTATTTCTTGACAGAGCTTAACCTTAAGGACATAGTGGCCTTATGCCCAAGGGGAAAAAGACCTGTCCTTCTTGCAAGACCGCAGTGGGATGTCCGACAAAGAAGTGTGCTTGCGGTCATAAGTTCGCGTCTAAAAAAAAATCTCGCGCACCTAAAAAATCTCGCGCACCTAAAAAAGCGCCTAAGCCGCATTTTGAAGAGAGGAGGCTCTTTGTAGAAAGGATGCTGGAAGGATCTAAAGCGTCTAATTGGGCGCTAGAGATGACGGTCGCCACAGAGATATTCGAAAACTTTAAAGGAGATTTAGATTTTCTTAGCAAGGTTAAGCCGCCCTTTAAATTAAAAGGCTCCCTTACATATTTTCGGACTCAAGAAGGAAAAAAATATTTAAACAAAAAACACTTGGAGTTTCTCTTTAAGCCACCAGAACTAGATAAATTTATTGACGCAAAGAAGAAAGCGGGCGAAGATATATTGGAGCATAAAACAAAAACGTTGAGGGATTTTTTATATGAGTAAATCAAAAAGTAAAAGCGGATCTAAGGAATTCACAGAGGCATTCTTTAAGTCAAACAAGGAATACCATTATAATCTAGAAGAAAGGGCTGAAGACTATTTAGTGTCCAGCGGATCAATGATACTGGATTCTGTTTTAGGAGGGGGCCTTGGCGCTGGTCTTCACAGGTTTATTGGAGCAAACGAAGGAGGGAAAACGAACGAAGCCCTTCATGTAATGTTTAACATGTTGAAGACTGTAAAGAACTCAAAAGGATTGTTTGTTATGGCGGAAGGAAGACTTAACAACGACATCAAGGAAAGATCTGGAATAAAGTTTGTATACGATCCTTCCGAGTGGGCGGTTGGAACATGTTTAGTATTTGAGTGTCACATCATGGACACTATGGTGGATTTTTTAAGAGGGCTTCTCCGCAACAATCCAGACAGAGAAAAGTTTTGTATAGTTATCGATAGCATGGACGGCTTAATAACTAAAGAAGATTTAGAGAAAAGCAGTAGCGAAGCCAGAAAGGTCGCGGGAGGAGCGCTTATGACCTCTGACTTCCTAAAGAGAATTAGTTTGGGCATGAGTAAGTTTGGTCATATGTGCATCATGATTTCTCAAGTAAGAACCAACATTAATCTTAACCCTTATGCCAAACAAGACCCCAATAATCAGACCAACAGTAGCGGGGGTAATGCGATTCTTCATTATCCTGATTGGATTTTAGAATTTAAAAAACAAAATAAAGGCGATAAGATTTTAGAAAAACCAAATCAGCAGATAACTCACGACAATAAAATCTTCGGACATAATGCGAAGGTTGTTATCTGTAAGTCTACAAATGAAACAACAGGGCAAATAGTGACCTACCCCATTAAGCATGGGCGCATTAATGGCAGATCGATTTGGATTGAGAGGGAAGTGATAGACATGCTCTTAATGTGGGGCTACATTGAACAATCAGGAGCTTGGTATAAACTTGATGAGGAATTACTAAAGCACCTCAAAGAAAACGGCCTTGAGACAAAGGAGGCCTACCAAGGTAGCCAAGCTCTTTATGATTTCCTAGAAGAAGACGAAAAAGTAACTCTTTCTTTAACAGAGTTCGTTAAAAATAAGATTTTAAGCAAATGATTTTCTTATGCACAAATGGTAGAGAGAAAAAAATTAAAAACATCAGCAAGTATTTAATTGACTGGGATGCTACGTGTAAAAGTGGAATACAAAAAGATGTTAAAAATCAGATTAAACGCTATTGGTTTGCTGATTATGTCTTTGAAGAGTTCCCTGTTGCAGGAACGCGCTTGACATTAGATTTCTACAATGCTACACAAAAGATAGCCATAGAAGTAGATGGCAATCAGCACTATAAGTTCAATAAATTTTTTCACTCCAACTCTAGACAAAACTTTTTGCAGCAGCTTAAAAGAGACGAAAGAAAAGAGTATTTTTGTGAGCTTAATAAAATTAAATTAATCAGAGTATTAGAGTCAGAGATATTAGAGTCAGATGACTACCCCTACAGTCTGTTAAAACACTTAAAATAGTCTGTTAAAACACTTAAAATGAAATTAGAAAATGATGAGAAACATGGATTACCTCAGTCGCTCCTTGATAAAATTTTTGACTCCACTGGCTCAGTTAGTGGTGGCAACAGGGGCTTTTTGCTGTTATATGTAAACAAAGAGGGCTGCCCCACCATGACGAGTAAGACAGAAAATCCTTGTGTGGAAATGGCCCTTAGCAGATTAATTGAAATGGCGATAAGAAAAAAAGACGAAGAATTGGGATTATGATATTTTCCTACGATCTAGAGAAAAAGGTTCTAAGCGGAATCCTCCAACATCAACACATATGGGAGGAAATTTCTCCCTTTCTTAACGAGAGCGACTTTTATTCTGAAGACTCCAAGGTCAATATCTCAATTTTTAAATTATTAAAAAATGCATTAGACAATGCTGAGAGCATAGACGAAACAATTCTTATCCAAAGGATTCAGCAATTAAGGGCGAGCTTTCCTGACAGCATTGACATTTCAGAATACATTTTCTCTTTAGCTTTTTATAAAATCCCTGAAAAGATTACCATATCCTCGGTAAGAGAATTGAAAAAATATTCCGCTCGCAGGGAGATTTATATGAGCTGCAAGAAGGTGGCCTCCTTTGTCAAGAATGCGGACCCAAATTTAAAGTATGGGGAGCTTATAGATAAATCGGATCAGCTTTATAATAAAAACATAAAGGATTTTGAGATGACAGAGGGAGGCCCTATCAACCTCTTTGAAATAATGGAAGAGGTGATAGAGGAGAGGGGGAACAATCCCGTCGAAGACTTCGGGATGCTTGGGCCACACCCCAGAGTCAACGAGATGTATGGTTCACTGCTTTTGGCGGGAAACATTTCTGTTATAGTTGCGCGAGCGGGAGTGGGTAAAACCAATTTTTGCATGGACTACACTACAAAGGTTTCTGCTCAATACGATGTCCCTGTTCTTCATTTTGATAATGGGGAGATGAGCGAAGAAGAACTTATATTCAGACAGTGCTCTGCGATGACAGGCATTCCTGTTTGGCTTTTGCAAACGGGAAAATGGAGAACAACTTCATATAAAGATTGGTCTTCGGAGGAGGTTGTCCAAAAAGTGAGGGCGGCGTGGGGGAAGATAAAGAATTTAAAATTTTATTACGAAAATGTTGCTGGTATGTCTCCAGATGAAATGTGCTCTCTGCTTAAAAGATTTTATTTCTCTAAGATTGGGCGAGGCAACCCTTTAATATTTGGCTTTGATTATATTAAAAGCGATTTCGGGACTCTTGGTAAAATTGACGGCTGGCAGCAGGTTTCTTATATGGTTCACAAGTTTAAACAAACCATACATCGCGATCTAGCATTTGACGGGAAACCGTGCGTGTCGATGTTAACTTCAGTTCAGTCTAATAGACTCGGGATTACGAGCAATCGAGGAGCAGGAGCAATTGTGGACGACGAGAGCGTTGTATCTCTCTCTGACGGTATTACTCAGTTCTGCTCGCACCTGTTCTTGCTTAGGAGAAAGGTGGCGGAAGAGATCCATGAGGAGGGAGCTAATTTTGGGACACATAAACTCATAAACCTTAAAGCAAGACACCTTGGGAAAAGTGCGCTACGGGCGATTCATCCAGTTGAGATGCCAGACGGCACTAAGAAGCAGAATTTTATTAATTTAAATATTGAAAGCTTTAGAATAGCTGAGCGCGGGGATCTACAAGATATAGTTGATGCCTTTAACGGAGAGGGCATTGCAGTTATAAGCAATGAATCTGAAGAGATACCAATTAACTTAAGAGCATGACTGATCTATGGATTATAAAGAGGTCTTAGAAAACCTTGGGTATAGACTCAAGGATCACGGGTCATACTGGAGGACAAACGCGGTTTATCGCTCTGGCGACAATACAACTGCTTTGCAAATCTATAAAGACACTGGGGTTTGGAAAGATTATGTTGAAGACTCGGTGTTCATGCCGTTTGAAGCGTTATTACAAAAAACTTTAAACACTAAAGATCCGAACGTTGTAAAACATTACCTTAAAGACGACAAAGGGGCGGGCGCTGGCCGTAGAATTAAACAAAAAAATTTATTGAAAGAAGAAAAAACATATCCCTCCAAGGCTTTAAGCAGGCTTTTGCCGCACCATGATTTTTATCTTAAAAAAGGGGTCAGCAGGGAGACTCTTGAAGACTTTCAATGTGGGTTAGCCATGTCTGGTAAAATGTATCAGCGAGTCATTTTTCCTGTGTTTAGAAAAGATGGGCGCATTCATGGGTTCTCAGGCCGCAAGGTCACGGAAGACGAGAGGCCCAAGTGGCTTCACATGGGCAAAGCGTCGGGTTGGTTTTTTCCTTATTACAACATAGATAAAGTCAAGGAAGCTATTGAAGAAAAAGAGGCTGTTCATATAGTAGAATCTATAGGCGACTGTTTGTCGTTGTATGACAATGGAGTAAAAAATGTTTTAGTTTCCTTTGGCCTGAGCATCTCTCCGCGTTTCATTTCTCGTCTCGCATTGTTGCCACTTAAAAAAATATTTATATCATTTAACAATGACTCTTTTTCTTCGCAAAACAGGGGGTTTGAGGGAGCTATAAAATCGATATTCAAACTTGTTAATTCTATTGATTTTGAATCTATTTATTTCGCTCCCCCCAAAGAGAATGATTTTGGCGAAATGAATCAAGAACAAATAGACAAATATATTGAGTCGTGCTATAATCTAAAACACCAAGACTCCATGTCTCAAGTAATTGATGTTGCCAGAGGAATGGATCAAAGAGGAGTAAACAAGAATTTTTCTTCTTCATTCAAAAAACTTATAAAGAAGAATAATTTTCATTATGGAGACCTTTGAAAACAAGCCATTATCAGCGTCACGCATAAAGACACTTCAGATGTGTTCGTGGCAATACTGGTGTAAGTATCACCTAAAGCTCCCCGATACATCAAATGAGGGGAGCCTTAGGGGGACCATCTGCCACGCTGTGTTTGAAAGCTTGGGGAATCCAAAGCACAAGAAACACTATACTAGGATAGTCAAAACTCAAAACGCTTTTGCCTCCCCTCCAGTGAAGAGGATGATAGAGGCCTACGCAAAAAAACACAAGATAGACGATTTTGCCAATTTAGATCTCATAAATCAAATGACAGTGGAGGGGCTTAACTGCGACTTCTTTGGGGACAAAGACGGGAAACCCACCAAGTCTATTAGTGAAAAGGATTTTGACATATCGGTTAATGAAGAGGGGAAGAGCTACCGCATTCTTGGGTTTATAGATAAGCTTTTTCTATTTAAGCGGAAAAGAACGGCCCTTATTAGAGATTTTAAAACATCTAAGCAGGTATTTTCTGGCAAAGAATATACCGACAACATGCAGAACTTAATGTATTGTTTGGCGGTCAAGCATTTGTATCCTGAATTTCTTAAAAGGAAGATGGAGTTTTTATTTGTGAAGTTTGATTGCAATAATGATGGATGTTGCGAAATGGACCCTCTAGACGAGGACGAGCTTGAGGGGTTTGAATATTTTTTAACTGAAGTTCAGCAAATTATTAATAATTTTAATGTAGATGCCGCCTCTAAGAACTTGGCTCACGATAAGGGCTACCTAGGGAGAGACGACGGGTTTGCTGGTAGGGTGGTTTGCGGCAGAGCAGAACGTGCTGGTCAACTTAAAAAAGATGGCAACCCTATGTGGTATTGTCCGTTTAAGTTTGCTAGAGAATACTATGTCTTAGTAGACAAAAAGGGGGAAAGGGTAGCGTCTGCTGACCACAAGAAGGATCTTGAGAAAAAAAAGACGAAGGGTCTTAAGATAGAGAAGGTAGAATATGGCGGATGCCCCGCTTTTTCCTTTGACAAGACGACTGGTCTCCTGTAACTTATAGGAGTGATACCTTTATTCAAAAGCACCTACAGCATCGGGCGCTCTCTCTTGAGGGTTGAAGATTTGGTGGACATTGCCCAGACTGGCGATGTCAAAAAAATGGTTTTAGTCGAGGATAGCTTCTATGGGTTTAGGGTTATTAATCAGGCCTTCTTAGAGATTGAGGTTCCCATGATATATGGAGTCAGACTTCCTGTTGTTCAGTCGAATTTATCAGAGACTCCCAGTAAATTAATTTTCTTTCCCAAAAACAACAAAGGAGTAATGGAGGCGAGAAACCTATACACAAAGTGCTTCACCTCTGAGGGGGAATGTCTCAATTTATCTAAGATAAGGGCGGCAGAACTAGACGACATAAGCATTGGAGTCCCTTTTTACGATTCTTATATTTTTAATAATCTTTTTCATTTTGGGCTTTGTGATTTATCGCTAGACGACTTCGATCATTTTTATTTAGAAGAGCAAAACGACCACCCCTTTGATTTCCAGATAAGTAGCGCCCTTAAAAGGTTTGGAGTTCCAACACAAAGGGCTAAGAGTATTTATTATAAAAACAAGGATGATTTTGAGGCGTTTCAAATGTATAAAGCGGTATGTAACCGCCAACAAGGAAGGGTTCCTTCTTTTAGCAATCCTAGGTTAAATGATTTTTGCTCAAATGAATTCTGTTATGAATCTTATTTAGAAAATGTTACCAAGTAATCAAAAATATATTGTCTTTGACACAGAAACAGAGGGATTAAATTTGTTTTCCTCTAAGGCGTGGCAGCTATCTTGGATAGTATGCCAAGGAAACAAGATCCTTGAAACCCATGACGAGTTTATCGCTCACAAAGAGTTAAACATACCCACCGTTGTTAAAAATATTACAGGATTTGATTGGGACTCATATAATAGCAAATCAAAATCCTTGTCGGCGGTCTGGAGCAAGTTTGAGAAACACCTATTCGACCCCCAATACATCATTGTTGGTCAAAATTTATTAGGGTTTGATGTTTACATGATTGCGATTTTGCAGCGTCTTCTTGGCCAACAGCCAGACTATTCTTATTTGTCTAGAATTTACGATACTCGGGCCTTGGGGAAGGCATACAGAGAGGAACTCCAAAAACCCAAGGGAGATTTTTTGAGCTGGCAGTATAAAATCATTAATGATCGCAGCTTGAAGGCCAAGGCCTCACAAAACCAGCTTTTAAAGTTTTTTGATATAGATTTTGATGAGAGCAAATTGCACGATGGACTTTACGATGTTCAAATGTGCTTCAAGGTTTTTTTAAAGCTTAAAAAACACATGGACTTGTAATGTTTGACGACTTCACCCCTTATGACGATTGCGAACCTGCGGGAGTAGAACTCCCCAAAACAGTCGTTGACGCTAAAAAGCTAGAAGAGATTGGCCTTAGCCCCAATAGCTCTACGAAGGAGATATTATATGAGCTGGCTAGGAAGGGTTTAAGGGAAAAGGGAATCACTAAACACGAAAACAAACAAGCGTATTTCGAAAGAACAAAACAAGAGTTAGAGACCTTCGAAGAGCTTGGGTTTACCGATTATATTTTATTAAATTGGGATGTTTTAAATTTTTGTCATGAGCACGACATACCTACTGGCGCTGGAAGGGGCTCTGCTGCGGGCTCTCTCGTCTTATTTCTCCTTGGGGTAACTAATATTGACCCCATCCCTCACGATCTTTTCTTTGAGAGATTCGTATCGAAATCAAGGGCTAAAAAAGTAACAGACAAACGAGGCAAAGAGTTCCTAGTGGGGAGCCTTTTGCCCGATGTGGATTCTGACATATCTTACGAGCAGAGACAAAAAGTTATTCAATATATTGAGCGCAAACATGAAGGGAAGACGGCTAAGATCCTAACTTTCAACACCTTTAGTTCAAAGCTTTGCATTAGAGAGGCGACAAAATATTTTGATGAAGCTAACGAAGATGGGGCGAATCAAGTATCCGATATGATACCCAAGCTGCACGGCACGGTTTTCCCTCTAGAAACAGCGCGAGAGGAGAACGGCAAATTTAAAACATGGGCTAAAAAACATGAGAAAACGTTTAAAAACGCTCTAAAAATAGAGGGCCTCCCTAAAAACACGGGGGTTCATCCATCTGGTATTGCTATTTGTTGTGAGAAGATAGAGGGGGTGGTTCCTCTTCAAAGAACCAAGGATGGTGATTTGGTGACGGGCTATGACATGTCAGACGTTGCTGATCTTATGGTTAAATTTGACATTTTGGGGCTCAGAACCCTAACAATCGCACATAAAACCTGCGAAAAGGTCGGGATAGATATTGAAGACATTGATTCTAGCGATCCGATTATTTATGAGGTTTTACAGGACTTCAGACACCCAGTGGGCCTTTTTCAAATATCAGCAGAAACCAATTTTAGGGTCTGCAAAGAGATAAGACCGAAAGATATAAATGAGCTTTCTGATGTGGTGGCTCTTGCCAGACCTGCGGCCCTTCAGTTTGTTGATACATACAAAACTCAAAAGAGCGCCCCCGCCCCTCTCGATTTGCATCCAGAACTTGACCAGATTTTATCATGGTCTAAAAATGTTATTTTATACCAAGAGCAATTAATGCAAATCGCGAACAGAGTGTTTGGACTATCTCTTGAAGAGGCTGAAATCTTAAGGAGGATTGTGGGTAAAAAGAAGGTTGACGAAATGCCCAAGTGGAAAGATAGAATTTATAGCGCAGGAGAAGAAAAAGGGCTAGATGAAGGGATTAGTGATTTCTATTGGGACTCATTGATCGCCGCCTCTCACTATTCTTTTAACAAATCACATAGTTTTGCTTATGCTGATTTGGCGGCCAAAACTGTTTACTTAAAACATAAGCACCCTCAAGAGTTTTTCCTGTCTGTTTTGGAGTGTGCGGAGTTTGACCCAGAACCCCTCCTTACGGTAGCTGGCGTTACTGAAGAGTTGTCAGATTTTGGCATGAAGATGCTCCCCCCCTGTCTTTTTAAATCGGACTTTCACTTCAAGGTCGAGGAGGGGAACATTAGATATGGTTTAAACAGCATTAAGGGGATCTCCCTCAAGTCTTTGCAAAGCCTTGTGGAGTTCAGGGGTCTATTATTTAATAATAAATATGAGGTATTTTTAGCGGCAAAACAATGCGGGATAAATATTGGCATTTTAGCATCCCTAATTCAAGCGGGGACAATGGATCATGCTGGCGGCGATAGAACTCGTCTGGTCCTTGAGTCCCAAGCATTCAACTTGTTAACCGATAGAGAGAAAAGAAATTTTGTAAAGATAGGGGAAAGATTTGGTTATGATATCCTTGGCGCCATCTCAGAGGTTATAGAAAAACAAACTTTAGGTGATGACAATAAGCCTATTATGTCTGAAAAAAGATTTAATACTTTTAAAGACAAGTTTCAAGGATACAAAAAAATATACAATCAGAACAGAGACCACGAAAAGTTTGCCAAGTGGACGTATGAAACCAAGTTGTTGGGATATAGCTATTCTCATGACTTAAGGGACTGCTTTAAAGATAAGTTTTCTTCTTTGCAAGACCTTAGGGAAATAGAAAGCTTGGGTGAGAGGCAGAGCTTTCAGGTGGTGGGACAAATAAAAGATTTTTTCACTAAAACCTCTCAAAATGGCAATAAGTATATGATATTATTATTGTCTGATAATACCGCTACAAAGAAATTTTTATTTATGGACAACTCAAGAGAAGAAAAGCTTACTAATTTCTTAAAAACAAATAAAGTAAGAAAAAGCGAGGTTGTAGTTCTTAACGGCTCTAAGAGCAGGGACGCCTTTTTTGTGGACACGATAGACCCTGTGAAAACAAACATTTATATGAAGCTTAGGGAGGTGAAGAGTGCTTAATCTCCCTCTTACTCCACATCTAGAGGGGGTTTTAGAGAAAGCAAAAGACCTTTCTCTTGTCGTCAAGAGAAACGGGGTTGATGTCGATTTATTCTTCCATTGTTTTATAAATGACCTTGCCCATTCTTGTGTTTCTATTTTTAAAAATCTCCGCTTAGACCCTCAAATATTATTGGTAGAATCTAGGGATGTTTTAATTAAAAAAAGGGAAAACAAAAACCCCACAAGAAGGCTTAAGGCAGACATTAGGAAGCTATTAAAGGACGCTGAAGATATAGCGGAAAACACTTTTGGTCTCGATTACCTTCCCCCAGAGGTAATATTACTGACATTTTTTGATGATACCCACTGCCCCAAGGCCATAAAGTCGGCCTATCCAAAGGGGGATGAGGAGGCGGATGCCATCGTTTTGGCATTAATAACAGAATGCTCCTTGGTAATTAAAGATGTTGAACCTGAGGCGATGAGCAGTTCTTTTGAGTTCGAAAAAACGCCAGAAGATTGGATTGATATGTTTGATAAAAACGAGATTCTTTCTCAGTTTGCAGAAAATCTAAACCTAAAGGCAGTAAACAAAGAGTTTGATAAGATTGTGGATTTCGACGGGAAAATTGACGAGCTGGCAACTATCCTGTGCAGAAAGAAGAAGCCCAATGCGATTCTTGTGGGGCCAGCGGGGACAGGGAAGACCTCTTTGGTGGAGGGCTTGGCTTTAAAAATTGTTGCTGGAGATGCTCCAGAACTTATTGCCAACAAGGTTATTTATTCGGTTAGTCTATCTAGCATGGTTGCTGGGACGGAGTATAGGGGGCAGTTTGAAAAAAGGTTGGAGGACTTCATTAGGGAGGCAAAAAAATATACGAATCTTATTTTATTTATTGATGAGGTTCACACCTTGGTCGGAGCAGGCGGGGTCACCAACAATTCTTTAGAGGCCTCTAATATTCTTAAACCAGAACTTGCCAGAGGAACCATTAGTTGCATAGGAGCTACAACGATTAATGAATATACCAATACAATCAAAAAAGATACGGCCCTAGACCGTAGATTTGAGAGGGTAATCATCAGGGAGCCCTCTAGGTTCCAGATGGAAGAAATTCTGCCCACAATAATTTCATATTATCAAGATTTTCATGTAGTAGAATACAGCAAAAGCTTCTTAAGTAATGTCATTGATTATTGCGAAAAATACATTCCTAATAAATTCTATCCCGATAAAGCCATCGACGTTATTGACCATTGTGGCGCTCAAGCAAAGGTAAATTTTTGGCACCTTAGCCCCTCCATTAAAACTATCCAAATGAAAACGGTAGAGGCTGCGTTAGACCCCCAAAAGGATCACACAGAGTTGCTTGAAAAGCTAAACACTAGTTTGGAAAAATGGACCGAGAAGGTTAACAACGAGCACCCAAAAGTTAAGTTGAGTCACTTAAAAGATTTCTTTGACAAGAAGAGGAATCCCTTGAATAACAGGAAAATCGTTTCTCAAGTTTTCGGAAGCCTAACTTCGTTAGTGGGCCAGAAAGAAATGCTAAGCAGACTGAAAGAGAAAATAATACTCTCTGGGATGGGGATAAGAAAGTCAGACAATTTCTCTTCCCCTGATTGTTTTGTTATTAGCGGCCCCGAATTTAGCGGCAGATCGTATTTTACTGATCTTTTAAAGAACAGTCTTCAAAAACATGGGGTCAATGTATTGTCCTACAACGGAGTTCATTTTGCTGACGCCTTTGCTCCTCATAAAATAGCTACGACACAGGGCAACAATACGTCCATCTGTGAAAAGATTTTAATTACTCCTAACAGCGTGATAATCATAGATGATTTTCACAAAGTTGACAATTTAGCCATCCCCCTATTCAGTCAAATATTCAAGCATGGCAAATTACAGATGAGCAATGGAGAGGTGGCTGATTTCACCAACTGTAAGATTTTTCTTACAAGCGCTATTTCGAGTAGCCAGTCCTCGATGGGGTTTCAGGGGGCGGCTTCTGACAAAGCGAATCTGATGTTGCATCCCGACATTTTGTCTCTGGTTGACGAACCGTTTACTCTCAAAGAACTTGACGAGAGAGGCCTACGTAGACTCTTGTGGATGAAATTAAAAAGGATTAAAAATAGAATTAAGGACAATGACATTGGGCTGGAGTTTGATTTTGCTTATCTGTGCGGGATTGTCAGCCAGCTTAAAGCAGAGAAAAACAAAACAGAAGCTTTAAACAAAAAGATTCTGTCTGAAATAATGCCTAATATTTCAAAGGCTATTTTAAAGGGGTCTCAGAAAATAAAGCTATAAAAAACCCGCAGATTTCTCTGCGGGCTTTGAGGGGTTAAACCACTAGCGCTGGATCAACCAAGGTTAACCTTTGCAACACTGCTTTTCGCCAACTGGCGGGTTTGGTAGTTGTTGCGGTCATAAACCCTGATATAATCGGGGGTTTCGTTTACAAACTGGGCGTTCATTACGTCTCCTTGCGTAGTATAGAGACCAAAAAAGCGCCCTCTAGAGTTACGGATCATTTTTAACGCCGACTTCTGTTTATTAGTCAGTTTCATAAAGCCCATTTTAATCGAAAAAAGGAGATTGTCAACATTTTTGTGGAAAAAATTGGTTTTTTCTAGATCATAAAGCATGAATGGGAGCACGGCCAAGAGAATAAGGCATCTCATTGGATACGATAAAAAAAATCCTAATCCGATACAAAAAAGACTTTACAGGAGACTTAAGGCGCGGTATGCTTTCCTTGGTCCTGAGGCTTTTTGGAAAAGCGTAGAAGGACGTTTCAAAAATCAATAAACGAAGTTATGAGCGAAGAAAACATCAACGGACAAATCATTACCGAAGAAGAAACTACTAGCAAAAGCGAGTGGAGCAAGCGTGAATTAGGCGCACTTTGGAGGGTTGACGGAGAAAAGCAATCCTATTATAGCGGAGAGATTAAAGACTCCGATGGGAATAGAACCAAGATTGTCTGCTTCCCTAATTCATTCAAGGAAAAGGGTTCCAATCAACCAGACATTCGGATTTACACTAGCAAAGATTAATATGACAGACGAAAACTTAATTCAATTGAAGGGTCTATTGACATCTGAAATGGTCTCTAGAGTCACCTTGGCGGAAGCCGTTAACATTATGCATAGTCTCGCTCTGAACGAGGTTGAGACCAATGTAGAGGCTATGTCAGAGGAAGAAAAAGAGGAGGCCTTAAAGGAATTAACTGAAAGGGTTGCCGAAGCAGCAGCTGAATTAGAAAAAACCGAAGGAGAAATCGAAGAATAAGTGTAAGACACTTAAAATGCCTTATACTGTCACCTTCTTAAATCAAAAGCTTTATCAAAGTCTTTCTTTCGACGCCGATATAAAGTTCCCTTACTCTTCTGATTATACCAAGAAGATTTGGATTTTAAAGGAATATAAAAAAGCGGGAGAAGAGCTAAGCCTAGACGAAAGTGACGTTAAACCCTTTAAGGGGGGTCGTTCTTCTTGGGAAATCTCTAAATCTTTTAAAGGAGATGAGCTGGTGGTTGAGTTAATCCAAAACGTAAGCTTCTTTGATGATTTCGACTTTTTCTCAAAAGCGGAATTAGAGGAGGAGACTGGAGATTCTGAACTTGATAAAATTCTTTCGTCCATTAAAGAATCTGACTTTGATGAATCGACAATCAAGGCTCTTATTCTGGATGAGAGTGAAGATTCAGAAGATCTGCTGCAATCTCTGACAGAGTTGTTTGGCCTTGACAAGCAAGTTAAACTTGCTGATTTCAAGGAAGACTTCGTCGGCTACGACCCTAAGGAGAAATGTTCTCCTGATTGCGATTGCGATTGTGAGTAACGTATTAATAACGGGTGGAGGGGGATTCATAGGCGGCACTTTAGCTGCCTATTTAGAGCACAGAGGATTTGATGTTACTATATTTGACATCACTCTTGGGGACACTGGTCTTCCAGACCTTCTAGGCCAAGACACTGTTATTCATCTTGGGGCTAACTCCAGCACCACAGAAACAGATCTTAAAAAGATACTGGAAGAGAACTTTGAATACTCTAAAAAGCTATATGAAATGTGTGCTTTATACGAGGTTAAGTTTCAATACGCGAGTAGCGCCTCTGTCTATGGAGCAGCAAAAAGCTTTAAAGAAGATGATTTTTGCACACCACTGAGTCCCTATGCTTTTAGTAAATACATGTTTGATTGTTGGCTTTTAAACCAAGAATATCCATATCAAGGATTTAGGTATTTTAATGTGTATGGCCTAGGGGAAGGCAAAAAAGGAGATCAGGCCAGCCCCGTTTCAAAATTTATTAAGCAGGCTCAAGGGGGAGGAGAGATTACTCTCTTTGAGAAGAGTGAAAAATATAAAAGAGATTTTGTTTGCGTTGATGATGTATGTGAGATGCATTTGAGAATGCTCTCCCATGACGTATCAGGGGTATTTAATGTTGGCACAGCCAACCCTATCTCCTTCAGAGATGTGGCAGACATAGTAAAACTAAATACGTATTGCCTTATAAAAGAAGTCCCAATGCCCAAGGAACTAAAGGGGCAGTATCAAAAATTCACCAAGGCAGACAACTCTAAATTACTTGAGGTGATTGGAGAGTATAACTGGAAAACGGTGGAAAAATATGTAGAAGAGAATTTCGATGTTTTCCCTAATTAAATCTGTTTTAAAATCAGTTGAGCTGTTTTTATCTTTGAAAAATAAGCTGTTCTATGTAGAATTAAGAAACAATCATGAAAAGAAACGAGAAAAAATTATTCAGGAACTTGAAGACATTAGGTCTAATGGCGGTGATGCCGACCGTGCTGATCTGTTGCGGGACAACCTCATCCGTGAAGACAACTCCTTTGAACATTTATCAGCCTTCTACTCTAAGCATTCAAAAGGGGACTCCGATACCAACAAGTAAAGGGGTTTATACCCCACAGCAGGACGAGGTTTGGCACTCAGATGCTAGGTTCAGAAAACTGGAAAGACAGTTGTATTATCCTAGTGGCAAATAGTTTCATTTAGGTGTAGACATTATGTAATGGCTTACATGGGCACGGGAGTATCATTGAGGGACAGTATTCATACTGATTCCTCAACAGGCATTTCTGGGTGGAACACACACAGGACTGCGCTTACTGGAGAATTTACAAGGAACGGGGGAAACATTAGTGGGAGATACGGCGAATTTTCCAAAGACATTCAAGAGTATAACAGAAAAATAGATACTCTTTCTGGTGCGTGGCAGGATACAGGGATGTTCCTCACTCCCTATAACGCGGGGTTCAGATACACG
>Ga0209349_1000849_pt1 | contig 15322 bp, 18 predicted proteins | sample ETNvirnome_2_130_FD_184067 | JGI IMG/M metagenome (GOLD analysis project Ga0209349, IMG submission 184067) | Marine viral communities from the Pacific Ocean - ETNP_2_130 (SPAdes) (version 2) | ecosystem: Environmental > Aquatic > Marine > Oceanic | place: Pacific Ocean | collected 2013-06-22
ATACCTGGCATTGTGTTGTCTGTAATTGGTATGGTGTCAACACGGATGAGACTGGTTCGTACCAACTCTACGATGCCGCTAAACGTATCAGCCTGGTGACTGGGACAGCCGGATCTGGCTCGATTACCGAAACTCAGTTTGCCACCTGTTGTGGTGAACACCTGCTTCAGGGAACAGAGCTTCAGCTATCCCAGCCTCCGGGTTACGATCTCAATGGCCGACTTGATCTACTTACCCGTTGGAATCGCATACTGACAACTGATGAGATTCTTCAGTTTTACAATCGTTCAATGGCGGGATTGGCACCGATTTAATATGACCATACAAGAAATCAAAGACTCGGCCGAGGCGTTTATCGAGGGCAAGAAATCTGTCATCCTGCCACTCCAACAAGCCTGGATCGATACTCACGATAAATTCTGGCAGGGTCTGCGTACCCCGACAATTCTCCCGCAGGACGGGGCCGAGTTGCCGACCGACCAAACATTGGCGAGGTATCCGTTGCCGAGTTGGTTTGCGTTCGGTCTGACGCTACCCTCCATCTCTCCCTATTCGATTAGCTGCGACGAGATAGTCAGTCATGATTGCGATGATGATTGTCGGCAAGTTTCGTTCAGTCTGGCTACCCGGTTCGTCTACGATGACACGCTGTATGCAAAGCGGTCAAACTGGTGCGAGGAGAGCGGGTGGGTTGACCATCCTTGGAACGTCCAGGAACCCCCCGAGTGATCTATGGAAAGAGCATTTCTCGAATACGGAATCCTCGGCATCTCCGTTCTTATCCTCGGAGGTATCGTCTACAAATTCATCCTGGTGAGGTTGGTCAAAGAGTCCGATATGACTCGTGAGCAGCTTCAAAATATACAATCTCGATATCACGTACTGCTTAACCAGCAGCTAGCTGATTACAAAGAGGTGGTGCGTACATACTCGAACACTACTGCAAAGGTAAAAAGGACGCTGGATACAGCATCCCAGGTTATGGAATCAGTTCTGGAGCGACTTGATGATGACGGAGAAAAATAATGAAAATCCAAGAACTGGAGATGCAAAGAAACCAACTCAGGATCTATGCTATGAAACTGCTCGGACTCTCGCTTTCCCCGGAGGCTTCAAGGTTTGGCGAGATAGCCCAAGCACTTGGGCATATCGACCCGGAGCAACTGAGGGAAGCGTTAAAACTGCAAGAAACATTCCGGGGGAACGGACGTAGTGTGCCTCGACTCGGAGAAATTTTATTGGACCAAGGCTATCTTGATGATTCTCAGTTGGAAACGGTCCTCGAGGAGCAGACCCGCCTCAGTTCAACTATCGACGATACTGAAGAAACAAAACTCGCAAATCTCGCAAGCAGAGCAAGAAGACATCAATCACAAAAAGAATCCAAAGAGATCAGTGGCAATTAAATGAGGACCGAGGAAATAAAGAAAATCGATGCTCTCAAGTTATTCATAGAGGAAAGACTTGATGAGATGAAAGAGAATATCCTCGAAGTTCAGATGGACTATTACCAAACGGCAAAGACTTTTTGGTCTGTTCCTCTAAATCCCTTTCCGATTCCCAAAGACGGGATTTGTGGAGACGTAATCTCTTCTTCTTATTCCTTTCCTGGGAAACCGTCTTGGTGTGAGTTGGACCTTGGGTTTCCTGAAAAGATGCCCTTTTCCATTATGATCGTTTCTTGGGATTTTGAGGGAAGAGCACCGGGTAAGATTATTTTTGGAGAGGTGGACCCCCCCGGTCCAGTGGACATTTCTTTTTCTATCCAGTCCATCTTTTCTTGGAAGGATCTTCACTGGGTGAAAGAGATTAGATATTGCCTTCATGATGGTATTTGGGCCGAGACTTCTTGGATAAGCGGAGAGATCTAATGCCGGGAAGAGAAATAGTATATTTCAGAACGTGCAAGCGTGGAGAAACACACGATAAGACGGGGTGTACCCCCGTACGGGTTGATCCCCATAAAACCCCATCGAAAGAGGTTGAAAGTGGTCGTGATCCAACCGCTCATCCAGGTTCCTATTCCCCAAAATCAGGAAAAATAAACTCCACACTGAAAAGTATAAATGAGCGTTGGTCTCAGGTCGGAGAAGAGGCAACCTCCCAAATCGGTGGGAGTTCAAATGCGGCACGGGCCGCGGTGATGATATCAACTCTTAAAGATATGCCGTTGCCAGAGATGGAAGAAGATGTTGTGTCTCCCCTCATTCGATGGAGTATTGGTAAACCAATCGAGAACATTCGCCTTGTTAAGAAGATAGTGCAAAAGGAGAAGAATAAAAAAGAACAGGAAGATGGGGGTTGCTGCCCTTCTTGCCTTCGGTCGTTTGATGGAGATTATTTGCAGCAAATAGCGAAACGTATTCAGGAGCAAGAGGATCCGGAATGGTATCTTCAAGTTGCTGCCCAAGCGATTGACGAGATGGAAGATGTTGAAAAGGGTCTCGAAATAACCGAATACGTTATCCAGAATTATCCGAAGAGTCCTTGGAGAGAAAAGAACGATTATCGAGATCTTGAGAATCTTCCGGAGTTTTCTGCTCTACCAGCATTCGAGATGGTTGAGCTCGCAGAGACGGGGGGGTCTTCTTCTGCCGGAAAACCTTGCCGTCCCGGTCAAAATCCAGCCAGGGATAAATGTATTCCAAAGAAAAAAGATACCAAGGAAACCGTAACTGAAGAAAAGGAAGTGGTTACCGAAAAAGTGGAAGAGGAAGTTCATACCGACTATAGGGGATCAGAAGAAGAGATAGATATCAAAGCAGATAAGGAGCACTGGGGAGAAGACGGACTTCTAAAAAAAACCCCTGAAGACGGTGACGGTTTGAAGTCCTTTGTAAATCGAGCCTCTTCAGATCAGATTGAATCGGCAACAAGTGCCTTGAATGAATCGCTAAAGGACAAGAAGGTGCCGGAAGAGGACCTGGACTTCGAAGAAAAGAAAACATCCGTTCGGCAGGAACTGGAAAGTTCGGATTTGCACTCACATCCCGACGCGGGAAGAATTGCTAAACTTCGGAGAGTAGTTGGGGCATACATGACCGGGAGGATGCCTAACTACGTGAGAGGGAAGATGGAAGATGAAAAACGAAGGCAAAAGATAAAAGCCGAATATATCCGGAAAAGAATTGATTCGAGATGGGTAACCAACTCTGGTGCTTATCCTTCCAAGGAAGAACAGGAAGAGATAGCCAAGGAGGCAGAATTAAAATATCCGTCAGAATTGAAGAGGGGTTCCAAATGGACTAGGGATCAGATCCTTAGCATAATTTTGCCCACGGATCGGGGGATATCCATCGAGTCGGTTGGAGGTGGGGGAAAAAGAGATTCAGGAGTGTCTCGGGGTGATGTTGAGGGTGGAGTGTCTTCTAAAAATATAGACTCCGAGGTTGGAGAGTTTCTGGACACTCTGAATGGATCAATACAGAAATGACAAAAAAGCCTATCAATGTTCAGTTAGATTTTCTTTATCACTCTACTGATCTGTTTACCCGCGTAATTACGGATCTCGCCAGATCCAAGCTGGAAGGAAAGCTATCTCAAGAGAACAGGGATCGAGAAAAACTGGAGTCCCTTTTGGGAGATACCCTGATCTTGTCAAATCTGGTGGGTCGTCGAGAAGCGTTCAGGGAAGCGGATAAACTCAGGGAAAGAAACGGAAGCAAGGAAGGAATGCTTCTGTTTGGTTCGGGAAAAACTCCTGTTTTCCCAAAATTAACATTTAGTCAGGCACTCGATGATTTATTGGGAAGAAAGATCGAGGTTGTTAGCCCAGAAGCACGGGCAATGAGAAGAGGGTATATCGAGGTCCAAAACCTTTATGCTCGAGGAAAGGTTTTTGCATTAGCCCGAAGCATTTCTGACAAGATAACCTCAAAAATACAAAAAGTTATTGAGGCTAGCCTTGGAGGGAAAAAAAGCCGAAGAATGCAAACATCCCAGGATCCAGCCAAAATTATTTCCAGTATGGGAAATTGGTGCCGTGCGTATGGGGAGGTGGTTTATCGAACAAATATGGCTACCTCTATGGTTCAGGGAATAAAACAAATGGCTACCGATCCCGATGTTGAAGAGGTAATCGGTGGGTACGAATATGCAGCGGTCGGGGATTCCGATACTCGACACAACCACCTTGCTGCCAGTGGTTTAATCGCCGGGGTCCATGATCCGGTTTGGAAAATATTTACGCCTCCCCTTGGATATAACTGTAGATGCACCCTCATTATGGTGGATCGACATGAACTTCGAGAAAAAGGTCTTATTGAAAATGGAAAAGTATCCAGATACGAACCTTCCACGTTTTCAGGAGCATATCCAGATAAGGGATTTCCTGGTTATCAAGAATAAATAATGTTTGATAAAGCGTTAAATGGTTTTCAGATCACTGGAAATCCCTAAGATTTGTTCGATGGGGAAATCCGTGAGTCGAAAAAAGCTAACATCCGCTCAAGAATCTTGTGTCTCGAGAAAGATTCCGGTTCTTATAAAAGAGGGGATGGAAAAGAAACAAGCAATAGCGGTTGCTATTTCGATGTGTACGGAGAAAAAACAGATGGCAGATAAAAAAGATAAATGTTGTGATAACTGCGAAAAGGGAAAACCTTGTTGTGCCGGCTATTCGTTTCAAAAAAACGATGACGGTTCGTATACCATTTTTGATGTCCCCATCATGGCTGAAGTCCCCAAAGGTGAAAAGGGGAATGTGAGAAGAATCGGACCCAAGTGGATGAAACTTGCCGTCCGTAAGGCGCGTCAGAGATGGAAAGAGGATGGATATAAAGCCCCTCTTCATGTGGATCATCATGGGGGCAGGAAAACTACCGAAGCAGCGGGTTTTATTCTTCCCTCAAAAGTAGCCCGGATGAAATACCAAGGTCATCCAATTTGGGCTATTTTCGCAGATCTGGAGGTTCGTGAAGACGCTTTTGAGGGTGTTCGAAAAAACCATTTTCCTTATCGTTCGGTTGAGATTTTTTCCTGGGAAAAGCCAGAAGTTAATTCTTTGGCACTTTTAAGTGACGAAGTTCCGTATTTCAGGTTCGACATTCTCCGGTTGGGGGATGAGAAAAAGCCTGTCAAGAAGTTTAGAAACCGTGAACCTGTGGTCGCTTGCCGTGAGTTTGCGAATGGATCAGCAATTCTTTTCAGTTTCGGAGGAGGCCAAATGGCTACTGAAGAAAAGACCGAAGAACGGCAAGAGCAAGACTCGACCACTGCTTTTGCTGGTGAAAATTTTGAGTCTCGGGATGAGCGAGCCGATGTGGATCGCTATGAGTATGAAGAAGGGAAGAAGGAGGGGGAAGAAGAAGAGAAAGAGGAACTGTGTCAATCTCCAGATTTCGGACCTCACCTTAAATCCATTTCAGCGATGCTCTCCAAGATAGCAACCAAGTTAGGGATGGACGAGGAAGAGGGAGAGATCGAGGAAGAGGAAGATATCGAGGAAGTCCGAGAATCTGAAAAGATTCACGCTCCCGTTGAGCAGTCGGCGGCAACTATGGCAGCACTTTCTGGGAAAATCGCCGCTCTTGAGGCTCGCGAAAGGAAGCGCGCCGCTCACGAGAAGAATAGTTCCCTCGTTGAAAATGCTATGGCAGACCTTGCTGAGTGGCATCCGGACGAATCTACTCGCACAAACATGGAAACCCTCATTTCCACTTCGAATAGTCCCAAAGAAACTATTGAAGCGTTTGTGACTTCCTACAAGGGTTCGGTTCCGAAATATCCTCATCCGACTATGGAAGAGTTTGACGCATCGTTTGGTGCATCTGATCCCCCCGAAGTTCTTAAATATGCGACCGAGGGTACTGATGCGTTGGCATTGGCTCGCGAAGCGTCCACTCAATACGATGAACTCGAAAGCAAAGGTCTCGTTTCCGCTTCTCGAGAATCGTTTGTTTCCACTCAACTTAATGCCACAAAAGGCGAAATCGCTAGGAGATAAACATGGCACTTTCTGCTGATGTCTTTTACGAGACCACCGTTACCGATGTAAATGCGTTTCCTCTTACTAACGCAGTTACTTGTTATGCGGGATCTCTAATTGGTTTAGACGATAGCACTGGATATGCTGTCCTTTGGGCAGACACGGCAAACTATATCTTTGCCGGAATTGCTCTGAAGGGAGCGACCGGAGACACTTCCGCAAGTCCGGTGGTAAATGTGAACGTAAACTGTGGTGGCTTGATCTTGAAAAAGGTCTCCGTCACGGGTGTGTCGGCAATTACTAATGTAGGGGATAAGGTGTATGCGACTGATGACAATACGCTGACCACCTCCGCAACCAGTAACGTGCAAGAGATCGGGATCATTAGTGACTGGTACTCAAGCACCACCTGTGACGTTCAGCTTTACAGTTTGGCCGAATACCAGGGTGTAACTAACTCGTAATAAGGGTGAGGAGATAAAACAATGGCTGTAGGGCAAATCGTTAGTGCCAATACCCTCACTGCGGGTATTCGTGCTGATTTCGCTGACGCTTATCGTCAGTCTTACGAGGGGGTCGCTGCTCGACTCTCTTCCGTCATGGATCTGGGGATTCCCTCGGATAAATTGACAGAAATTTATGCGTACTTTCAGAGTGCTCCATACCCCCGTCTCTGGACTCGGGGTCAGGGTATTCCGGCAGACGCATTCGGTTCGGTTCAGTTTTCGGTGACAAACCGAGACTGGGCTATTAGGATCGAATGGCACGAGAACGATAGAGAAGACGACTTGACTCGTTCTCTCATGGAACGTGCCAGGGAAGCAGGTCGCAACTTTGCGACTCTTCCGGAGCGGATCTTTTTTCAGCTTTTGCTGAATGACTCGAGCAATACTGAGTTGCTCCCCGCAATCCCAAACGCTCCCGATGGTGCGGCTATGTACGCAACTACCGATTCCGGCGGTTCGGCCCGGTTCGGGATCACAAACGGGAATCTTCTGACCGGCACCGGAATCGCCTCGAGCGCAGCGGTGAGGAATGATTTCTTTGGTGCGGTTGAGCAGATGCGTGGTTTCCAGGATACCGAGGGGCAACCGTTGTGGAGCGATAGCGTTCTCGACCGTGGGTTCTCGGTGGTCTTCGGTGTTCACAACTGGCAGGTTTTCGCAGAAGCGTTCCAACAGGGACGTACTCTTGCTGCCGCAACTACTGCACAGAGTAACGCCGCGGTGACTAACATCATCATGGAATCGGGTCTAAACATTGACCTGTGGCCGACTCAGCGTATTCCTACTAGCGACGATGATTTCTTCGTCTTTAGTAAGGGAGCTCCGCACAAGCCTGTCTTCCAGCAGATGCGCCGCGCACTTCGGGAGTCCTATGGAAACATGGACAACTCCGACTCGGCTCGAGAGACCAAAATCGAGCACGTTCAATGGGATTCGCGTGAAGGTTACGGACTCATGTTGCCGTACCAGACCGTGAAGATTAACAACTAAACTTCGACTTAGTGTCGGAGATCATTGCTGGCACAGGTCGCGTTCTTCTGGGCGCGACCTGTGCTAACCGACTAGCCGGGAGAACTCTAATGACAGAAGCAACAGTAAAGCCTAAGCGTCGCGGTCGTCCCCCAAAAACCAAAAAGGAGACGACTCCTGAAGTGGTCGATAAAGTCGAAGAAATCAAGGTTGATGATGATTTCGTAAAGGCCACAACTATCCGATCCAGCGGTACAATTCAGATCCAACCAGCGAAAGTTAAGAACGAAAAACGCTATATGATCTGGATGGGGACCACAGAGGAATGCCCTTACTGGACCGTCCATGCGGGTGGTGCGGATTTTCCCCGACACAACGAATTGTTGCATTGGGATAAGGATGGGAGCGTCACAAATCGGGAGCGTGTTTTGGGGAAAACCTTGGAACTCAGTCGAACCGATATTGAACTGATAGCCAAGGCTGTCGGCAAAAAGATGGTTCGCAAGGAAGGTGCTCGGGCGTTTGTCCTGAATGCAGATTCTGACCGATATCGTCAAAAGGAAAGTGACCAACCCTTGGGAAAATTCCTCTACATGAAAGTGGTTGAGGATAAAATGCCAAATAATTGGCGCGGTGAAACTCCTGAAACTATGGTGTAGTCAGGGATATAAAAAATGAGTAGCCCATCTCGGTCTGAAGTTGAAACACAGATTTCAAACATCGTTGCGATTCTGGAGCATTTCCGGAAATATGCGGGGGTTAGTTCAGACAATTTCATCGATGATGAGGACACTCTTGTACAGAGTTTAGAAACGGATTATGCCCCTGAGACCATGAATGCGATTGCCGGATTCAGGTCCAGCTTGGTGGGTGCCATGAACTCCGGTGCCTCCATGATGAGTCCTATGTTTCTGCAAATGGGTCAAGTGATTGATGCGCCCGAAACGGCAATTCAAACTATCTTGACCCGTTTGTATGACTACATGAACGATAACTCCCTAGCTGTCACGAGCCGGGGTTTTACTTATGGTGCGGTGAGTGACCCAGGGACAAGCAATGTCGGTTCGGGAACCGTGAAGCGTTTGACTTCTGATGAAAACGCTTATGCAATCGAAAACTGCACTCCAGAAGTAAAAATAGCCGAATGCGTTTCGGATGCTCATTCTGGGGCAACCAAAAACGAGGAGGTCTTTCAGTTCCGTGGATCAGATGCGGAAAAAGATTCCCTAAAAATCACCGGGTCCGGCCTTACTTCGCAGTTAAGAGCGGTGTCGGCAAGAAACTCATTAACTGGAAATTCCAGTTTTACTTTCTATACCGGAACAACCGCTGCTCCCACTGACATAAACGATTGGACTGTCAATGGAGATATTGCAAACTTTCAGATCGATACTACAAATTATTATCGGGATGATCCAAGTGATGGTGGAGCACCCGCATCTTTGGTTTTTGAAACCAACGATTATATTTCGCAAGCCTTCAGTGTCAGGAACATCTCAATTAACCCGAATGTTCCTTATTACTGCTCGATAGCTTATAACCGTCAGGTGGGGTCTGGGGATGGGAATCTCACACTTACTTGTGGAGATCAGACCGCTACCGTGGCACTGTCGGCGCAAACCGGGTGGAATATTTTAGAGATTACGATGGGTCAAAAATCTTGGCTCAAGACGTTTAATACGTCTACCCCGATTGTCAAGGTTGAGCTCGCATCAAATACAACCGGGACAGTCCTCGTTGATGATCTGATTTTTACACCCTTTCAGTTGTTTGATGGTCTTTGGTATCTACCGCTTGGGGGTGCCACTCCGTTCTTGAGACTGGATGACTTCACATGGACCGATTCCGCTACTGAATCGGTTTTACAGTATTGGTTCTGGAAATCGCTCGGCAGGTATCTTCCTCACGCGACGGGGGGATCCGTGACCTGGGCAGACCCTTCGTAGGTGATCTATGAGTTTGACGCTTAACGTCCAGAACAGATACGGAACTCAGTTTCTCGTAAATCTGACAAACCCATCAGACCCGTCTGCAACAACGATAGATACAACCCGTCTCTCAAATTCGTGTACCGATACCGAAGCGGATTTTAAAATATACGCTGGTACTATCTATGACGATACGGATGCCAGGCATGTCACGGTTGCCGTTGATGGGGTAATTGCGAAACTTGCCGTGAGAACAGGCACAGGTGGCAATTATGCCCGTGTAACCCATGAAGAGTATCTTGAGAGATTGCGTCATTTAGCACTGGTGACTGGTCGAGACAGGATTTCCCCACGAACGGATTCCGTTCTTCAGCCTTCTCCGGAACAAGTTGGAGAGGAAGTTGTGCGACCGGCATTCGACTGGAGACGTTTTACCGACCTTATTCCGGGTGGACCTGCTCCAGGAAACGACTGGGATCATTCATAAGAGGAGGGTATCAGATGACCGATCCGGTCAGTCAGAGGATTACCCTTTTCGAGAAAGACTCTTCCAAGTTATCGGTTCTCAAGAAGAAATTACGAAATCCTTCTAAGATCCTGAAGAGCGTTGGTTCGGTATTTACCAAGCAAGCTCAAAGGGCATTTAGAGATCAAGAACTCGGCACCGAGCGATGGAAACCTCGCTATCCGAATCAAGCGGAACCGTTTATCAATATAGCGGGTGCTTTGAGTGACTTTTCCGTGGGAAGAACCAAGCCTCTACCGAGAAGGTTTGATCGGGTTCCCGCTGCCGTGGATACCGGAATCCTTTGGAGATCCATATCCAATGCTTCTTCAATTTCCATAAAGGGACGGCATGTTCTCGAGGTAGGGGTTACTGGTGTAGCTCAGAAATATGCCTCTTATCAGCAATATGGTGGGACAACATCTCAGGATGTTACCTCCCAGGCTCAGGAGGGCATTGCTGACTGGATGAAGGATTTGCGAGGTAAGAGGAGGGATATAGCCTACTTTGATAGAAGTCAAAAAAAGTGGGTTATGGGAAAGGAGAAGGTCAAGGAAAAAAAGAAGAAGGATAAAAAGTCTCCGGTTCATTCGTCGGATATCGAAAAGTCTTCTCAAGCAAAGCGTTCCTCGAATGGGGCAAAAACGGTCAATAAAAAGATAAACGTGGGAGGGGTTCTCCGGTCTCCCGTTGAGATCAAGGAGAAGATGGAGCGTCACCCAGGCAGGACTAAAGTTGACCGATTGATCCGACTGAATGATATGATAGGCAGAGCAGAGAAACTCGGATTTCTTATGAATAGAACAAGGCTTTTAACCGAGGTTGTTGCTCGACCATTTCTCGGATTTACTACCACATCAAGCGAAAAAGCGATAGAGATTATTGAGGAGGGATTGACAGGAGATGTCAACAGCAGCGGTTAGGGATGTCCTTCGGGTTCCGGGTCGTCTCGTCATCAATCCCACTGACATTACAACAGCATTCCCTCACGGTGGAACGGAGATGGGTTTGACCAGAGATGCAGAGATGCGTCTTGGTATTTCCACCAGCATGGTGACCGCGGAAGAGTGGGGTCAGGTTCCGGTTGAAGCAGTCTATTCTGGGGAAAGTGCTGTTTTTGCCGCGGTTCTCAGAGAATGGGACAATGACGCACTTAACAACATTTTCCCAAATACCGGAACGGGTTTGATCAGCGGAGACAGGACGATCTTGGGAAGGGCTTCGGGTGGATCCGTCAACCGGGCCGGATATCTTTTGAGCAACAAAAGTTTTATCCTTTTATTCTCCCCGAAAGCAATCGACCGTCACCCTATGGTAATTGTCAGAAAAGCGGTTCCGATGGTAAACGAAACCGCATCCTTAAACCTGTCTTTAGCCGAGGAATTTGGGATAGGGGTGGTTTTCCACGCAATTCCTGATTCAAGCGGAAGATTGTACGATATCGGAAAGAGGGAGGATCTCACTTTATGATCGATTCCTTTATTCTGAATTCTGATCTTTTGGCCGATTCTGGTTTATTGGATGATTTGGCAAAAGCGGTTCTGGTTACAAAGGCAGAGTCCTTTCTGAGGGCGGGTGGAATTCTCCTCCTATCTGATTGGTACTCCATGTGTCAGGATACTCAGGATTCATTTGTAGTGGCTGGAAATCGGATTACGCGGGAAAAAGCGGTGCTTGGAGGTCTTTCCTCTCAGAGTAAGGATTCTGCTCTCCACATCATGTCGATGAATGATGACGGCAGCATGATGGTTAGGAATGCGATAAGTTCGGTTTTGGATATGGCAGAATTCGCAATCGGGAGGGGTGGGGAGGTTGCATCGTGAATGTTTGGCAAATAGTTCGACAACTAAAATACCTCCTATTACAACGACAGTGGGAGGGGTCGGGATCAGACGTATTTCAGGATAACAGTGTGGTGATAACCGTTGCTCCAGATGAACAAGCACTTGCTGTCCTTATTCCCCCCATTGCGTTGATTCGTCCTCTTGGTGCTCAGTCGGATCCAATGCACGACGAGGAGCCAGATCTTATCCTTCAGTCAATAGCGGTTCGATTGAGCGTTACAGTTCCTGGGGATCCTCTGGGTCAATCCGCTTTGATCGGAGGGGGTCGTCAGTCTCAGACAGATTCTCGAGGGAGGGGATTGCTGGAGGTTGAGGAGGAACTTTACGCATCAATCGGTAGCCTGAACACGATCAACGGGGTAGTGATCTACTCACGGGCAAAGAGCGAGGCAGAAGCAGAACTGGATGAGGATAATAGGTACTCCTGTATTCGAAGTTACTTATTTGAAGCTCTTGCCACTGCCGACCGCTTTTATCATCCGGTTATGAGTTTTGTTGCGACTGATAATGTGTCTTCAACTTTTTGTGATCTGAACTGGACATCTGCCCCTATGCGTTTTGATTCCCGTGGGGTCAGAATACTGAGAAAATCGGGATCAAGTCCAGCCACAAATCCTACTGATCTGTCTGCTTCTGTAGTTGCAGATGGTTCAGCTTTTCCAGCCGTAGCAGGATACTGGAGGGATAGGCCAGGGACTGGAACATATTCTTATACCATCTGGGCCACTTATGATGAATACGATTCGGGTACAACCGAGAGATACAGTAGTTACATGACCTCTACGGTTGCGGTGACCTGATGGCGGGAGAAATGCCAGATGCAAAAATAGTCGTTCAACTCGATACGGAAGGTGCTCTTAAATCCTTGATGGACTTAGAGTCCCGAATCAGAGAAACCGATCTCCGGTTCAAGCGTTTCGGTAAACTTGTAGATCGAAGGCAGGACGCAGGTCCTGGTGGAGAAGTCCCACGGGCATCCGGCGCAGATTCAGCCCCTTCTGTAAGTCAGTCGGAGAGAAGAAGAAAAGTAAGGGGGGGATTGCTTGCTGGCAAACCACAAGTACCCAATCTCGCGAGACTCATTGCCAGAAAGGAATTGGATCTTTTCGCGGCAGGGGTTTCTGCTCTTCCGCTTGTTGGTCCCGTAGGTGCTCGGGCAATTAAATTTGCGGGAGATCGGGCAATTCCTTTGCTCCAATATGGTCCCGCAATGGCAAGTTCCGCTATAGCAGAGGGGAGGGAAATGGCTAAAAGAAAGGTTTCAAATTTATCCATAAAATTGCCATTCGGACCCACACTCTCAGCCCACGAAATGATAGATGAGGCATTCGCAGCATTGAATGTAATACTGGAAGAGACTTCGAACCACATGGCAGATCTTGACGCAAAGCAAAAGGCATTTGAAGGCACAATAAATTCGTTTAATCAGCTAATGACCGCTCAGTGGGGTGCTGGAGTTTTAGATCCAGAGGGACAGGTTGGGCAATCAACTGATTTTGCTAAGAGTTTTCTCAGGGCAGCGTGGGATCTGGAAGAGATGAAAAGGAAAAAGGAAATTACCATGCGAAGATTTCTTTATAGAAATCTCGGTCAAGCTGCTCCAGCAGTCTTGAAACAATTTGCAGGGGGTAAATAGAATGCCAGCGGTAGATCGGGAATTGGCAATTACCTACGGATCTCTATCAATCGGTGGAAGTACCGATAGGCTTATAGATGGGTATGTTCGGATAGAAAAGGCTTTTGCTACCTCTTCTGTTGAGTTTGATTTTGTTATCTCTGCAACATCAGAAGCGGCATTCGCTACCGAAATTTCTACTGTGGAATCCGCACTTCGGACCCCCTTTAAGGATCTTCTGATTGAGCAGGGTTCAAGCACAATATTGGACCTGAAACCTTCGACGGATACCGGGTTAAATACTCAGCCTGTTATCATGAAATCCGAGGACATTAAAAATACCGGAAGATCCAGGAAGTATACGGTTCGCATAGATTGCGAAATGCCAGCGGATAATGCTCCGACTTCGGGAATTCGAGAGTCCTTGGTGAATGTTGCTTACTCACCATCCCGAAGAAGAACGGTAACCATTTCGGGGGTTGGAACTGCCATTGCTGGGACCGACGCGAGGGCAAAGTATGAGGCGATTATCGGCACATTTTGCACAAGCATCCTGACCGCTCTCGGGGGAACGTATGAGCTCGGAGAGGAACCCGTAACCGAATCCGACTATGAAGACAAGACAATCAGATTTAGTCGAATTTATGACGAACTGATTTACTCTCAAGCTGGATCTGGAGATCACGCAAGTATTGTAAGACAGGAAATCCAGATAACTCGATCTCAGGTTGGTCCGGGTGATAGCAAGGGATCGTCTCAAGTTGAACGTCTTGTGAATTTGGCTTGCACTTATAGCGCATGGATTGATAAGACGGTTACTCAGGATTTAAGGGGAACTTGGTCTTCGATTAAGTCATGGGTGTATAGGCAAATTCAGACTACTTTTGCGTCTGGTTCTATTGCTATTATCGAATCTTCTCCATCCTACGATTATGACAACAACCGAATAACCGTCACCATTCAGGCAGTTGGTTCAACCGGATCGTTGATTATCGAGTATAGGGAGACGTTCAAATTCTCCATGATAAGCGGGATTGTTTTGGTTCCGGTATGGTCGGGAGATATGTGGGACAAATATTCCTATCAGGGACCAAGATCCATAAAGAAAACCACTACCATCAATAAGAGGTTAATCGACAATGGTGGTCTTTTGCCGCTCTCGCAAACTTCCGCAAACGATTATGACGTAGAGAGATTTGGGGTGAAGGGTGGTTTAGATTGGATCCCTGTATCCTTGGACGAAACTTCCACTCCCTTGGTTATTGGTACAGATAACGAGACTATCGACGTTATAGAAATAGCGACAGTTAAGGTTGAGGAAGGGTACAAAGACAAAAGAGGATCTTCTGGGTATTCGGGTAGCAAGGAGGAGGCAATTTACGGATGATCTCTCCGAGTAAGGCAACCCTGAACGGTTATCCGATTCTTGGATCATCCCCGGTTACTTGGTCCCTTCGGGCTGGAGTTCATCCGGTTACCCAAGTATTTGACATGACTCCCGATGATGCCGAGGCATTGGTTGGTGGGACGGTTGTCGGGAAAATAGATCCAAAACCAGCGGATCCCGGTGGGGTTCTTGTTGTCGAGAGTTTTGGTCCTCCAGCTAAATATAAGATTTCTTCTCCCAGTCCTGCCGTTGCGGGTCGTCCCGGCAAAATCGAAACGGTAGAACTTTGTATCGAAGCCGGGGGAAATAAGGTCTCCTTCAAAAATCTGTATATCACAGGATATGCCCCCAGAATTGTTCCCCATATATCAAGGGTGACAATTAGCGACAGGAGATGGTTGTGGGGATATGGTCATGTGGGACCGCGACGATACAACTGGAGAAGAAGGGGAGGCTATAAAAGAATAGTGGACCCGGCTACTCCTGAGACCATACAGGACGTTCGGGATAACGTGTGGTATGCGGGATTCTCGTTGTTTGTTGAGCCTGGAGAAAACAATGTCCCGGCTTATCGAAAATGGAAAGCGTCTGAGCTATTGGATAATATTTTTGGTTCTGTTGAAGAAATCGAAAATGAATATA
>Ga0209349_1000850_pt1 | contig 15314 bp, 21 predicted proteins | sample ETNvirnome_2_130_FD_184067 | JGI IMG/M metagenome (GOLD analysis project Ga0209349, IMG submission 184067) | Marine viral communities from the Pacific Ocean - ETNP_2_130 (SPAdes) (version 2) | ecosystem: Environmental > Aquatic > Marine > Oceanic | place: Pacific Ocean | collected 2013-06-22
TGCGGATCTCCTCCGCTGTTTGAAACAGGCCTATGTTCATCGTGTAAGGAACACGCTGATTTTACAGACATAGAAAAGACATATGCCGAGGGCTTGGTAAAAAAACACCGAAGCAAAAAGGAAAAGGAAACCAAAGAAAAGGAGAAAACAAATGGGTAAAATGAAAGAATGGCTTATGGATATGGAAGAAGATGCGACCATAATGAGTGCCAATGAATTCAGGATGCAACACGGCGAAGAGCATATGTATATATGGAAAACGGCGAATGGTCCCGAATTTCCAGACACCCCAACAGAACACGATAGAAAGATTCTGTTGGAACAAATAAAGAAAATATTCAAGCGGAAATATCACAGTAGTTTGAATAAATTAAATTACTATGATGTAGCGAGGATATATTCTGCAACAAAGAAAGTAGGTTCATAATGGATAAATCACTTAAAAAAATAGCCAAAATACTTGATAAAAAGATAGATGCTACCCCAACACCAAAAAGGAGATTCATATTAGAATTGTGGACAGAAAATTATGATGTGATCCTGCAAGTGGGTAAAATAATTCACTCCCTTCCATCTGAGTGGTTAGTGGACACAGATTATATAGTGACTAAATGTAGTGAGTGTTGGATAGATTTGGATGAGGATGAGTGTGAATGTGAGGTGGTGTGTGATGTATGTGATGGGAAGGGGTATTTGACAGATGTTTACGATACTGAAGCAGAAGAAACCCAAACCCAAAGATGTGATTCCTGTAAACAGTTTGAAAGCGATAAACAAGCGAGAGAAAACACAGAAAGTGAGGTGGAATGATGGAAACATTTAGCAAGATAACAATAATGTGGTTTGAACATATGGCATTGGTAGGTGGTGGTGCTTTAATATATTACTGGTGGATCAGGAAAAATACAGTAGAAGAGCCTGTAATTGAAAAAGCAGCAAAGCCAATAGATAAAAAGGAAATCCTGGAGGAAGAAAAACAACCAGAGTGGATAGGGGAATTGGCGGGAACAATTGGTCGCCTCTGGTATATAAGACAACAGGAGATAACAAAAGAATACATTTATGGCAAAAAAACGCAATAAAAAATAAAAAGGAAAAAAGAAAAATTATGCTTAAATTAACTAAAGAAAATAAAGGGGAAATGAGAATGAACAAATCAATTCCGATCAATAGAACAAAGGCTCTTTCATTGCTTTACAATACTGGGGGGAGATTCTTTTCTGCCGCTTTCGATAAGAAAGATGGATCTTACAGAAAAATGACCGCCAGGACGGGTGTTAAAAAGTGGAGAAAGACAAAGACAAGAAAATCGTTTGCACATAAACACAATAATCCATACTTTCTCGTTGGAGACATCCAGAAGGGCGAGTATCGAGTCATTAATCTTGAAACACTCCATTGGGTAAGATATGGTGGTATTAAATATATAATTAGTGACGGAATCAGGGGCGTATCCTGATTTACTTTCCTTGCGTGTCACAGAGGGGTGGGGCTTTTGTTGTTTGCCCCACCCAATCTTTTATGAGCATAAAGAATCAAATCTACAAAATAATAATTGAGGAGCTTCGGGAGTTTTCTCCAAGCAACCTCTCAAAGAAAAGCACACTGCAAAATCTTTCAAGTGCAGTAAAAAAAAGAATAGATAAACTGGAGGATAATAATGAACTTGGATACAAGCATTTTACAGACAAAAACAGTAGGGGAAATAATAGGGGTATTGAAAAGAGCGACTAGAGAAAATACCAGATGTGCCAAAGGCATACTCCGTGATGCTGAAGTTGTAATAGTGGCTTTTGAAAAAGCCGAGAGAAAAACAAAGAGGGCACCTAAAGAAGTCTTATCGAATAGAAGTTTAACCAAGCCGTACACCGTAAACTTATGAGGTGCCCCAAATGCCTTTCTAATTCTGCCTATACAGGCATTTTTACTTATACAGACGAACTTGGGGTTGTCAACGAGGCCTTCTGCTATTGTACCAAATGTAAAGAAGACATAACCGAAAGGATTATCGATGAGTGGATCAAGTCATGTATTAAACGATCTAATCAAAGTTCTGAGAGAACGGACAAAGGATTTAGAGGAAAAGATAAGGCGCCTGGAAACGAAAGTCAAGGTCCACGAGGACAGAGCGGATGAGTGGATGACGCTATATATGAAACTGGAAGATAAATATAACAAATTAAAGAAAGAGAACAAAGAAAATGGATGTAATTAATGTTTATGATGAATACATTGACAAGAAAAGAAGAGAATTGGAAGAAGAAAGATATGATGATTATAGGGATTGGTTTCACGCAAGTGGATCAGGGTCCTGTGCCAGAAAACATTATTTTAGAAATGTAGAAAAGACCAAAGGTAAGCCAAAGTCATTTGACACAATGAGATTGTTCAGGTTGGGCAATATTGTACATGAAGACATTCAGACAGCAGTAAGTGAATTTGCCATAAACACAAAGACCACAATATATATTGAACACGAGATCCGCATTCCAGATTTAAATGTTCGTGGATTCCTAGATATGGTTATGGTAGAAGACAATGAACTGTACGACATAAAAACCTGCAATGCTGGTAATTTTAGAAAGATATTTGGAAAGAGTAAAAGCCCATATAGTGAACCAATTAATTATTATATGCAAGTTGGAATCTATGGTCATTGGTATGAATTGGAAAAAGGAAAGCCGCTAAACAAACTGGCTCTGCTCTACTATAATAAGGACACATCAGAGATGCGAGAACTGAGAGTTCCAAGAAGCTATATGCAAAAAGCAATAGACTATTGGACAAAGGTAAAGAATGAGTTTAGGTGGGGTGTGCCAGATGTCAAGTTGGGATTCGCTCCATGTAAAAAATGGGAATGCAATCCGAAGTATTGCGATTTCTACGCTCACTGTGGTGGTGGATTGGACAAATGACAGATTGGATGAAAGAGAAAAGCGGTCAAGAAGGACTTGAAGCCGAGTCTAGATTTAGGATTTGGTGCGAGAGCAGAGGAAATACATTATATGACCCACCAGAAAAAATGAACATCAATGATCATGTAGATTTCATTATCTACAATAAAAAGGGAGACCGCTATACTGTTGATATAAAGGGACTTAAGAGGATCGATAGGAGCGGAAACAAGCAAAGCGAATGGACTTGGGTGGAATTTGCCAATGTACAAGGTAAGCGTGGATGGTTGTATGGTAAGGCAGATTATATTATCTTTGAGCATCCAAATGGGTGGATATATGTTAAATCTGATGACCTTAAAGGCTTTGCAGAGCGTAGAATAAAGAGAGATTATTTTGCAGAGACACCACAGGCTGCCAAGTACAGAATATACCAAAGGGAAGGGCGCCAGGATGAAATCGCATTGGTGGAGTTAAAGGAATTGATTAAGATAGGAGAATTTATTAATGACAAAAAATAGTTTAATAAAAATAAATGACATGTATATAAATATAGACAATATCGTTTATGTTGTCTTAAATGAAGACTGCATTTCATTCCACCTGGACAAGTTCCAGAAAATTGAAATCTTGGCAACCAATACTACTGCGGGTGATTATGATGCAATGATTGATGCTTTAGATAAAAAACTTATCCTAATAGCCAAGAAAAAAACAAAGACAGTTGGAAAAGATAAACCAAGAAATTTGGATGAGGTTGTATCATATTTCAAGGAGCTGGGGGTAGCGGATGCAACTAAGAATGCTGAGAATTTTTACAGTCACTATGAAAGCGTGAACTGGTATAGGGGTAAAACTAAAATTAGAAACTGGAAAGCCTGTGTAAAAAACTGGAAACTTCCAAAAGAAGAAGAGGAGAAAGACTATTACAAACCAAGGAAAGCATTTCACCAGTGATTTATTTGGATTCCTAGGAATCAGTAAGAAGGATAATGACCTTCTCTTTTCTGAACTGGTGGAATTATTTAATGCATATGATTATGAGAGCATACAATCAGTATACAAAGAAATAGTATACAAATGCACGCCTACAAATGGGCAACTAAAGGGACGACTACCAAAACTTTATGAGCTCAAAGAAATGTTAGATGGTGCGAAAATAAAAAAAGTTGATGTTGTCAGTTACAAAAGTAATCATGCAATGGTGTGTCCACGTTGTGGATCAGCATATCCATTAGATTATTATAGATGCACCGAAGGGTTTATTGTAGCCCAAGATTCATCTGGGAATGGATTTGCAAAAAGATGCAGAGACGACAATAATAAGAGCTTGGGACCATTGCTTGTTAAAGAGGCGCTTGTGTCGTTTGAAAAAAGTTTATTTTTAGAGCAAAAGTGCTAGGACTTGTCCTTTTATGAGTCGGCTTTGGTTGATAGAAGAAGAAGTAATAATGTTTGGTTGGCACCTAACATTTGGTGAAGGCTACCATGCTCAATTAATTAATAGGAGAATAGAATGAAGGAATTCAAATTAAAATTAATAGCAAAGGGCTCCCCTGATATGGATATAGATACCGTAAAACTATATCTGGAGGCTTTTATGATTAATCCAGTGACTTTGGAAGATCTTAAACTCAAAGCTACGGCAGGTGACAAGCTGCCAGCAATTGGATTTGATATCCAAAGTATAGAATTAAAAAAAGAAAGGGAAAAAGAAGATGCAATCACTAAAACAAATAGAAAACCAGCGCCAAAAAGAAGAAAATCCAAAAAGCCTGTTTCAACAGCTGTCTGAAAGAAATGTAAATGAGCACACTGAAACAAAGGGCAGTCGTGGACAGAAACAGTTAACATATCTGTCGTGGCCCTATGCTGTCAATGAGCTGAAAAAAGCGTCTCCTGATGCATACTGGGAAGTATCAAAGTTCAAGTATGTAGGGCAGGAAGGTGTCCAGTACCAACTCCCATATATGAGGGACAAGAGCGGTTATGCCTATGTTGAGGTTACAGTGTACGCTGATGGCGTTCCTGCAACACAGATACATCCAGTGTTAGACAACTACAATCGAGCCGTTAGAGATCCTGATAGCTTTGCCGTCAATACCTCTATTATGCGTTGCCTGACCAAGGCAATCAGCCTACATGGATTGGGATTGTATATCTATGCTGGGGAAGACCTTCCAGAAGTAGAGAATGGAAAATAAGAATCTTCCAGATAAAAACGAAATGACGGCAACGGTAAGGTTGTCCTATAGTGAAATCCATAGACTGATTGAAACGCTTATGTATACGATCCAGATGAGAGACGAGAGCGATGGTCCTGCAATGAAAGGGTTAAAATCACTGAAGAAGGACATTGTTAATATAAAAGAATCAATGGATAAGCTTTACCATAACAAAGTAATTGATGGCGATAGGGCTCCCGATACAGTGACGGTCCCGCCATCTAATTGTGATGAATGTGAGGATTAAATGAAGAAAAAAATAGATTATGTATCAGAGCCATGTATTTTATGTAACGGAAAAGGTAAGTCAACAGGCGACCTTATTAAGATTGATCTTCCTTGCATTCGTTGTCGTGGCTTGGGTGTGGAATATTTAACAAAAAAAGAATGGCATTCAAGAGTTTGTAAAGATAAAAGTTGTAAAGACTTTATACATAGTGATGTTGTTTTTGCTTTTAGAAAGGTTTCAGTAGCGTTAGGAACTTAAATGGGGAGAGCAAGTCAGTTTATTGATTTTATAAATCGAGATCCAATGCCAGCTGAAGAAAACCGAGAAGTTTATTATTCGCATATCACTTTGGACGATAAGAAAGACAAGGATGGTAAAGTAATCCGCAAAAACCCAATCAAAAAAACGAGAAGGGAATATAGGTTATGGCTAAAACGAGCAAAAAAAAGCCAACAGTTAAACAAATAGGCGAGTTCACCTTAAGTATCTATGAAAAGGTACGGCAGCTGGAAACGGTAGCCATTGGCAATAGCCAGGCATTCCTTCAGTATTTGGAAATGAACGGAGAAATTGATAAATTCAATGAGTATTTAAAGCAGAAAATTGCGAAATCAAAAGAAGAGAGCCTCGATGAAGAAAAAACAAAACATAAAACAGGGAAGAAGAAACCGACAAAGAGGAGCCGAACTACAAAGAGAAGTAGTAAGGCTAGCTCATGAGTTTGACTTAACAGCCTTCAATAGAGATCGGGGTGGAGCACAGCATGAGATGGGAGATATTGAAATTGAAGAGAAATTCTTTGGCTGTAAAAGGAAAAAAAGAATTGCTAAATGGATAATGCCAGAGAAAAAAGAAGAGGGAGTATTCTTCAGGGAAGATCACGGACCGTTGATGGTTTCTGTACCAGCAGAGTTGTTGCTATTTATGATGAGCATGATTAAAAAAACTATATAGGAGTAAAGTATGTCTAAAAAAGGAAGACCAGTAGGGACCACAAGAGCAAATGGATATAAAGTTTCGCCTGGCAGACCAAAGAAACTCAGTACAATTGAAGAAATTTTTTACAAACGAATTCTAAATGGATTTAAAAATATTTTTAGCAGACAGATTTAAAGAAGGGGATAAAGTATATGAGAGGGATTGTGAAAAAGGTCTTAGCCTCGATTCACACCTGCGTTTACCCTTTCGCAATGATCGGGGCGTTCTCCCTTTTTCCTCCAACCCGATGTTGAACTCATATAGCAAAGAGTATCAACCGCTCGCTTTATCCCCGCAATTAACCAAAAAGAATAGGGCAGTTAACCTTATGGAGAGCTGGCAGCCTTCTGTCCTATCGCAATTAAAGAAAAGGAGATCCTAATGAATGAAAAACATCTTGGGACATCAAAAAAGAAAGTAGCAGTTGTTTCCATAGTCGGAGCTATGGTTCTTCTGTTAATCGTAGGGCCAAACTCGGCTCCCCCTTCCCCTGTACCAGAAGTGGAAGAACCTGAAATCGCCACGGTCGTTGTCGAGCCTGTAGTAGAAGAGGCAACCGCAGTAGCAGAAGAGGTAACTTTAGAAATGCCTCTTCTTACTGATGAGGTAATACCAGAGTTTAATGTCAGTGGACATCTTCTGGTTCCATATGAGCGCTTTATGAATTTTGGAAGCGCCTTTGGATATGCTCATGCTGTGCTTGGAGACACCTCAACTAACAATGGAACCAGACAATACTTTGTTTGGAGAGGTGGCTTCTACCATACTGAAACCTTGAAGGATCAGTAGAATATGGATGGGGCTTGGTTGTTCCAGTTATTTTGTTAGTTCATATCTGGACAGTGTATTAATACCACGCCAAGCCCCTGACTATTAATTATGAAGACCTATGGGGATCAGGAACACACTAAAAGTAAAAAGCCGAAGAAGACCAGAATCGGTCAGGGCAGAGGGAGTAAATTTGGAAACAAAAACAGTAAAAAAAGATATAGAAAAAAACATAAAAATTGAAGAAGATAGGATATCACTTAAAGGCTTCGCTGTTATATCAGCTTGGAATAGTTATACTAATGAATCCTGGATTCGGAGATTGTTAAATAAGATAAGAAGGAAATAATAATGCCAGAAAAAGCAAACACAATAGAAATGAGAGTTTTTGAAAACAAGTTCAAAACAGATGATCTACATCCAGACTACTCACAAAAGAATGTAGATGTCAAAGGGAAGGATATGGATGTTTCGGTTTGGAATAATGTTGCCAAGAATGGTAGCGAATACCTGAACATCAGAATTGTCCCTGCATATAAATCAAAAGAAGAGGCCGCTAAATCAAAAGAAGAAGCCGCAAAAAGAAGAAAACAAGGAGAACAGGACGATTTCCTCTTTTAGGAGCCCATTTTAGGGCACCTCTCGGACAGCCTACCTAGAGGCCTGTTTACGGGCGTTTCTCCTCTAGCCATACCTAGTATCCAAAAACTATTTTTATCGCCGTATTCGGGCGATTAGAGGGGGTTTTTCACTCTGAAATGGACTTTTGATTAGAAGTAGCGACATATGTTTGAATCTTGTAAACACATCGATAGAATCTGTGCTCATGCCTCAAAATCCAAGTATAATTCGTTAACTGGTAAGCTGGATGGGTCTGAAAAAATATTGTGTGGATTGATGAGTGGGTATAATTGTGAGGCTGATAACCTGGAAGTCTGCTGGATTAATATGTCAGTGTCTAAAAGGAACACCCACAAAAAGAAAATGAAGATTAAGTATGATAGTTACAAATTAGCTGGGAGGTAGGTCCAGTTGTATTTTTCTTTTTCTTTCTAATTTCTTTTTATATCTTTTTATAACAGCATCAATACTAATATCTTCATAGGTAAATCTTTTTTCTGGGTAAGCCCTATTCCATTCTTCTAACACCTGCATTGCTTTTCTTTTGTTTTTAGCAATCAGTGCATCCAGTATTCTTGATTTTAGAACGCCTCTACGAAAAGTAAGGTATGATTCTTTTTGTTGATCAGTTTGGAATCTGGTAGCAATCCTCGATGGAAAAGCTCCTAGGACCCTAGACGCTCTTTTGGGGGCTCTCCTAATAGCGGCATCAATTCCAAATTCACCAGAGTCTTTCCAGAAATTTATAGTAGTATCATATATCTTTTCTAAATCTGAATACATAGCTGGTTTGCCAACAAACTCGAATGCTCGGAGTCTGTCTTCAGATGCAATTATATCTCCCACCAGACCAAAACCACCAGCAGCAGATACTGTGTCTAATATCTCACCAACTGTGACCTCTTTGGCAAATCTTTTCATCCCCGCTCCTATTTCCTCGTCGCCCTGGAAACTGAATGGGATACTGTAATTTTCATTATATACATCTTCTCCAGCAAGTGTATCAGTTATTAACTGTTTTGCTGAATTCATAAAGAGCCCACCTGCGAAACCACCAGCTACCAATCTTAATACTGGAAGTGGATTTTTATAATCAACCCATTCCTTCTTTAAGGTTTCTCCAATCCAAGTTGCCTGTTTATATCCGAACCGTTTAAACAATACAAATGGTCTGAAGCGTGGGTCGTTAAAAAACATAGGATCATTTAAGACATTCTTTTGCAATTGAGAATCTCTTGCAAATTCATACATAGCCTTGGATATATTTTTCCGAGTGCTGTGGGATGTGGTTTCAAGATTGAAATTATCTTTCTCGGAAAGTCCATATTCTTTCAGTCTTCTTTTAGCTACTTCTCTTAGAGTTCGGTTCTTTCCATAAACCCCTTCTCCTTTAGCTATCTTTTGTTGTTTTAAAATATATTCATACATAGAGGCAGCGGCGCTATTGTAATTCCACTTGTTGATTCCTTTAAACCCTAGGCGTGTAGTCGTTGCATTCGCAAACTTCCCAAAGAATCCTATGTCTGCGTATTCTCCTCCAAATATCTGCTTTAGGATATCCATATTATTATAGCCAACACGCTTTTCTATTGATTTTCTATAGGCTTTATTGGTTTTGAATTTTATCATTCCATTTATCATGGGTCCATAACCCAACGCTACGGCTGTGGATATAAACGGCTGTGTAATATTAACTACAGCTCCGAAACCCATACCAATTTTAGTAGCCACCTGGAATTGAGTCATATTGTTCCATGCATTCTTCCAGTATGGCGCATAGTTAAATCTTGGGTCAGTCTCTATATTGCCAGTAAATGCAGAGTACGCCTTTTCAAGAATATCTGCTTCTCCATGATGGTTTTGTTCTCTCAGCATCTCATGGGCTGCTCTTATTTTTTCTCCTCTTACACCAAAATTTTCAACGAATGCTTTCCGTTTAGCATATTGTGATGCATATCTAGATGCAAGCTTACCAACATTCTTTTCAACAAATTCATCTGGAAGATCAAGTGTTCTTGATTTTTCTAAATTATATGCAATATCATATCTTTGGCTCCAGCCCTCTGTTTTTAACTTATTCCAAGCTTGCATAACTTTATAAGGGCTATCTTGGAATTGCTTAATTAAATGCTGGAACGCTTTAACCGTTTCTGGGGCTGCTACGCCAGGGCCTGTAACATTCCCATCTTTATCTATGCCTAAGTGCTTTCTTAGGATTCTTTCGACCTCTACAGGATTTTCTGGGTTTAGCGAAAATAAATCATTCTGATAATTTCTATTGTTATTAATAATTGCTTCAACATCTTTTCTAACGATTTCCAGAACTTCTGTCTTGTATAATTTTGGGAGATAATTCTCTAATTTTTCTTGCACTGGTATCCCAGCCTTCTTTGCTCTAGCATATATCATATCAAACACATTCCTGAGCCCTGCTGGGTCAACCCCGCCAATATCTATATCTACGACTTTCCCGTTAGCAGTTCTAAGATTCCCATCCTTGTCATAAGTCATCCCCTTGCCGCCGTTATATTCTTTTCCTGTCATTATAGTATGAAGATTCTCGTACTGTTCTGGAGTAGGGCCGCCTTTTTTATTGTCTCCGATGCCAACCTTTCTCATGGCATCCAAAACTTGACTTAGTTCATAGTGAGACTCAAAGTCAGCTTTGAGCATTTTGTCTTTTGAGTATTCACTGAATGGGTGCTTAAGCCTGTGTTTGACTTGCCTGAACCCAACAAGAACATTATAGAGAGGTTCTGGGAGTCTCTCTTTTAATATGCCATCACGATGTATGTCTGCAAGGTGTCTTCTATATGGTGTGTCCAAGGATTTATCCTTCACATAATCATCAATAAACTTCTTTCTTTTATAATGTTCATATAAAGCCCTCGCCTCTTGTGGATTCTTTGGACCGTGTTCTGAATCTATCCCAAGTTTCTTTAAGTCTGCCTTGTGTGTCTTTTTATCGACACCAATCTCTTTTTGTATTCTCCCAGCCTCTATTTGGAGAGACTCTTTTACTGTTTTATCTTTAAACAGTGGATCGTTTTCTCTCGTGAATTGCTCAAGGAACTCACGCTTATTCATTCTATACTTTTTTTGTATTTCTCTTGGTTTTGCTGTTTTGCCTTCCTCTGTACCAGCTTTCCTAAAAACATAATCAACTTCTGATTTTTCAAAAATATTTTCTAGCGTGACTTCACGAGTAGATTTCTTTTCAGTGGTCCCTGGCTTCCCTCCCAGTTTCCAAGGTCCAGGCTCTTTAGGGCTAGGGGGAGACCCTTTCCATGGCTGTTTTGGTTTTTCAGAAATCTTCTTAGCGGGGTATTCTTTCCCTTTTGGGGCTCTTTCTGTCTCTGGAACAATTTTAAATTCTACTGGGGTATCATAAAAATCTTGAGTTGATACAGATACTTTGTTCCCGTTCTTATCAACCCACATTTCTTCAGTTATGTCAAGACGATTTCTTTCATCATAGAATTTACCAGCACCCTTTTTCTTTGCAGCTAATACATCCTTTTCTGGGATAGCCTCCATAACCTTGGCGCTATATCTATCTTTTATGTCCTTCCTTACTTTTATTGCACCCCTGGCGACACCAAGCCCACCAATAACACCAGCAGCGTGTATCCATTCCTCAGCTCTTGGGAGTCTAAATTCACCCCTAAGAGCGTCTTCTATAGTTGGTATAGTCCCGAATGCGGCTATTTCTATTCCCTTGTCACCGCCAATAGCAGCGGCATTTTGTGTTTTAGAAGACAATCTTGCTGTAGCCTTCCGACCAGCCATTCTACCGAGTTGTCCCAACCCTCCAGTTACTGCACCAATTGCTGCTCCGTGGACTGCGCCTGAACCGAACCCACTGGCGAATGCTTTAGTAGCATCACCCAAATCTTTTATATGCCCTAAATCCCTTTCCTGTAGAACCTGTAATTCTGCACTCTGTAATCCAGAGTAAAACCCAAAACCACCAGCTCCAACTGTTGCTCTTAGCTTGGCCTTTGTTGCGTTGCTTGCCGCACTTTTCAGCCCAGCCTCTGTCGCTTTTTTAATAACAGATTTTGGTAGATTGGTTTGTTTTATAGCAATCTTCATTGCTTGAGATCCATACTTGCTAAGAGCTTTTGTAGCGAAGCCAGCACCAGTAGCCATCGCAAGTAAATCTGTAGGAGTTATAAAACTTGCAATAGTAGCCATAACATCATCAATCATACCACGATTATAATCTGGCTCTATCTCAAAGAACTGCTTACCAGATATCATCTGATAGGCCATTCCTTCTATGCTGTTATTGTAACCCTCTTTGTAAAAATCAGGTATCCAGTCTTCTGGAATTATACCGTATAGCTTCTTCCTTTCATCCTCATACCCACTAGGGTTGCTTAAAGCAGAGAGGTTAAGTGAAGTGTCGGCTAAACTAGCTTCGGTACTCCTTAGTCCATATGATACTGGCATTATTCCTTAAACATCAAGTCAGTCATGATGGATAAAGCTGGACTCATTTGATATAGTTTCCCTTTAGTTTTTATCAACATCTTTTTTCGTATAACATCTTCAGATTCCCCCGTACTCATCGCTAACTCTTTAATTTTATCATTTATAGCCTGACGATTGAGTTTTGATTCTTTTAATTTCAGTTCTTTTTTAGCTTCTGTATAGCCTTTAAGACCCGTCAATCCCGCTTCCTCATATGCAATTACTTTCTTTTCTAATCCACTTATTGCAGGGTCTTTTCTAGGTTCTTCATCATCTTTGTCTTCATCATCTTCGTCTTCTTCTTCTACCATTTTATATTTCTTTTTAATCTCTGAAAGATCATCGGCAGGGTTCATCAGCCAATAATCTCTAGCCTCTGGGTTCGCCCAAATCGCAGCCATATCATCCTCACCAATTGGCATAATCCCTTGAGCTGTGATTGGGTCTTGTATTAAATCTGCAGCTTTAGCTTTTATCTTTTGATGTTCTGCGTTCCATGTATCCATAGAAACTTTTGGCTTATACTGAGGTCCATAAAGATTCTCATGTTCGATTAATAGCCCTTGGTATTCCTTGCTTTTTAAAACAGAAGCTTCCTCTATGCTATACTTTTTATCTAAATCATCTGCTCTTTTCCTTAGCTTGTCAGATGCCCCTTTAAAGTGTTTGTCTAGTTCAATGCCCTCTCTTAAAAGATATTCCCTTATTTTATATGGGTTATCTTCACTTGTTAAATTCAGATATATTGGGTCCATTGCCTCTTTAGCAACCCCATTTTTTTCTATTTCATCCGCCATTAAATCATAAGATTTTTTATTGGTCGAGGTCGATAGCTCCCTAAGTTTTTCAGATTTTGTTTTCCAGTCCTTAATCTGATTGATCACAGCATATTGCTCTTTTTCTGCCACCTGTGCCTTGCCATCTGCCATCTGCTCACGATCAACAGTAATACGCTCCTGAGCTAACCTGTTTTGCTCTTTTTGATAGTCTTTTCTTTGAGATAACTCGTCAGAACGATACTGTTTTAAATCTGCAGCTTCCTCATCTATCTGTCTTATTCCTTCCCATTTCAATTTAAGAGCTTCCTGTCTGGCTTTCTCTTCTCTAGCCATTTGTGCTAGTGGTACTATAGCGTCCCACATACTGGTCTTTTCCTCGACGACCTGTGGTATCATTGGTATGCCTGTGTATCTTCTATCTATTCCGTTTGCCATTTTTATACTATTCCTCTCCTTGTTTCTGGTATAATCGGTTGTTGTTGCAGATATGGATTTTTTACAGGAGGTTGTCCATATTCAGTTCTTACAGGCGGTTGTTGAGCTGGATTAATTCCTCCTGGTGGTTGAAACCTAGTAGCGTATGCTGGTAGCCCCGAATTAGCTTGTCCACCATATTGAGCGGTGTTTCCTTGCTGTTGCTGGTCTGCAAGCCATGTATCATATGCTGGACCAGTTCCTCCCTCTGCATAATCTTCAAAATTATCATTCATTGTAGAACTATAGCCCCCTGACGGATCTGGCATTGACGGATCTGTCATTATATCTATATCAATTTGGCTTCCACCTGGTGGGGTCACCGTCGTATCCACTCCAGTTCCAGTTCCAGCTCCAGCTCCAGCTCCAGTTCCAGCCCCAGCTCCAGCTCCCATAGTTGCTCCAGATTGCTGAAGAGCCAAAGCTCTGTCATACATTGATTTCTGTGCACTTGCAAGAGCCTGCTCGCCTGCGGTCACTCTGCCTGCTATCTGCTGTCTTACTCCGTACATTCCTTTACCGTACTGACTTGCTAATTGTTCGGCACCTAATTGTCTGCCTGATCTAGCTAATCCTAATGCTTGTGTTTGGGCTCCTGCACCTGCAAATCCAGCAGCTCCGCCCTGTTGCTGTGCCGTCATCACATCCTGTAATAAACTTGCCCTTAATCCTCTTCTTTGCTGTCCTCCAGTTTCTCTTAACTGAGCCCTTTGTTCTCCTAAAAATCCTGTATATCCCTCTTCTGTGGCTGCTGTTCTCATTCCCTCACTCACAGGTGCGAAGTATCCGCCATATTGACCTGGGTCAAAACCAAACTGAGAGGCTATATCTCCCCCAGTTGTCGCATCTAATAAAGATTGTCCAGTAGGTGCACTAATCATCCCTCCGCCTGTTCCTGTTCCTGCCGCACCTCCCGTAGGGCCTGTAGGGCCTAGTGTATCCCCAAGAACTCCAGACCAATCTGTATCGCTTCCAAATACTGGGTCGCCTCCAAATACTATATCGTTTCCAGAAAGACCTTGCAGTCCACTAAAATCTGTTCCGCTTAAATCAGGGGTTAAGTCTTGTGTCCCGCCAGTGGTTGGACCTGAAGGTTCCCCTGTCTCGTCTCTAATTGGCTTATCAGCAGTATAATCTCCTGGATCGTCTTCTTTAAATGGACCGCCTTGCTTGGGATCACCCATTGGTGTATCCGCAGGACGACCTCCTGTATAACCCATTTCCCCTGGATCACCCATTCCTCTTGGGTCTCCCATTTGTGCATCCATAGGTAATCCCCCTGGGCCCCCCATTGGTGTTATTGGTGGTACTTTTGGGACACCCATTGGTGATGCTTCTGTACCTCCTCTTGGGTCACCCATTTGTGCTTGTGGTGCTGTTTGTTGCCGTGCATATTTATCTTCCCCTGCCATTCCAGCGGGCATTGCGGGTGGTGGTGGTTGAGCTGGTGGTGGTGGTTGAGCTGGCTGTGGTAATTCTTTAGGCCCACCCATTGTTACATCTAGTTGTGGTAATCCGAATTCACCTCCTCCTCTTTGTCCACCCATAGGTGGTGTTGGTGGTCCTTCTGGGCTCATTCCTCTTGGGCCACCCATTTGTACATCCATAATACCTCCACCTGGGCCACCCATAGGTGGTGTTGGAGATGGTGGTGCCACTGGTGATGGTGGTGCAGCTGGGCCACGCATTGTATCCATTCCTCCAAGTCCTCCAGGCCCTCCCTTTGGTGGTGTTGGTGGTCCTCCAGGAGTTCTCCCAAGTGTAGCTGATGGGAGTCCTCCAGTTCCACCGCCTGTTGCTGATGGAGTGGCTGGTGTTAATGTTGTTCCACCTACCATCTCCGCTGATCCACCCCCAATTCCTCCAGTTG
>Ga0209349_1000852_pt1 | contig 15284 bp, 28 predicted proteins | sample ETNvirnome_2_130_FD_184067 | JGI IMG/M metagenome (GOLD analysis project Ga0209349, IMG submission 184067) | Marine viral communities from the Pacific Ocean - ETNP_2_130 (SPAdes) (version 2) | ecosystem: Environmental > Aquatic > Marine > Oceanic | place: Pacific Ocean | collected 2013-06-22
ATGTCGCGCTTGACTATCCGCCAATCCTTCCCGTCCACGAAGTCTAGGTCTTGGCCGGTTTCTCTGCTGCCGTCATGATCGTAGTGATATCCATACTCGATGATATCTCCCTTCACCCCTTCGTCTGGTTCTATGTTCAATGTCGTTTTCTCACCTCCTTACCCTGTAATCGTTGTACTGCTCTAAAGTGTATCGCCTTCTTGCATCGTCGGTGTATGCACAATGCTCAATAACGGTGCATACACTCGGAGTAGTATTGGAACAGGGGGTGAGTACATAGGAAAAACACTAGGATTGGATGACGTCGATTGGGCGGAGTCCGAGTTCCCTGAGACGATTCAGACGAATGCCCTGGTCGGTAAGACGTTCATCATCAACAACCTCAAGACTGTTGATGGGAAGTTCGGCCAGACTTGGATAGCTGAGATCACGCTTGACGGTAAGGCCGCCGAAGCATGGCTATCTGGCAACCACGTTTCGCGTCAGATTGAGTCAAGGCTCTGGGACGATGGAAACCAGTCTGGGCTACCCGCGACGGTGACCCTCGAAAGAGACACCAGCCGCTTCGGAGAGCCGTTCATTCTGAAGGATGGTTAGACGGGCGATCCCTGCCCCTCAGACCCACGTAAGCCCGTTGGGGGGGTGACTCCCCATCGGGTGTACTAGAGAGCGTCCTGGGCGTTCTTAACGCTATGATACAGGTACACGACTGTCAGTACCGACAAGAAGCCTATCGTGACCCCGGCCACGATGTCCGGTTCCCGTCCCTTGATGAAGCGTTCTCTGATTTCGTCGTAAGCTGAATCTATGCCATCGACCATCGCCCCGCCAAGTCCCTTGATGAAGTCTAGGGAGAGCAGCCCAATCTGTCCGGTCACATCTATCGACCAGTCGGCAAAACCCTGAACTGGATGTCCTAGTTCCTCGTCTAACTTCTTGGTGATAACCTCCACATCGGAGCCTACGCCTAACTCCTGTTCAGCTATGGCTTCCCCATAGGCTCCATATTGGGAGCGTACCCATTCGAGATAATCGCCTAGAAGTCCCATCAGCTATCACCTATCGAAGCCCCAACCTGCACGACCTTCCGCATGAATCCAACAGCGATTGATATGGCTGCAATAGGGATCAAGACCATTAGAGTACCCTGGCCGACTCCAACAACCCAATAGCCAGCCACGTTCAACAGATTGGCCTTCCCCCCGTTCTCCACCCCATCACCGTTTATCGGGTCTTGGTCGTCTTTGTCAAATTCCGGTTGCGCGTATATCCAATCAATAGCCAGATGATAAACGTCCATCTGGCTGAGATTCGGATAAACCTCGTCGTGAACCTCCGACCCGTCTTGGAGGATCGTCAGTCTGTAAGCCGTGCGTTCGGCGTTGGTCGCTGTGACCGTCCATGTGTACGTCAGCCCGTTTGCGCTGGTTAAGCTCCCAGAGTTCCAAGATGGCATCAAAATCACCCTAGCAGAGTGACCCCTGCTGCCACTAGAGCGAACAGCCCCAGGATAGACCATTCACCCTCACCCGTAGTGCCATTGTCGTCGTCCGTGTCCTCTGGCTCTGGCTCTGGTTCAGGATCAGGCTTAGGCTCAGGGTCTGGGGTCATGTGTTGAGCGTTGACGTCTATCCAGTCCTTCGCGGATTGAATGGCGCTGGTTGATTGGACGGCATTCGATGTCTGCCCGGTGGCAACCAAGCTCCCCTCGAAGTACACTCGCCAAGTCCAGATTGGATAATTACCTAGCGGGTTCTTCCGACGCTCGACTGTGTACTCATAGCCGTTGTATGAATGGCGTGGCCCCTCTTGTGAGAAGCCCATCCCTCCGCTTTGCAGTACGTTGACCATCACTTTTTCCTCCTTAGTAATGATTTCAGATGATGTCCGGCTTTACCGTAAGCTATGGAATATGATTTTCTCCGCGATGCCCCCATACTTCGAGCTGTTCGATATGAGGCTTTACGCGACCATTGATAAGACGAATGAGAAGCCTGTGAGATTTCATCTTGAATTGCGCTTCGACTATACTTTTTCTTAGCCATCAGTACCGCCTCCTAGTATGCCTCACCCTCTTGGATCGGCGCTTCGTGGTTTTGACCCTCCGCTCTGCTGCTGCCTTCGTTGCGTAGCTGCGCTTGAGCCACTTGCCAGTCGTGTACGACTTGACGTACCATCGCTTGCCTCGCTTCTTTACTGGCATCACTTTTTCCTCACATATTGTCCTATACCAGTTCCGCTATAAGGGTTGAGCGTCGTTCGCCATTCAAGACGTTTCTCCGATTTTGTCATACGAGTCATCCAGTTCTTGCGTGACCTGAAAATCTTGGCTGCTCGAATCTTGGATTCGCGGGTAAAGACCCTTCTCTTCGCCATCTTAACCGCTCCAGTTCGTGACGACCAGATAGGCTATGACTATCAAAACTATTGTTTCTGCTTCGCTCATGCTCATACACCCCCTATAACATCGAATATCGCCTCATGGGAGTACCCAAGCATGGCAAGCACCAGGAGGACTAGGATTTGTGCGTGTCGCTTCGAGAGTACGCCATTCAGGGTCAAGCTGGTTCCCCCTACCTCGACATGAACACGATCCTCGTCAATCTCGATGATTCTCTCGATGTCGTCGTCACCCATTCATTCACCTCATGATGCGAATACCGATCTCGTCACGCTCCAATAAGCATCACGATAGCAGATTATGTCCCATTTGGCTAATACCGTCGAGAGCGTCAATGTGTTGCCACCCGTCTCCGCGTTCAACACCTCGCTCCCCGAAGGGGTCAGCGTCACCTCGTCCGTCCCTCCGAGGATGACCGAAAGGTGCATCCCTTCGACACCAGGTGGTAAGCCTAAGACGATGGCTCCCCCTGTCGTGTTGTTCATGTTGAAGATATGTCCGTATGCCTCTTCGTCGGGCATCGGGGTATAGGTAGCCGTCTTGGTTAGCACAGGCCTCAAGAATGCTGCATCTTCATCCACCTGAAATTGAGCCCCGCCTGTTACGGGAGCCGCGCCTACGCCGAGCAGATTGTTGTTCGCGTCAATTTTGAACATATCCGCGTTGTCGTCGGATTCAACTCTGAAATCCACATCTGCCGAGTCGTCATTGAACACGACCTCCGTATTGCCTAGCTTCATAATGTTCTTGGATGCGTTGCCGATCCTGATGTCACAGAATATCTCAGCGTCCACAGCATCGCCGGACACGGCCTTAAGCCTGGTATAGAACGTAGCAGCCGTGACCTTGATGCCTGACGATTGAGTCTCCGCCTCAAAGCGAATCTGTCCCACGATGTCATCGGTGGCAGACGTAGCCGAGTTGCGCCATAGTGATAACTCCGGGGCGGAATTGGCATCTGCGTCCGTGCTAGTCAAACGCATGAGTGTGCCGGTTCCAGTCCCGACGACTTCTAGTCGCTCAACGGTAGAATCCGAAGTTGTCGAACCCATCGTCACGTTGTCGTTGCCAGCATCCGAGTAGATCGTGGCGTCATTATCGCCCCACACCGTTAAGTCTTGGTACAGGTTCTTTGAATTGTTGAATATCACGGAAGTCCCATCGAACCTCATGGATTCGTAGAGCTGTCCGTTGGCCCTGTTCTCGAACAGGGTTCTCCCATACTCCGCACCATCCGTCGGGTCGCGAATCTGCGAAGTGATGCGGGAGTAGGTGTGGGGGTTCCCGCCTGAGTCGTCACCCTCGAACCTGATACGGCCTAGTATGTCATCTGCGGCTGGTGAAGCCGAGTTGCGGAACATCACCAACTGTGGCCCTACGTTTTCATCGTCTTGGTTGTCCTCAATCAAAAGTCCGATTCCATTATCCTCCTGAAGAACGTGGAGTCTCGGCACTTGACCTCCTATGCTCGACGTAGGGCTTATTCCCATGCCGATGTTGTCTTGTGCTGCGGAAGAAACGAAGAGAGTCGCATTGCTTCCTCCCTCGATAGTGAATGACCCATTAACCGAACCTGCTTGATTAGCCGTTATCGCTCCTGTGTATGCTATCTCAAATGCGTTTTGCGTCCCGGTGGCGGGATAGAACTTCAGTGACCCGTAAGTGCTGCCAGTCGAGAGTTGAAGGTTATCCACACAGTTGATTTTCAGGTTCCCTCCGGCGTCTTGAATGGTCGAGTCGCCAATGGTGAGAGTCGGAAAGGTACTCGGTGTGGTATAAGTGAATACAGAAGACCCCTCTATGCTGTCAGCCGTAGCCGCACCGAAGGCGACTTGACCCTCCGTGATTGAGCCGCCTATCGTCCCTGCCGACCCGCTAGTGGTGATCGTCGCTTCCGTTCCAGTAGCTGTGATGTTGAAGTCGCTCGAATCGAAGTTAACGGTGTATGTCGGTTGCAGCGAGACAGAACCGTCACTCTCTTTCACCCGGAGGGGCGTGGTAATCGGGCCGCTCATTCAGATTCCCCCGCCTCTTCCATCGGCTTGATGATGTAGGCGGGCGGGGCTTGGATGATTACCAGTTCCTGGTCGTCGTCTAACCCCTCAAGGGCCGCCTTAAGCTCGCTGACCTTCATAGTGGATTCGCCACCCAGATTTCCATAACTGCATCCCCGTCTGGGGAGTTCCAGAACATCGCTTGATCTTGCTCAAGATACCCTATGGAGGGGGATAAATCGAGCATTCGCTCAGAACCGGCTATGAAGGTGTAATAATTAACGCCGGAGGTGGAGTCAACGTCAATCCTAGTATAGCCGATCCTGACGTCAAACGCACTCGCGTTGCGAATGGAGATTTTACCCGCCCCGACCATCTTAAGATCGAGGGGATAGATTACGTCCTCAGTCAGAGTTATTCTCAGAATCCGTCCCATGAGGGGCATCCCCTCAAGCGTCGGCCTGTCCTGACGTATCTAGTATAGACCGACTGGTGTTAGTCGGAACCCTCTGGGTCTGTGTGGGTTGTGCGCCCTCCTGTGCGTTGAAGGGTGCGACCAATACTGGTGTGAAGGTGATAGTCCTGGCTGCCGCCGTTGTGATTTGCAGACGGACATCATCGCTGCGCGATAGCCCCAGAGTCGGAATGAACATCGTCGCATCACAGGCTTGGCCGTATGTCTGAGCTGATTGCTGAGCTGCCAGAGCGCCAGTAAGACCGGCAGGGTCGCCAGCGTTGGTCGCCTCTGAAGCCCATTGAACCCCGTTCATTAGATCGGAATTTATGAAACGCCAAAAAGGTACATCCATATTCCAATCAGATTGAGAAACTACCCTAAATCCTGTTATATCCGCATCAGTCGCCCGGTCGTTCTGGACTAGAACTCCAGCCACGACTCCCGGCACGTTAGAAGGAAGGCGAATTGTCACTTCCTCTTGTCCCGTCCCAGATGCCGTCATGCTGGTCGGATTCCCAACATAAGTCGTCGTTTCTGCTGCGTCGTTATAGACGATCCACACTTCAGTAGTGCCAGTACCCGCATTACCAAGTGCGACAGTTTGCAGGGTGTACTCCAAACGTGATGTTCCGGGGGGAGCCTGGACACCGATAGGCACTCGCAGAAATGCGTCTTTCGCCGTCCCTCCGCTTGTGACAACCTCGCTTGAGAAGCGGTCGTCGGACATGGAGTTCAGGAAGTAGCCTAGCTGCGACGGGTCATTTGCGCCAGCGAGTGTATAGCCCGCCTGATAATTGAAGCGACTCTCACCGTTAAGCACGATTCGGAGCTGGCTGATGCATGAGGGGAAATCTGCTGCTATGTCTGCTTGCGTGACCGTACCCTCGAAGCGGAAGATTAGGCTCTCTATTGCGCCGCCCGCGATATTGAAGCCCTGGTTGTTGGTTTGGATCGAGTTAGTGGGGAAGTCTGCGGTAGTGGAGACGAGTGAATATCTTACAGCCATTTTAACCATCTCACTTCTTGGATATGGCTTTCCCGACAGAATCCGCAGGTGCAGAAAATAATGCGAAGCCAACAATTAGACCCGATGCGAGCGCCAAATAATCTAGGATTCCGGCCCCGGACAGTCTGGGGAGTACGCCGCCAAGCATACTAAGCACTCCCGCCTAGCGATCCGCTAATCTTCGATGAGAGCGTTGCCCCATCGAAAAGATAGGTACTCATCGCGTCTCCGATGCTCACAATAAATACGACACCGAAGGCCACGGAGACGCCCCCCATGAAGTTCTGACCAATTGCCATCTGAAGTTAGCGGATAGGAGATTCCCTTATCTAGCATTGGCAGATACACAAACCTAGAAAAGCGACCCCTCGCGTGAGCGTATTAGATGGTACAGCGCCCGGAGTGTAAGGAATGCGGCACATTGATGATCTCGGTCGGTGCGCGTCTGGGTAGCGGGCCGACAGACACAAGGCCCACGAATCTCAAGCCATATCGGAGGGTCGGCTGGATGTGCCGAACCTGCCCACGGATCGAGCGTTCGCCTATGCCGAAGGACTGGCTTGTGCCGCTCCTTTGAGTTCGAGCGGTTTCATCAGCGTGGACTTCCCCTTAGTGACGTCATAGAAAACGTGGCTGTAAGGCACATCGGCCAGACTGGTGACGTATGGCTCTGGGTCGTAGCCGTAGCGAATCAGCGCGTCCCGGTTATGCAGCTTCGATGAAAGACCCCTGAACTGGACGATGAACGATGTCGAGCCTTCTAGCTGCTTGGAGAATACGAAGCCGTGCGAGATGGCAACCAACCGTATGTCCTTCGAGCGACCAGTCAGGGTCAGCCGTTTCCACATCTGGGACGGCTGCTTGGCTGATGATAGGAAAATCTGGGCGTCGTCACAGATGAAAACACACTTGAACTCAGGGTTCGCCTCCTTGATGTCGAACAGGTGCATTATCAGCCAATCCACATCGTTCTCTGTGTCCTCTGGGTTTGGGTACACGACAGCCAAGCGGTTCTTCGCCAGATGTGATTCTAGCTTGTGCATCGGGACAAGGGTTTTCTCCCCTAAGTCCATCTCCCACTTCGGACAGCAATACACGATCCGCAACCACTCGTCGCTGTTGCGCTTCAAGAACTCCTTCAGGGTCTGGCGGGTGAACTCGGACTTGCCACTTCCAGGAGCGCCAATTATCATCGTCGTGAGCCTGACCCTATCGGGCTTGTAAAGATCATTCAGCATCCGGTTCAGCCTCGGATTCGGAAGTCTCCTTCCGCGCCATGAACTCGCTCCTAGTCATTATGGGGCTCGTACTCACTTTGGGTTCGGGGTCAGGAACGGACTTAGACTTCTTTTCGACCTTGACCGCTTTCTTAGGTTTGGCTCTCTTGGCCTTGACCGCTTTCTTAGGCTTGGGCTTCTCTGGCTCTGCCTCGTCCAGACCAAGTAAGGTACGGACAATGTTCACCATCAAACCTCACCGTCGTCCCGATTCTCATACCCCTTCTCAACCAGAAATAACGACAAACCGAATACGCCGTGTTGCATTATGCCATCAATGTCATAGTTTTGACCGTTTTCGGTGAAGTCCTCCATCCAGTCGTGAAACTCATCAAACACATTACCCCAGTAGAAGACATTGGCGATTTGGTCGCGATAGGCCGGAACCCTATTAATGCCGACCTCGTAGATAACGTCCTCGATCTCTAATGAGGGTCTTTCGACTTTCTCGTAAGACCTCAGTTTTTGTTGGTACTCGTAGTTAAGGGGTATATTCACTCCCTCGTTGTAAGTCTCGATGGCCCAGGTAGCGACCCTTCGAGCTTCGGGAAATTCCTCATCGAGTAAGGCATTCCTCATCCCGGCGACAATCAATACCCTTCTTTGTTCTTCCGTCCCGGTATAATTAGTCATGCTCGCCCCACTCCTGTTCGATTGAGCGCATCCGGCGCTCCCTTATGCGCTTTCCGATAATCGGCATTTTCTCCAAGAATCGCCCTATTGCCCCTCCGATTCGTCCTTGAAAGGGACTTTTCTTGGCTTCGGCGTTTATCTTGAGCATCGGACTTCCGAACCAAATCGCATTAGCTCCGATGGCGATGGAATTTGGCCCCAGAGCCGCACCGATGCTTATTCCGTTGTGGGTTAGAGCCTCTTGACTGATTCCCGCGATCCATTGATAATCGTCCTCCGAATGGCTGACCGCCTCTGCATCCGGGTCATCCAGAACCCCGCGCTTGTAGCGCGTCATCAGCATATCGCCAGTTCGATACCCGACCATCAGGATTGACTCGTTGACCTCGCGCTCTGCCTCAATTTGCTTCTTCGTCGGTTTCCCCTTCCCGCTCCTGGGCCTAACCTTCTTGAGAACCGCAGGGATAGTCTCGCTAGGTTCCTCTATTTCGCCTAAGTCCATCTCGACCCACTCTGGGGTATCATCAGTCTCTGGCTCGATCACATCCTCTGGGACTTTGGCTGGCTCTGGCTCTGCCTCCGCTTCGAGTTTCTTGCTGCGCTTGTACGCGCCCGCCTTCGTCTTGTACTCCCTGCCATCAGTCGAATGCCAGATCACGTTTCCGTCCTCGTCCTCTTTCTTGAATGCGTATTTTGCCATCACTCTTCCTCCTTCGCTGCGTCCCTTTCCAGTATCTGTCTTGGTATTGAATCCTCTTCCCAAGTAATGAACGTCTCACCTATCTTGACTCTGCGTAGGGGCGCTACGATGGTTCCGTCCCGTTCTTCGGACAATGGCGGGTGTAATTCCTCTTCAGCTTCGAGCGTGGTCATCTTGAGACGTCGCATCAGTTCGCATTGAGCGATATGGAACGGGGTTTTACCCTGGGCGTACTGAAGCACTAACTCGTCCTTCCGCTCTAGTAGGCAATCATGGCATAACTTGTGGTCGGCGTCCCATGCCAGATTCTTTCTGCGCTCACACGAAGCGCAGTTTCGTAGCTGCCGCGAACTGACCATCACTCGACCCCTACCTGTTGGTTGATGATGATGTACCCGCGCTGCGCTAGGTATCGGTTCACTATCGAATGTGAGAGAACCGAACCCTGAGCTATCTTGAGGGAGTCCTGAACGGAAACCCCCTCGTCCCGGCACTCGTTGTATCGCCAGACGAAGATTCCGCTCGCGTAAATCAGCGTGGGCATATCACCAACCGGGGTGAACCCCATGTCAAAGAGCCGATCCATAGCGCGACACATGGGAAGGAGCATCGCCCTCAGAGCGTTGTCCGTCTCATCCAGAATTACCTCGTCGGATAATATGCCCACGAACCGCCGGGAATGTCGCGGTTCTTGAGGGTTCCTAAAATCACTCGTCTAGTTTCCTAGCGAGTTCGACCACTTCGTCATAATGCATCCAGATGGCCCGCAAGTCAGCCTTCTCACGCTCGACTAATTGTTTAGTCTCGTTTAATCGGTCTTGGTCGATTTCCACGTTGTCGCGTATCAAGTCAGCCATCACTAAGGGTTCCAGAGCATCCAGTTCCCATACTTCGTCTGTGCCGTGAGTCTCGACGTATGCCTCATGCCGGGATGAACTCTCCTTCGAGAAGGCTGGCGGGGGGTTGTACTCCCTGACCTGATTCATATTCAGAGCGATGCGCCGAACCTCCACAGACGCACCATACAAACGCAGTTTGTTCTCTATGTCGCGGGTGATGTCGAAGCCCTCGCCGTCATGGTCGCCCATGTGAAGCACGATGACATCCTGGCCCTCCTTGTTGTACCTGATATGGCGTTGGGATGCTTCCCAGAGCGCCGTGTTCGATGAATAGCCAATCGTCGTGAAGTAATCGACGTCAAGCTCCCCGCATACGGGTTGAATAATACCGATAAGCGCGTTCTTCTCAATCCAGACTTCGTACCTGCGTGGCTGGTTAACCCACAAGTCACGCCGATAGAGAGCCATAGCCCGCCAGATGGCTGACTCTGGGTCGGTGTACGAACCCAGACCCCGAAGGCTGCGCGTCCTGTCCTCTATCATATCCCAATCAATCAGCCCTGCATGACGGCCCTTACGAATGGTATCTCCGAGAGTCCGATATGCGTTGGGGGTGTTCGGCCCTAGCCCCCTAGCCACGAACTGATAGTGGATTTGTCGCAGGGTCAGTTTGAAGCCCTGTTCCTGATAATCCGCAATTATCTCATTCACGCTCTCGATTTTATCCAGCGTCCTCTGCTGGAACTTGTGTTCTTCATATTGGATATGCGCCATACGCTTCACTCTCCCGACAAGCCAATGCCTGTGCCATTGGCACAGGGGCCATCGGACATAAAGTGTATCTATGTATGCTCACGATAGAACCGACTAGACCTCTTCTCTGTGATGAGGGGGGTTCCAGACTCCAGACCCCGCCGAAGCGCCTCGTACAGCGAGACGATGGTTCGGTGACGCTGAATCTTAGTCAAGTCGCCAGCGTCGGGAAGAAAGTTCCCCGCGTCATCCCGCGTTAAAACGCCCTTGTGCTTGACGGTTATCTTCTCTCCGTCCTCGTTGAAGTGGACGTAGCATTTTGGTTCCCAATAAATCGCCTTATGAATTGGCTCTGGGGTTTCCAGTTTCCACTCCCCCAGGTCGGAGCCTATCGGGATAGCCGCCTCGAACTGGTCTTGATACTCGACCAGAAGATGTACGCTGTCGGTGTCAGAATAGCAAAATCCATCACCAGCCGCGAGTATCGCCCGCATCAATCTCTCGCGCCCGTAGCTGAGTATGAAGGCTGAGAACCCGAAGAACTGTGACGAGGGAGCGCGACTCATGGATTCCATGTCGAGCAGGTACTGGTACTGCTGGTGTCCGTCATGGAACTTGACCTTGTACCTCTCCGGCCACCCGTCCGACTCCTGGGCCTTGATGATGCCCGCCGACCCCTCAATCCTAGTCGGCTTCTCTTTGATTCCGAATCGTCCGTACAAGGCGTTCATCAACAGCTTGACCATGTGATGCGCCGGGTCGCCGTCATCGCGCATCTGCATCCTCAAGTCGTACATCTCCCGCACATAGTTTGAAAACGGGTTGATGGCCTGTGAGCCTATCAAATCCCTGACTTCGGTTATCTGATAGCCCAATTCAAGCGCCAGCCTGAGTTCTGGCTCACACATCCAACCCTCGAACTCCCTAATAGTCCAGTCCTTCCGCCCCATCCCATCGACTCCGGGCAGCATCCCCATGACTCCCTCTGGTCGGAGGATCGTCACATCGGCAGCGCAGACCTGATGGGGATTGGCAATCAATGACTTGATGGCCGCCAGGGTCGGGACGTACCGCCTCATGTGCTTTGGGTTCGGGAAGTCCTCGGTGAACATGACCGATGGGTAAAGCGCGTTGGCGTCGTAGCTGACGATGCCATAGAGCGGGACGGCTGGCTCCTTCCCTAACTGCACCCGCGCTCCGACCTCCGCCTTTCGGAAGTCCTCGTTGAATGCGGATAGGTTCGATATGATCCGGCGCTCTCGCTTCTTGGCATCCGTCCAGCGCCATTCCTCCGGCCAATGCCTAGCACACCAGATGCGATAAGCCATACTCGCAGCCGTGAGGGGAAGGGCGACCTGCTCGACTGGCAGACCGACCCGCTCCGCGTACAGCAGCCGGAGCCGGTTCAGGAAAGCGACTAGGATTTCACAATCGAGATAGCAATAGGAAATCGCCTCGTCGCTAACCTCGGTCACGGTTCCGTCGATGTACTCCTGTGGGGTATGTCCCTTTTCCATCCCTACCGACGTAGCCACCTTAGCTAATGAGACTGGCATCAGATGTGTCGAGTCCCGGTATCGAACATTACCGATCCTGAACTCAAAGACCCTCGTTCCAGATGAAACCTTGTCTGCCTCGTACAGTTCATCTTTGGAGTACAAACCTAGCAGATCATACTTCATCGCATTGTGACCGTAGGCGATGCAAGGAGCTTGAGACTCAAGGAACTCTCGGAACTCCAAGCGGTCGAGACTGTGATACCGCTCGCCGGTTCCGACATTGACCGCGCAGCCCAGGACGAACTTCGTCGCGTCGAGTCCGTTGGTTTCTATGTCGTAAGCCCAGACGGGTTCCGTTGTGAGTTTCCCCGGCGTGACCGCCATCATACGCCAGCGTGTCATTCATATCCTCCTGAATACGTTGAATGCCCTAATTGCGTTGTTAGTTCCCGCTAGAATGGGATGAATCCCCACACGTTCTATACCTAGCACGTTCCATTTGGGATTCTTATACGCGGGTATGATTATGATATGCAGAATGCCAATCAAACCGCCAGTTCGAGTGAGACGCGCCGCTTCCCTCAGAACGTCAATGGGCTTGGGTAGTTCCCGCCCGTCCCAATCATCCATGAAGTAGTCGGCATAGGGAGGATCGGCCAGAACGTGATTGAAAGTGCCATCATCTCTGGGTATCTGGTCAAAGGGTGCGACAATATCACAACCAGTCTCAGGACGAATATCAGAAGTGACCCCGAACTCGCATGACCCGGAAAACAAGTGAAGTGTGTTGTCATCGAAGAACTTCGGGTACTCCAGCTTCAGATTGAATAGGAAACGCGACGGATATCTCTGACGTTGACCCGTCGAAGGAGGGGGGCCGCATTTCCAAGTCTCAATCTTCATCCCTTCACCCTCTGCGGGTACGCCCGCCTGATGTACTGGATGATTTCTTTACGCCTTGCTGGTGACTTGGGGAAGTCTCGCGCTGCCGCCTTCGAGCGCGGAATGGCTTTGCGATCCTTCTTGAGTCTGGTTTTGGTGAAATTGACCCCAGACGAGTTCAGACTGACGCCGAACTGAGTCGCCCCGTCCTCCGGGTCAACATCTCTGGGAACGACTTGACCGACCTCGCGCTCAATGAGCCTAGCGCCCGCCTCATCGAATCCTATCTTGATGATGCCGACATACTCATCCTGTCGCCCCTCCTTCGGCTTGTACTCACCGAGGAATATGAGATCGGTGGCTACGTTGATGCCCGCGAACAGCTCCCGAATGTCCCGACTGTGGAACGGGGTTCCTGTCGTTTCCATAGAAGGAGATATATTCCCTTGATAACCGAGTAAATCGCCTGAGTATTTGTCCTCTTGCTCATACATGACTTGAGCGGAAATGAAGAACGTCTCCCCCGGTTCCAAGACGAATGAGGGAAGGCCACCCGTCCAGGGGGCTTCACGCATCCCGTCAATCTCGTTGCCTTCGACAATCGAGCGAAAGTAGCTGGTGACATCTAACTTCGAGCCACGCCCCAGACGATAACTAGCCAATCGCCCTGCCGATCTGCGGGCGCTGTCCGGTTTGGTGCGGGCAGCGTCGTACCCCATCCCCCGCCCGATGGCGACGCGCCCGCGATAGTCGGCTTTGGCATACATCTCATTTAATTTGGCCTTAGCGTCTGCGACGATGGCCGGGTTAGTGTAGTCAATTGCCATCAGTCATGCACCAACCATAGAGTCAAAGGGCCAGCCGCGCATATCGTGAAACTAGGCTCGTCCAGGTTCTTACAACCATCAGGAGGGGGGCGGGGGGTCATCTTCCCCGTATATTTCCCGTTCTCCATGACGGGGCGGTTGCGCGAGTAGCCTCTAAGCATTAGCCTCATTGTTGGATTCCCCTTATGACCGCCTCCGCGACCGGGGGCGGAACAGCGTTGCCAACCATAGTCCATCGGCTTTTCTGTGTATTGGCCGACGAGAGATCGTAATCGGAGGGGAAGCCCTGTAAGACTAGGGTTTCTTCGAGAGTGAGCGAGCGAACCCTAACGGGCTTCTCCGGCTCATGGTCGAAAACCCTGGGGCCGACTTGGTTTCCCGACCCGCAAAGGGTCTTGGACGGTTCTTCGAGGGGAGTATCGGCCTGTCGCTTGGCATTGGAACCAGTCGCTTCAAGCTTCAATTGTCTTGGAGAAGTCATCGTCGTGTACGACGGTTGATCCAAACTGCGGAAGAGGGGGCCACTACCACCCGCCTTCTTACCATCCTTCGACATACCTGTTGAAGCCGCCGAAGCCCTACCCGAATCCATTACCAAACGCAATTGCTTGGGTGAATGAGAAGTGACCGTTGGGAACGGCTTCTCCTTCGAAGCCGTCTTGTATTGCTCGGTCATTGAAGGGACTGGTAATAATTCCTTCAATTCATCGACCAAGTGTGGTAATGCCTCTATCACGCTGACCCATTCATCCTTCGTATGGGACGGATCGGCAATCCATCCCTCGCCCGCGTAGCATCGGCGTCGGGTCTGGGGAACTCCGAAGTCGGCGCTGTTCAGAACTACGGTCGGCGTCCCTTCGGGAAGCCTCTTGCGAACCGGCACGACATTTTCCATACTCCACGAATCGACCTGGAGGCTGACGACGAGTTTCAAGAACCAGAGAACGAGCGGCATTCCCTCGGAGGCATCACGTTTGGATGCATTGGATAGGGCTTGACAGGGGGGAGAGCCATGCAGGTGAATGTGAAAGCGACCTCGGTACGGTTCAAGGACTTCGAGAAGCCATTTCCAGTCGTCAGGGCTTCCGAGTTCGCGGCACATGACGGGAACTTCAGGGTGATTGGCTTCATGCACCGCACACGCCTCATCCCATGAGTCCACAGCTAGGATGCACTCAGCGCCAGCGTTGATACCGCCCAGAGTGAAGCCGCCAGACCCACAGAAGAGATCAACGAACACGACTGGCTTCAACATCAGTTCGTCCTCTGCTTGCCCTTCTTGCTGTGCATGAAGAAGAAGGCGACCTTACGCCCACAATGCTTGCACATCCCCTTGTCGTCGGTCATGTGTTCGTACTGCCATTTGGTGCGCCAGCATCTGCACCAGTCGTCCGTAGCCATCAGAACCACAGCCGGATGCGTTGGGAGATTATGGGATTGGAGATTGTATGGCTGAGAGTGTGCGTGAAGTCGCGCATCTGGGACTTGGTGATAACGTCATCCCGGCGCAGATTGCTTATCTCAGCCTCGTTGTCCCTGACTAGGGCTTGAAGTTCGGTGATGAGAGCTAGAAGGCGTTGAACCTCGGTTCTGAGTTCGTCAAGATCACTCACTCTATCACCATCCATCAGCCATGCAACACTCGAAGCAGTAGTACCGGTGATTGCCATTCCTAGTAAAGCGGGCTAGTTCAGAAACCGGGAACGAGCGGTTGCACTTGCGACATCTCAAGCGCCCGCCTCCTTGTCATTCCAGGGTGCGTCAGCCAAGTCATCAAGGTGAACCACTCTAAGGAGAGTGCCATCAACGTACAGATAGAACCAATGATCGTTGGTTGTGTGCTTCTCCAATGTCACCTTCATGCATCCACATCCCACAGCTCAAGGGTGCAGCCTTCGTCTTCGTATTCAATGGTTAGGTACAGCGCGTCACGCATGACCAGACCCAGGGCGGGTTCCGTTATGAGTGTATCGCTTTGCGTCCTGACGCTAGCTGTGTACCCTAATGCGGTCTCTC
>Ga0209349_1000862_pt1 | contig 15243 bp, 22 predicted proteins | sample ETNvirnome_2_130_FD_184067 | JGI IMG/M metagenome (GOLD analysis project Ga0209349, IMG submission 184067) | Marine viral communities from the Pacific Ocean - ETNP_2_130 (SPAdes) (version 2) | ecosystem: Environmental > Aquatic > Marine > Oceanic | place: Pacific Ocean | collected 2013-06-22
TTCCAGGAGTATCAGCAGTATTTCCAACAGCTAAACCAGTTATTAAAGGAAATGTCACAGAATTTTTAGGAGGAGAAGAATAATGCAAGATATGACTATGTTATGGAATGCTATACTTACATTAGCAGTAGGTGCATTTCTATGGTGGATCAGAGGAACAAGTAATTCTATTAACTCATTAAGAAGAGATTTAAGACAACATGCTTTAGAAGATTCAAAAACTAGAGAGTATCTTGCAATTAATTATGCTACCAAAGCTGAAGTAAATAGTGAGGTTGGTAAAATATTAAAAAGATTTGATACATTAGAAGCTAAGTTAGATAGGTGGATGGAAAAACATTAATGTGGAAGTTCTTTAGTGACAATGAATTAAAATGTAAAGGCACTAATGAAATACACATGGATGAAGAGTTCATGGAAAAGCTTGTAGCTATACGTGATAAACTTAATTTACCTATGACTATTACCTCTGGATATAGAAGTAAAGAACATAATAAATCTATAGGAGGTGCTAAGAACTCCCCTCATCTACATGGTAAAGCTGTTGATATAGCTTGTTATGGTGAGAAAGCTTATAAGATTGTACAACTAGCTTTAGCAGAAGGTTTTACTGGCATAGGAGTTAAGCAGAAAGGTGCTCATGGTGCTAGATTTATTCATTTAGATACTATGGAAGTAGGTCCTTTAGTTCCTAGACCTTGGATATGGAGTTATTAATAAGGAAATATAAATGGCAATAGGTATATATGATAAATTAATACAAAAGAAAACTGGGGTAGAATAATGAATCTAACAAAACAAAACTATAACACACAAAGGTTTATATAATGGAGTGGTTGCTAATTACTTTTGGTGCAAAACTTTGTTGTATTTTTGGTTCAACTTTAGGTGGTATTACAAATTGGATTGTCAATCGTAAGATTAAAATATGGGATATAGGTGTTGCTGTACTTGTAGGAATTATTTCTGCTGAAATATTAATACCAGCTATTATGGGTTATTGGGAACTTCCAATGACAGCAGGACCAGCCATTGCATTTTTAATAGGGTACTGTGGTATTCGTCTATTACCTCGATTAGAAAAAGCTCTCTTTAATAAAATAGAAAAACTATAACACACAAAGGTTTATATAAATAAGGAAGTATAGATGGCACTTAAAGTAAATGAGAAATCAGGTATACAATTCTCTCTATTTAAAACCACAAAGTTCAACTAACTCCATAACTTTTTTCTTTCCTAATACTTTAAAAGAATTAATAATACTTTCATTTAATTTTTCAGGTGTTATGGCTATCTCTTTTTCACTTGTAGCTCCTCTTATTCTTGAGAGAAGTTCTAAAGCTTTAATAGCACTATTAGTATGTCCTTCTTTTTTAGCAAAAGCATACTGACTTTCTATCTCATCTACAACATTAACAGTTGTTTCAAGTGTTCCTTCTAATTCCTGTATACGTTCATTAATTTCTGCACTTAAAGTTGTATCTCCTTTTAAGAATTTATATCCTTGAGTATGGGCATACTTTTCTGCATATCCTGCTATACGTGCAGCTTCAGCAGCATTATGTCTTAATACATATGCTTGGCAAAACTTTTCTTGTCTCTCATTTAGTGCCATGTGTGTATTATCCAATGAATAATACCTGCTGTAGTACCTACTATAACAGCATAATAAAAAGAAGTAACAAACTTACTACAGTTCTCTACCTTTTTGTTGTTGCCATATAAGATTGTTTGGATCATTTCTATATACTTCTGGATCAGCATTAGGTGTTATCCTCCAATTATTATCTTCCTCTGGTCTTCTTTGTGTTGTATCACAACCAGCATAAACTACTTTAATATCTTCAGGTTTATCTTTTTCAAAATCAATGATCTCATCATAGTAAGGACCTACTTGAGTTTGAAAAGTATACTTTAACATACTCTGGCATTGTTCCAAACCTATATTTTTTGAATAAGGTGCACTCTCAAATTGGGTACACTCCCCATGAAAACACATAAGGAGCATAGCCACATGAAATATCTCAGGCATTAATCTTCCTGATTAGTTACTGGTGGTGGTCCAGCTTCTTCAGCTATATGTTCTTGATTTAGATACCATCCACCATAGGCAATAATTCCTACTATTACTAGTGCTATTATATATTTTATCATTAGAATTTAAACTCCTGCTCAAAAAAGATAACTCCATCATCATCTATGTTAGTATTAAACTGATTTAAATCTTTACCAGTTTGTCTATCCCAACCTATTTTAAATGAGTCACCATCTGTTTGTTTATGTTTACCAAATAATCTGATATGACTTTTCTGATCTTCATCCATATCAAAGTAATATCTATAACCTACTGACCAGCCTGGTAATGTACTATAACCTTCGTTAGCATCTGCTGGTTTAGGTTTTCCAAAAATCATAACTAATATAACTGCAACAATAATGGCACCTATAATGATCCAAGATTTTTTTACATTATATTTTAGCATAAATTTTTGGAGTTTTGTTTTATCTATTTTACTCATATCTTTCCTTTCTATTTTAATCGTTTATATTTATCATAACTACGTGCACCTGTATAACCTAAATAACCAACTCCAAATAATGTTATTATAGATTCAGGAATAGCAGCAAGCCAACCATGAAACCCTTCTATTAAACGTAATGCTAATTCAGGGTTAAAGGCATGAATAAGAGCCATAGGAATTGATGTTAATATTAATAAGTATACTACATATAAAAATGTAGGTCTTGCTCTTGATGTCCAAGGATCTTTTGATTGAGCTTCAGCAACTATAGCTGATAGCTGATGTTCTACTTCTTTTAATTTACCTTCTTGTGCTTGCTGTACTAATTGTAACTTTGCAGCTTCTCTAGCTTTAGGATCAGGTATAACTCTATCTATAACCTCACCTACAATAGGTAGTAATTGTGTTAATAAACCAAACATATTATTCTCCTTTGATACATGTTCCCATTATACCTGTTTTCTCTGTTGAAGTCAAGTATATTTTTAAATCTTTATAATCTTTATGCACAGTTTTTACTTTATCTACCCACCACTTATGGTCAAACAAAGATACGTGTACATTATCTCCTTTATATTTACCTGAAGTAAATGTTTTTTTAGCAGGAACACTAGATACATTTATAAATACAACTGAATTAGATAAGCTACATATCTCTCTTATAACCCAATCTAAATCTTCTTCAGGTATATGTTCTAATACATCAGTACATATAACTAAGTCAGCCTTTTTAGTAGGTAGTTTACTATGCTCTGGTACACCTGGATCATATAGTTGTAGCTCATCTATACCCCACCATTTATGTAATGGTACAGTAAAGTTAGGTATTTGTTTCTTATAATCTATATCTTTAAAGTTTTCTTTATAAGCTATAGCTTTACCACATCCATAATCTATAATAGACTTACATTTATTATATTGTATAATGCCATAAATATCTATAGCAAAAGGTATTAAACTTATACCTCTAAATTTATATTCCTCTTTATGCAAATGTTTATAAGCTTCTATTAAATCTAAATACTTTTCAGAAGGTTTAGGTTTAGTAGGTAATACATAATTATCCATCAAATTTTTCCTCAAATGTTTGTGGTTGATGTTTCTTTCCCCATAAAGCAGCCACTAAAGTATCTTCACCATAGAAATTTAAATCCATTTCCATAACAGGTTCATTAAAAGTTTTTTCACAATCTTGTGCCATAGCTAAGAGTTCTCCTGTAGTCCAGTATTGAATTGAATCTACACCTACTTGAAAGTATTTAGGTTTAGGTTCTTCATCTTCAGCACCAGTAGTTTCTTTCTTCTGTTCTTCAGTAGGTTCTTCCATATTACAATCAAAACCAAAGAGATCAAAGAATCTAAATCCCATAGTATGCATAATACCTAGTGCTCTCATAGCTGCACACGTGCCACCTGTAATAAGTGTAGCTCCTTGAGGTATACCTATATCTGGATTTAGAGTAACTGAATTATTTTTTATTGTTTTCTTTTGTTCTGCAGGATCTCGTAATGATTCTGTAAATGCGTGCCATCCATGTATATCTGCACCTTTCTTTATTAAGTACTTAGTAACAGAAGGATCAGTCATAGAAGCAACAAAGAATTTAGTTTTCTTTTCTATCTTCTTAAATAAATCTTTTCTAACTACACCATGTGTACTCATCCCTGTAATAGGTCTAGGATCAAGAACAATACAAGCCCAAGGAAGTATACCATTATCTACTAATGTACGATAAGAATGTTTAACACATACAATTTTACTTGTGGGATTATTTCTTATATGTGTTTTTAATTTATTTATATTTAAATAAGGACCACCTGATACAAGTATAACATTCCCTTTATGCATAGGAAATTTACCTAGCCATTTATCTATAAGTTTTAAATTACTTTTAATGTTATCTCTAATAAAATCTTTAGGTACACAATCTCTTGGATGTACTATAATAGGAACATTTAATAAACTTTTAGGTAGATCCTCTAATTTTTTATCATTTAATACAATAGCAATATGTGTATAACCACCATCACGAACTTTATCTTGAGAAGGAATTACCCATCTACGTACTCCATCTTTTTTACCTTTAGGTAAGCTATCTATAACTTTATTTGTACCCTGATATTTTTCTAGTGCACTATTTTCGTCTTCATCTTTTCTAAAAAAGTTATCAATAACAACAATAGGATTATGTTTTAGATTATCATAGTCACTCTTTGTTGTTGTAATACTATTACCACCACCTATTAAAACAAGGTCAGCATTTAAATCTGTGCGATCTTTTAATACATCTTTAGAATTACCTTTACCTAATTCAAAAGTAAAGACTTTCTTTTTCTCCATCATTTTTTTTCTAAAGTCTTGTAGTCTTTTTATAACAGCACTCTGAGTATTATGTGCTTTAAGATTAAACTCTTCTTCATCTAATTCAAAAGTAGCATCTTCAAATAAATCAAAACCTCTATATAATAATTCATCTTGATTTTCAAATGCAGCAAGAGCCATCTCAATAGCACGACCACCATTCCATGTACCTATTTCTATAATAGACTTAGGTTTATAGTGTCTAATAATAGAAGCTAATTGTTTATATCTGCCAGGTATAATATCTTGAGAGGTTTTATCTTCTGATAAAGCTACTAATCTATTACCTTCATTATCTCTTATACCTAATTTAGATATATTTCCTATACCTTCAAAATGTTTTATGTAATCTTTAATCTGTTCAACAGGCTGTATATTCATACCATGTGCTTTATAAATATTTAAAAGTCTTTCAATCAAAAAAGAGTCATGCCATTCTCTATATTGTAATAACTCTCCTGATATATAAGCACCACGTAAGTCACCAAGTAAATCAAGAGGAGATTGCTTACTTAAATTAAAAGCTATAAAAGATGTATCCATATAGTAAGTACCATCAGGATAATTTCTAGTACCTGTATAAGCTATATCACATTCTTCAGGTAGCATCTTTAATATATCTTCTGGTACTAATCTTTTTTGACTAAGAGAATCAGCATCAACCCATATCAACCAACCTGCATCTTTATCTTTTTCTGCTAAGTTAAAAGCCATCTCTGTTAAAGCAAAAACTTTATGACACCATCTTAAAGAATCTAATCTCCAGTTATAATCTATCTCTCCATTCTCTGTACCATTATGTCTTGCATTAACTTTTAAAAATTCATTATATTCTTTTATATCAGTTAAAGATTTTAATGGTAAATCTTTTGTTGCATAATTTTTAGGATCAAAATCATGGTAATAACAAGTTAATTTTAAACTTGGTTCCCAATTATTTTTAATTGATTTAATAAAATGATTTGCTGCAGATGTATAGATACTTTCATTAAAGGAAGTAACAAAATTTATTTTTGTCAAATCATATAGTCCTTATTCATATCAATTATACCTTTCATCTTTAACCAATCAGCATCACTACACCATTCAACAGCATACTTACCTTCTGTTTCTCCTCTTGGTCTCCAATCTTTAAACCAAGGTCCACCTGTTGTAAAGTGTACATTCTTTGCTTCAAGGTCAGTAGGTGAATGACCATCTAACCAGTTCCATTCTTCAGGTATTTGACCTATATCTGCTTCTTTATCTGGCAACCAACCAAAACCATGTAACCATCTACCTGTCTGTGTATTAACAACATCAGGTGTAAGTTTTTTATTATCTTGATGTGCACAATTAAACATCATAAGACTTGACCAATTCTTTCTACGATATATATGTTGTTCTTTACCATCCATCTTTGTTTTATTTTCTGGCTCATACTTATGATGTACACAGTATACAGAGTAATAATCCATATCACATAAATCAAATAATTCATTTACGTCTGCTCGTAGATACATATCTGAATCCATAAACAAAGCTTTACCTTCATACATATTTAGTGCAGGTACTAAGAAACGAGAGAAACTAAACTCAGTTGAGAAAGGTTTACCATCTATTATATCATAAGGTTGACCATTTATTAACTGAGATTTTCTTGTATATAAACCTATGTGTTCAAGTATATCTTTTCTTAATGGTACAACACGTATATTCTTACCTGAAATTCTTTCTATAGTAAACTTTAAAACTTCGTATGCTGTGTCTTCTTTAGGATCGTAACCTATATAAACTGTATTCATTTTGTCTCCATGTTATGAGGGAGTGAAAGGAAATCAAAACACTCCCTCACTCTTAGTTAGTGTATTGATATTTCTTTTGGTCTTTGTTCTTCAGGTATATTATGTTCTAAATGAACACCTAATACACCATCCTCAAACGAAGCTTCTCCAACCTCTATATTCTCTGCAAGAGTAAAGTCTTTGGAAAAAGATCTTCGTGCTATATTCTTATGAAGATAATCTCCATTAGAATTTTTAGAATTAGACTCACCTTTTATAGTAAGGGTATTGTCTTTTAATTGTATACTTAACTCATCTTTTTTAAAACCTGCAACTGCAAGTTCTACTTTATAATTATTTTCTCCTTCCTTTATTATATCGTAAGGTGGATACTCATTAGTTGTTAAGTTATTATTGCTGTGTAGATTTACCAAGTGATCCATCAGATGATCAAACCCTATAGCATATCTATTTATATTATGAAATACACTCATTGTTTATCCTTTCATTAAGCGATTAGTAGAGAGACTACGCTGAATACTGCATGGTAGTTTTAACCAGAACTCTCTCATAGAACCCATAATGGCATTCTATAGTGTAATTATGGCACACTTTTTTATAAAAGTCAAGAACTTTCTTTCTATTTATAATCACTTTGTATAGTATATAAACAATGTGCTTTAGCATCTATATTATATACCTCTTTAATTTCTTGTATAACTCTTACTTTTTCCTGTTCACATTGTTGTTCTGTAGCATACTCGTACAATTCTATTTTAGGATCATCATTAAAATAAACAAGAATATATAATAACCATACTGTTTTCATTTAAGTATTACCTTTGCGTCTGTTTCAATCCATACTTTAGCTCCACAAGATAAAGGTTTGTCAGGTCTATAAATAACTTTACTCTCTCCTAATATATCTACCTCGTGTGCATACTTATTATCTTTATAAGTTTTAACAGTAATGACAGGTTTATTTTCTCCATGTTTCTGATTAAATTTTATATTATGTTGATTCACATGGATTCTTTTTTTCATTATATATCTACCAACTCACAGACACCTGCAGTACATGCAAGTTGTTGTGATCCTTTAGTATTATCTTCTTTTTCAAAATCTTGTAGCTTATTCCAATCAATATTAGTTGGCATAGCTTTTGCTAACTTCTTATAAGTCTTAGCATCTATATCTTGGTAAGGTGGTTGTTGATATATATAATCAGCAAAAGGCATAAAGGATACACCACTTATATGTTCAAAGTTTTCCCAACACCATGCTCCTACTGGTACCCATTCATCTTCCTTAACTGTTATAGTTACAGAAGGTTTATGTTCACACCAATGTTGTGCATAAACTTTCCATATTTCTAATTGTTCTATAGCTGTCATATCTGTTCTACATATAGAACCCTTTGGAGCAATCATGGGAAAAGAGAATACAGTTGTATGTTCTTCTTTCGTTACATCAGGCTCATTAGGTATACCAGATGCTTTCATAAACTCTGTTAATGGATCTTTGTTATCACCTCTTACTGTTCTAATGTAGTAAGGATTATGTCTTGCATGGATACCACTAGCACTATCTACTAACTGACTAACAGTACCAGAAGGTTTAACACAAGTGATAGCTGTTGATTGTGGTATACCTAATTTTTTAGCAAGAGATTTATTATTATCAACTGCACATTTTCTTAGAAATTGTAATCTTTCTTCTAAATCAGTAGAACCATCATAAGTATTTAATTCAGGACAATCCATAATACCTGTAAGAGATACACCAAGTAGTCTTTCTTCTTCTGTATTGTTCTGCCATCTCTTTCTAAGATAACCAAAGTTTGTAAAGGTAGATTGTATTGTACCTAATACTGTAGCTATTGCTACTTTACGTGCTAAAGTATTCATAGTATCTGTAGAACGACAAACAACTTCAGTTAAGTTACAGAATTGATTTGGTCTAAGAATAATTTCACTACATGGATTAGTTCCAAAATCCCAGTCAGCATCTCGTCTACCATTCTCAGCAGCTTTAGCTTGAGCAGATGCTCTATTAAACATACCTCTCTCACCTGATTTACTTTCATAGAGAGACAGCCATTCCTTCATAAAGATTCCTGGATCAGGTTTCTCTGTATAAGCAACAGAATTATTAGCTAGAGCTCTCTCTGGATTAGTAGTCCACCAATCACCTGTCTTAGCTGAACGTATTCTTTGATCAGATAAATTAGATAAAGATATAAGTGCTGACCTACGTACACCACCTACAACTACAACCTCACCTGTCTTACATACAATGTCATGACATTCCATAGAAGAAAGCTTTCTCCCTTTAGCATTTTTAAATTTAAGAATAGTGAAGTCAAATAGATCTACCAGAGGTTGAGGTCCACTAGCTCTACCACCAAATGTTTTAAGTCTTGCACCTGCAGGTCTAATTTTATTTACATCTATCTTAGGTACTCTCCCTGTATAAAGATAAGATATTAAATCTCTAAATCCTTTTGCCCATCCTTCTTTAGAGTCTACAACAGATACTACATCTTCTGTATGTTCAAACTCTACATCAGGAACAGTAGGTAACTTGTCAGCATATTGTCTTTCAACAGAGAATCCTACACCTGTACCATTCATAAGTATATATAATACTTCATCAAATGCTCTTGGACTATCAATAGGAATATAAGAACAATTATATCCTGCTACATTTTCTCTATCTAATGCATTACCTGCTGTCATTAATGCTCTCATAGAAGGCATAACTTCTAATGATAATATAGCATCTTCTATTTCATTCCAGTCTTTATTTTTAATTGCACCTTTGTAATTAGTATCTATATGATTCTTAAAATAAGATATAAGTCTACCTACAGTTTCACTCCAACTCTCTCTTCTTCCCTCTTCCTCTAACCATCTTGAATACCTAGACATATGTATAAATGATTGGTATTCAGTAGGTAAATAATTACCACCTAGTAATGATGCCATTTAAAAATCCTTTCCATATTTCTTTTCTAATATTAACTCTGCATAGTGTATTACTTTTTTAATATCTTCTACACCACCTTTTAATTTATGTCGAGTTATATACTTTACCACATTACCTTCTAAGAAGTCAAGATTATTTTTAACAATATAATCTACAGGTTGTATAACACAATCTTTATAATGACTACCTCCTACTTGTTTATCAGTAGCTTTAGTTTTACTAAACCTTTCTTTATTAATTAAATCTTCTTCAGCACTACGTCTTGCCATATACTGTTCATGACTTTCTCTTGACCATCCTCTATCTTCTTCAGGATTTGTCCAAGACTCTTCTGATTCTTTGTCTAACATATTTTATTTCCTTTGATTTGATTACTTTAATTGCAAAATTTCTAGTATACTCTGCACTCATACCTGCATTCTCACAAACATACTCAAAATTATCACAGGTTACACCAACACTACAGAAAAACCATGCACGAGCATGTGCTCTTTCAACACTTGTACGTGATGATTCTACTTTAGTCTTTTCTTTTGTTGCATCTAATAATGCTTGAAATATAACAGATATAAATAACATTCTTTCAGGACTACTATCCTTTTGTTCGTCTATCTCTGTTAGTAGCTCAACATATTCTTCATTCATTAATTAGTCTTCTTGCATTAACTCATCTCTAAATGTATTTACTAACATAGATGCAGCTTCTTCATTTTCAGCAGCTATCTTTACTTGTTTAATAAATTCATCAATAACTTGGGGATGTTCTCCTATACCTACAGGATGCTCCAAGTATATACGTGCAGTAGCTATAGCCTTATCTCTTTGAGCTTCAAACTCAGCTAGTGCTGTGTCGTACATTGCTTTTTTAATTGCCATTTATTTCCTCCTTTCCTAACCATTTTACTTTTGTTATAATTCCTAAAGGTCCTTTGCAAGAGAATGATTTTTCTTTATAATTATTACCTTTACGATCTTTAGTTATCCAGAATCCATCTCTGTTTGTTTGTGCTATTTTCGCCACATTTGCTCTAGTATAACCATTTTCATTACACCAAGCACCTAAACAATGAACTTCCATTCGTTTACCATCAAGATAAAATTCTACTCTACCTTTATAAAGATGATGTTTTTCTCCTGACTCAGCTTCACCTATTTTCTTTTTAGTTTCTTCTGTATGTTTCTTACCTGTATTTGCTTCACTTATCTTTCTTCTAAACTCAGGATCTTGATAGCTCTCAATAGGTCTATACCATTTACCACCTACATATCCATTATAAAATGCTTGTTCATCACTATCTTTTAGTGTAGCAGTAAGTACATCCCATTTCATTTGATAGTATGCTTCATAGTAACGTAGACTTCTTTTGTTTTTATACTCTGCAATTACTTCAAATGTAAAATGTTCTTTACCTATCTTTTCTATATCTGCATTTAAATATTTAGAAGAACCTGTATAAGTTTCCCATTTCATTTGCTTTTTATTTTTACCTAAAAAATATTGCTTACAACCTACGTATGCTTTAGTAGTTTTAGTATTCGTTATAAGATAAACAAACCCAAACTTATCTAGGTTAGGTACGAAAGGTTCTTCAGTACCATACCTAACCCAATGACTTACCAATCTGTTACTTCTTCTACGTTAGGTACTTTACCAACTTTTGTAAGAAATCTAAGACCTTTAGCATAATCAAAAGCACGTAGTCCTTGACCTTGATTAGCATCACTCCAACAAGTACGCTTGTGCGAACAATACAAACAACCAATAGCAAGCTTATGATTACCAGAAATTCCATCTGGCACATCACTATAACACTTAGCAGGTGGAGTATTTTTATCCATAACTCCTTTAAGATATTCAATTCTTTCTTTAGCATTAATCATTTCCAATGAATGAACATTAGTTAAACATATATTACCATGTTGTTTATCTATAACAAGAAAAGCAGCTTCATCTACACCATTACCTTCAGCATAAGCAGAGATCTGTGCTATATAACCAAAAGGATCATCAGTATGTAACTTATTACTTGAGAACTTCTCAAAGCTTCTACCTGATGCACTCTTACAATCAACAAGTACACCATCTATCATACAATCTTGATGTCCTTTTATCCCATTAACATTAACTTCTTTTTGTTGTTCAGTTACTTCATGTCCTGCAATACGTGAAAGAACAATTAATAAATCCTCAAGTAAGTGACCATACAAAAATTTAATACGAGTAGAAGGTTGTAAAGGTTCAGGATCTTCTTTAGTATTTTTATCATACCATAATTGTCTAGCAGGTTTTCCTATGGCAGAGAGCCTTAAATTTCGTCTCCCTTTATGTTTTTCATTTAAGATATTTTTCATAGTCTCTTTAATACTTTTTACAAAAGAGTCTAAATGTTTATCTACTTCTTCTTCACTTAATTCTATGTCCTTTTCAGGTTCAAATAAATTATATATATCTTTTACTAAAGTATCTATTTTTTTCATAGTAAATAATGGAGAGACACTCGTTCAGTAGTATCTCTCCATCCTTTCATTGGTTAGTTAGAAGCGAAGGATAGTTCCTCATTTGAATCTTCAGTTACAAATCCATCAGGAACAACTTCAAAAGCTTCGTCTGCATCAGCATCCACGTTATAAGGTATTAAGTTAGTTACCTGCACAGCACGTAGATCAGCAGAGACTCCAGAACGACCTTTGAACTCCCATTCGTATGTACTATAAAGTACATTGACTTCTGAACCATTACCAATTAAAGTACTAGCAATGTTTCTTTTAGAAGCATCAACCACTTCAGGTTGCTTATTCATGTTACCATCTTTACGTCTAACTTTTCTTTTAACAGTAACAAAACTACCTCTATCATCACCTTTATTCTTTACGTCTAATCCATCAGCTTTAGCTACGTTGATATTCTTCTCATCAAGATTAGATACATCTATAGACCATACTCCATCTGAATCAAATGTAGTATTAGGGCTAACTATACTAGCCCAGTATGCGTTTCCTTTAAGTACACTCATGTGTATTTTCCTTTCATTTTTATTATTAATAGAATTATGACACATCTCTGAAATAATGTCAAGAGATTTTTTCATAATATATGTTTTATTTAATTTAAGTATTAAACTCATCTCTATTCTTGAGATAAGGTCTTTTTTTCCTTGATGTTTTCTACCCCATGTTTTGTATTCAGCATCTCTATAACTTAATACTCTAGTGTTTTTATCTACAACTTTGTCAGTTAATTCTACTAACTCTTTTGCTTCACACACTACATAGTCATGCTCTCTTTCAAATACAAAGTAATCACAGTCACCATACAGCCAACCTTTATTACCCATTGTATTTAAAAACTCAACAACAATCCATGCATCATCAAAAAACCTGTTCTTATTTCCAGTTCTTCTAGCTTTTACATCTACACTAACTGTCTTATTATCTTTTGTTAGATAGAAATCTATATGTTTAAACATATTTTCTTTTTCATCTGCTATGCCAACTGAATAACCATGCTCTTGCACAGTCTTTATAAATTCATTCTCTACTTTTATACCTCGTTTAATATAATCAACGTGGTCTTTTCTACCTGTAAACTCTTTAACTATTGTCACTATATTTCTCCAGGTACTTAATTGCTCTTTTTAAAAATTCTAAGTCATCATCAAACCAACCTAAAGCTGAATTATGTTTATGACACAACCAACCTCTTGCTTTTCCTGTTTTATGATCGTGATCTAAACACCATTTATTATTTCTTTGATTATTTTTTTCAGCAGTTATCAAACAAATAGGACATTTATAATTTTTATCAGGATAAGGAATACTTAATTTTAATTTTCTTGTCTGACTGTTTCGTTTATTAGCACAAGATTTACAAACTCTTTCAGTAGAAGGTAATCCTGTTGTTTTTTGATTATAACCATAACTTTTAAAAGAATCTAATGGTTTAGTTTTATTACATTTAACACAAGTTTTTAAAGGTTTACTTGTATCAATAGATTCGCACTTATCAAACAAAGTAAATTGTTCTAATGTGTCTGTGCCCATGTTCTACCTACCTTCCATTCATTATCAAGAGGACATTTCATTTGTAATTGTTTCTCTGTATCTTTCATAGCATCTTTCGTTAGCTGTCCAAATCTTTTTATATCTTTATTAAGAACTTCAAACTGATACTCATCATGTATAGATGCTACAAGTTTAGCATCCACACCTGTTTGACTAATACGTTTAATCATATTAATTAACCATAGCTTACACACAACTGCTCCAGCACCCTGTATAAGCGTGTTTAAAGCACTATGTGGGCTACGTATTCGTAATAACCTACCATCTATACCCTTAATAACACCTTTAGAAGATGCTTTAGTAACAGAATCACGTACTCTTTTAAGAGCAGGCATACTTGATAAGAACTTAGTAATTAATTGTTGTCCTTCTTTAGCACCTGCACCTACTATCTGTCCTATCTTAGATGCACCTGCACCATACATGAAGGCATAAATAAATGTCTTTGCCTGGTCTCGATCAGTTAATCCTGCCATTCTCATATTGTGTGTATGTATATCTCCTGTCAATAATATATCTGTGAAGGTAGCATCATTCATTAAGTGTGCTAAACATCTTAACTCTAGTCCACTTGCATCAGCACCTACTAGAGAATGAGTATAAGGATTGTCAACTGTCCAACAATCCCTACACTCTTTCCCATATGGAGAACGAACTGCAGGAATTTGTGCTGTATTAGGAGAATGGTGAGACATACGACCTGTAATAGTTTTAAGTGTCATTACTTTCCCATGTACTCTACCATCTTTATCGTCACATGCTTCTATCCATGACTTAATTTGTGCTATACGTTTCTGTAAAAGAAAGAATCGTGAAAACTTTTTTGCTTCAGGTAGTTCTATATTATCCAGAACTGCTTCATTAATTATTATGTTGCCTTTATCTGTATGTTGTTTAGGTTTCCATCCTAATTCCATTAATCTTTCTGCAATCTGTTGTCTTGATCCTATATTAAATGGTACATATTTTGTTTTTGTTTTTAATTCTACAACTGTAGGATCAAAGGTAGTAACTGCCCATCTTTCTAATCCATTTGCTTCATCTCTTAATTGATTATATAAACTCATAGTTTTTTGCATATCTAAATAGAAACCATTACGTTCTTGTTGATCTATAATTATTCTTACTTGATGTTCCAAATTAATAGATGACCTAGAAAATCCTCTACCTTCATTCTTTAATACTTCAAATAATTTATGTGTTATATGGACATCTTGTTTACAATACTCTAACATATCAGATGTATAAACTTCATAAGAATCTATCTCACCTTTAGGCATAGCTAATCTATTTCCCCATGCTTCCAGACTATGACCATTATCTCTAATAGGATTAAGTAATTGTGATAGTATAAGAGTATCTATAATCTGACTAGGTTTAATAGTAGTACCAAGCAATCTATTAAGCACAGGTGCATCAAATGATAAACCATTATGCATAATAAATTGCTTAACACCATGTGACCAATCCCTAAACCCATGTATCATATCAGGAGGGAAAGGGTAAACCCTCCCTGAGTCTATGTCTTTAGCCACTATACAATGA
>Ga0209349_1000865_pt1 | contig 15231 bp, 21 predicted proteins | sample ETNvirnome_2_130_FD_184067 | JGI IMG/M metagenome (GOLD analysis project Ga0209349, IMG submission 184067) | Marine viral communities from the Pacific Ocean - ETNP_2_130 (SPAdes) (version 2) | ecosystem: Environmental > Aquatic > Marine > Oceanic | place: Pacific Ocean | collected 2013-06-22
CCTGTAGTTGTTAACGTGAGTGCATTCGCTCCAGCCGTTGTAAACGCCGCTGCGGTAGTCAAAGCTCCTGCAAGGGAAACTGTGTACCCACCAACTGATAGCGATGCTACGTTTGTAACGCCTTCTAAGACGTTAGTACCATCACAAAAAAGAAGCATTGTTTTGCCATTAGGAACAGCTATTCCCGAACCACCAGATGTTTTAAGCGTAGCGGCTTGCCCTGAAGCATTCTTAGCAATATAAATTTTAGCGACTGTAGGGCATACGACAGTCGCCGCCCCAGTCAAATTTGTACCCGTATCCGTGAACTCTAGCATCGCACAACGCGATTCAGAGGTTGTGCCATCAGCGGTAGTTAACACATGGGAATTACTTGACCACGTGTTAATGACTGCACGCCCGACAATGGCCTGCTCAATCATAGAAGTGATATTGTCGTTTACAACATCCCCCCATGTACCACTGAGTTCCCCTTGGACAGGAAGGGCTAGTTTAAGTGTCGAAGTGTACTGTGTTGTCATCTTTTAATCCTCACGCGGCTATATCTTGCCAATTAGGAGTCTGTCCTGTTGAAACATTACCCCAAGTTGGTGCTTGTGTGCCAGCAATATTTTGCCAATTGGGGTTTTGATTGTCATTTATGTCTCCCCAAGTTGGTGCTTGTGTGCCAGCAATATTTTGCCAATTGGGGTTTTGATTGTCATTTATGTCTCCCCAAACAGGTACTGTACCTACCGCGCCTGCTGCATTTACACCTGTTACAGCTACATCTGAGTTAGCTGCAACTATTACACTACCAAGTTGTGTTTGTCCGTAGACTCCTGTTACATTTCCTACAATACCTAAACTTACAGAGACAGTTCCGATAGAACCTGTGACCGCAAGCCCAGATGCTGCGACGTTTGCATCTCCTGTCGTGGAGACTGTGCCTAAAGCACTTGTAGCGCTTACCCCGACGGGGTAGATATTTGCTTCGGCAACAACAGTTACTGAACCTAAACCGCCTGTAGCGGATAAACCTGCGGGGGAGACAATTGCTCTTGCGCTTACAGTTACACTGCCAAGTGCACTTGTTCCTACATTACCAGTTACTGCTACGTTAGCATCTGCGGAAACTGCTACTGTTCCTAGCCCTGTTGTTGCCTCTAGTCCAGAGGGTTGAACTACAGCCCCTGCACTAACAGTCACGCTACCTAACGCAGACGTGCTTAAAACACCTGTAACAGCTACATTAGCTGCCGCATCAACAACTACGGTGCCTAATGCTCCTGTGGCTACAACCCCTGTTGGGAAGATGTTTGCTTCCGCAACAACACTAACTGTACCTACTGCTGTTGTAGCTTCAAGCCCAGCGGGTTGAACCGTAGCGGCACCACTAACAGATACAGTACCAACCGCACCTGCCGCTGACGGCATCTGTACATCGGTACCCCACGCGGTACTGCCCCACCCACCAGCGGACCAACCTCCATAGGTTACAAGTACATCAGCCATCAGTCATCACGCTATTCGTATGATGGCGTTGGATGCGTCCGCAGTTGGGAATTGGATGGTAAAATTACCTGCTGTAGATGTCTTATCTGCACCAAAATCAAGAACCGCCACGGCGGGATCACCACCACCAGACTTATATATTAATGCTCCACGTGCCGTAATTGTTGCTGTAGACCATGTAGTATCGCTAAAATCTAGGAACGCAGTAGTACCAGACGTCGTTGGAGCAACAACGGTTAACGTGTTACCACCTGATGTATAACCCGCACCCGATACTTCATTTGTTGCACTAAACGCGGTAGTAGTTGCACCCAGTGTTGCCGATGAGGTAAACAGTGCGATCTTAAACGTCTGAGACGTGTCGGAACTAAAGTCCATTTCTCCATCAAGAAGTGCTTTCTTGAATGAAGTTACCATTGCTTGCGATATTGCCATTTTTTATCTCCTATTCTACTTTCATTCTAAACTGCCCAGAGCGATATGTATCTTCACGAAGTTTACCATCACCCAGAGTTTTCAGCAGTTTCAGCGATTGAACATATAAACGCTCATAAAATTGTACTAAATCAGGTTCGCCTTTCATAAAGCGAATAGCCTCAATTAGTGCTCCATTAAGCAGCGCTGAATCAAACTCATCACCTAACCATGTAGTACCCGCTGTAACAATCGACTCAGGGTAATACCCATAATGCAATTCCATTGTATAAGCGCTGTCAGGGGTAGGCCCTAAGAGAAACGAATCATCATCAAAATATGCGTAATGTTTCGGTAATCCTTGTGACGAAGCACTAGGATATGCTTCCCTAACAAAATTTACATCTTTATTGAGTAAGTAATGGTAGTCTCCAGCACTATCAACAACCGCTAGTGAATAGCTCCACAGGAAATCTGTAGGCGCACCAAGGTATTTGTTTCCTGAACTAAGTGTTCCTGTTACGTTTTTACGCAGGGCAGGAATTTGAACCATGTTATATATCTTTTGTTCAGCTTGTTCAGTAAACATAGCGAGTTCGTCATCAGTGAAAGAGTTTTCAGTGATGTTCTCAATATTTGTTTTTAACTCGCTATAGTTCATAGTTTACCCCATTGGCCCACGAGCCATAGTTCCCTTTGTAGCCGCGCCTGCACCACGGATTTTTACCCCCGTAGTTTTAACATCCTTCATGCTTGATTTTGCCCCATAGGGTTTAACACCTTTATCCTTTATAACCTTGACTTTTTTCATTCCAAAAACATTCATTTTACTACTCCTACGTAATGTTTATGATAACTTGCCCTAAATAGCCAGTACCAACTAACGAATCAAGGGTAAGCCCATACGGATCATATCCTCCGCCTACTGGATTCCATCCCCATTGGATGTCTCTACTACTATATGGCCCAGCTTCTCCGATACTTGTATCTATTCTTGGGTCTCGTATAGCCTGCGGATCATCTACAGGATATTCACCTAATTTATTTTGTGGTTGATCTGGGTTCCAACACTCAGGACATGCTTTAATGTCCGTGTCACGCCCTTTAACCACAAGGTTACGCAACTCTTTAAGTTTGTATTGAAACCCACAAACATCACACAGGGCGATAGCTTTCTTAGCAGATGCAAACCTATCTCCCATACTATATTCTGCCTATTTTAGGCACAAAACGCGCAGAAGTTTTTTCACGGTCTTCTTGCGCAGCTAGGGCAAATTGTTCGTCATAAATCTGTTTTAGCATACCTACACGCTCTATAAGTTCTGGGTCTTTCATAGCAATATAATATGCTAACCCTGCAACCATACAGGGGAAGAACCTAAAATTCATATCTGCGGTCTGCACACCACTACCCGCATCTTCTATTCGGCGCATACGCCAATATATAAGTTGATAGCTTTGCGTACCATCAGGAATAGGCCATACAGTAGCCGCAGGGACTTGCTCCCAATATACAGGGATAGCATTCCCTCCCACTGTATGTGCAGCGGCTGTTGTGCCTTGCTGTCCTCTAAAACAGTTTTGCAACACATTATCATCAATACTGCTGTAGTTTATTATTTCATCTTCAATCTTAACAAAACCTGCGGGCGGTAAGTCAGAGACACCGCTTAAAGTAATAGTAGTATCTGTACTCGACGCTGTAGCTACTAGTGTGATTCCTATAGGATAAGTTTGTCCACTATTCCTGTGGATAAAAATTTGTACTGGTCTACCTTGTGTTAACTTGTTAGGGATAGATGCGTAAGTGCTTACACTAATACGACTTATAGTAAGATCGGACTGTAACGAAGTGCTACCCGCACCTGTACGTATTTGATGCTCCATCAAGTCAATAGTATCGTCGGGTAAGGCGTACGTTGACTGCCCTTGTGTGAGGTCAAGAGAGCCTTGCTCTATTGTCCACATATTAATGCCACGGTTCTGCCACTCAATAGTCATCAAGTTCATAGACCGACGAGCAGTACGAAGGTCATACCCAGAACGTAGTTCTCGGCCTGCACGTTCCCACGCTTCTTCAGCGATCTCCGTGAAGTCCATATTGAACGCTGTAGCACCACTCGTAGCCATGTTTACCTCATTTAATGCCTTTTGCCATGACAACTCTCCTAACTTCCTTTCATCGTTACCATTTTGGCTTTACGGACGCCTTGCTTAGCCATACCGCAACCACGAACCTTACCGCCCTTCTTCATCATGGGCATTGGGCCGCCACTGCCTTGACCTATTCGCATAGGAGCACGCTTTTTCTTCTTAGCGGGATCAACTATTACAGAACCTTTAGGGCCATCTAAAAGGGCTGGCATTGGGCCTTTCAGACCACCACTATCGTCGTACGGCGCGGGTTGTCCGGGCTTTTTCATTTTCTTTCTAGGATCTGACTCAGGTGCTGGGGCCATCATACCACCCCTGTTATATCTTTTAGATTTCATAAACTCTTCTCCTACAGTTTGAGACACCCCCACCTTCTTAGCGAATTTAGGGTTGTTTGCTACTGCTGCCATAAATTTCTGTTGTTTCTTAGATTTTGCAGGCATCAGCAATTATAGTAAGACCACATAACCTACTCCAGCATTAGAGTAATTTTGTTACCAGAACCAGTAAGTGTGGCAACAAAACAACCTTCACGCGCTAATATACCATCTGCGGGTATATAAACATCGTTCCAGCCTACAGGTAATGTGAGGTCCAAAAGTATGTCCCCACTAGCGGTGCCATTACGTAGTTGAAACGCACATGCGGCAGCGGCGTTAACCAATACCCCTAGTATACGAGTACGGTTTGGACCAACGAGAGCCGCAGTGTCACCCTGCGAGAAGTTAAATGCGCGTACTAAATTAGCAGCCATGTTATCACCTCTCTATTACGGTTGAATTGCAGTGTTAAACGCCTGTGCATACATTACAGTAATTACTGCACTACCCGCAGTAGTGCTTGCGGAAGAAGTAACAGTTAAACGCTCGTCAGAAGTTCCTGTGTTGCCCCAAGTACGGGTTCCACCACCAGAAGCGCCAAGAGCTTTGATGCCTACGGTTGTTCCTGAAGCGAGAGCATTAATGTATGTAGTAGCACCGCCAACAGTATCACCAACACTAATGTTAGTAGAAGTGTTAGCTGCAACAGCCAGATCGACAATAATGGTAACGATTTTAGAATTAGCGGGAATAACCATATCGGTCACAACCGCAGCAAGTGCGCCGCCAGATAGATCGGCTGTATAGGATTGGCACATTACAACGTAGCCGACGTTTGCTACGTCAGTACCTACTGTGGTGCCGTTAGTGTTGCGAATGTTGCCAGCCCGGATAGGACCAGAAAATGTAGTAGTACCCATGTTAATCTCCTGTCTTGGGTTAGTCAGTTACACCACGTAACTGTCAGGGATTGGTATCTTATAGCACAACAAGTAATGGGGGGGCAATAGTTGCCCCCCACATTAATTACGCACCGGGTGATCCGTAAATTCCTAGTGGGTCAGAAACCCCGAAGGAATAACGCTCACGAGCCTTATAGCGCGAGTTGCCCGTGTCAAAATCTGCATCCATAGATGTAGACATTGGAGTACGAACAAAGTGCTTCAGGCCGTTCGGCACATCAGTCATCACGAACCAAGCATTGGTGTCTGTGAGGTAATGGTTAACGGCATATCCTTCAGGGATAGAACCGTTGTTGCGGAGAGCGTTAATATCGTTATCCGCAGTACCTACACGACCATCAGTGTCCAACAGACGAGTTGCAACGAATTGCAATGCTGGTGGAATGATTAGCTTCCGTGGCTGAGCAGCGATCAACAATCCTCGCTCATCTGTCCACTGGCTAATACCAATAACGGCGGCTTCAAGAGAAGTCTCGTTAAGGTCTGCCGCAACAGTTGGGCGGTTCGAGTTGGTGCCACCAGAAACAAGTGGATGCGCTGTTGAGAGCAATGCCTGTCCGTCACCGTAAGTGGTGCCAGCAGCAAATCCATTATTCAAAATAGACGCAGCTTTAACTTGCTTAGTGTACGCCATTGCACGAGCTAGGGCCTTTGTATAACGAGCAGACAGTGAGTCGTACAAGTTATCTTCAATAGCTTCCTCAGTAATTGAGAAGCCCATTGCAAGCGTCTCATGCACGTAACGTGCACTCCATGCTTCTTGAGCATTGTCATATTCGATGGCTGAGCCTTCGTCCTTGACAGGTGCTGCTGAGAAACCGGATAGCTTAGTTTCTTCCTCAAACGAGCGATCTGAGGATTCTGTTTCAAAAATTTGGGCGTGCTCTTCGCCGTATTTTGCATATTCCAACCCAAACAGTGCGTTTAGACCGGGAAGTAGCTCTTTAAGGAGCTGGGCGCGTGAAATAGCCATTAGTTATCCCTCCTAAACGCCAGTGAGGTTGTTCATTTGATGCCCTGCGTTCCATTTAACGAGTGCCTCAGTGAACCCACCGGATGAGTTTTTAGTTTCCTCTACAAGTTCCACAATACGCAAAGGTAAAGTGTTCGTCGTAGCGGTCGAGTCGGAAATACCACATCGTGAATTTCCAGTAGCAGTATCGCCAGCGTTGTCGATCATTGCTACGTTTGCACCCAAATCGGTGATCGCTAGATCGCCAATTACTGGCGTAGCGGCAGCGGCGGATGAAAGTACAGCAACTTTAAACAACACATCAGTGCCATCAGCGACGTAAGCCATGATGTCAGATGCAACGGTGCTTGCTGGGTAATATTGGCTGAATAACTGATAGCCCAGTGAGGGATCAGTATAAGTACAACCAAGAAATACACCAATAGGCGTCATTGCTGCATCAGCAGTATCACGGGATATGGTGCCTCCGGTTAAAAGTTGTACAGCGTCACCACTAAAGATGCTCGTGTTATATGCACTCGCAATGCTATATTGACGAGTTACGCCCACGAAAGGTACGCCGCTTACAAGTTTAACCGGAACTAGCCCTGAAGGACCACTTACAGTTGGGTAAGCCATGTTAAGCTCCTAATTTAAGTTCCGTTTCCGAAAGTGACCTTCGTCTTCCTATCAGTAAATAGGGGCATACGAGGGTCACTTTCTCTCATGAGATCGTTGTCTACGGAGTGCATCTGGGAGTTTGTCTGCTGTTGGTAATGTGCAGACCTCTCTTCGACTAATTCCGCTGGAGCTTTGCAAAGCATCAACCCACCAATCACCACATTGTCTTTGAACCGTTCGTTTTCAATGACAACCAATGTGATTTCTGGGTGATCTACTGCCTTTACAGGCTCCCAACCTTCTCTTATTTTTGAGGATACGTTAGTGGCGTCAACTTGCCCTTGTGTACTTACACGAACCCAATGAAATTCATAACCCGGCTCGGGATTTGGAGATGGTAACACCTCGGGACGCGTCCAAGCCTTTTTGCGGGTCGTTTTTTCTTGTGTTTCTAGTTCACGGCCAATTCTATTCGTAGCCATTATTGCTTCCTCATATCTATTGCAACCTGTTTGGCGTATTGTTCGGGAGTAAGTCCCAAGCGTTTAGAAAGCCGGTGCTGTGTTTGCGTTAGCCTATATTTTTTAGGCGAAGTGCTCCGCGTAGCGGGTGCAACCACATTTGACTGCTTCTTCGGCTTATCTACTTCCTCCCCCTCGAAGTTTTCGGGGAATAACTGTCGCATACGAGAGTCAATCTTCTCGTAGTAGGCATCACTTTGAGGGTTTACACCCTCATTGACAAGTTTATTATGCAACCCCAGCGCGTAACCTGTCATCTCTACGTCTTGGTTGAACCAGCCGTTAGCGTCTTGCCACACTTGTGCTCGTTTATCAACCTCCACTGGCGGTGGGGTGGTTTCAGGTCCCATTTTTACATTAGTTCCATCCTCTTGTAAAGCTGGTAACTTGAAATTATTTAACCTATCGGCCTTAATCTTGGCATTTGTTAGGCTTTCTTGTGCAGCAAGGACACCATCTGAGTCCCCAACTTCATACGCATCCTTATACTGCTTTTTTGCAGATTCTAAGTCAGTTACTGCGCCACGCTTAGCTTGCTCAAGTAATACTGTCTGATTTTTGTTTACGTTGGATTTGAGTTTCTTATTCTCTTCCACAAGTTGTTGAGATAATCTCTCCAACTCTTCACGTTCACGGAAAGCCGCTTCTTTAGCACGGCGTTCGTCGTGATAGCCTTTGCTAAAATGCTGTATCCGTTTACGCACTTTTTCTGAATATTCTTCCAACTCGTCATCAGTAACGTCTTCTGGGGGATCAGAAGGTTTACGGTTGCGATCAGCCTTGGGCGTATCATCAACCACTTCAACCTCATATTCGTCATCATCAGTATCCACTTCACTTTTAACGACAAACTCAGCTTTCTCAGCCTCGGCCTTAGCTTTCTTACCTCCAATATCCACTTCGATAGCACTGGAACCCTCCACTTCGATTTCTTGTGTTTCCTCATCAGGAAACTCGTATTCTACTTTTTGAAAAGGCATAATTTATCTCCTATACAGCCATGATGCCACGAGGATCGGGAATTACAGCTTCCACAGAATCGTCGTTCATCAATCTGAATTCTTTTCCGTTAACCCTAAACCGTGTGCCTGTGTTCATACGAAACATCACATAGTCACCCTCTTTACACCAAGGGCCTTTGGGGAAACGATCTTTGTCTGAATAGGCATCTGCGCCCATGTCTATAACAATACCCATAATCGACATGATGGACTCTTTGTGCATCTGGTCAGTTGTTTTAAAGAGGGTACTGTCGTGATAATATTCTTTGACATCGGGTAAAGCTATTAACAAACGATAGCCAGAAGGTTTGGGCATTTGTGCTTCCCATTCCTCGTCACTAACTTCACGTTTGGTATTAGCCTTAACAGGTTCAGCTTCCGCTGCCTCTGCCGCCATCTTCGCTTTTACTGCATCAGGTACTTCAATAGTCTGAGTATTAGTCATCATCTTCTTCCATATAGTTACGCGAGAGGTCCTCAATGTGTTGCTTGCTGCCTTCGAGACCCCGAATTAGGCCAACAATTTCCTTATAACCTGCGAAGTCTTTAGCGGACCCCCCAGAAAGAAATTGAGTTGCAGACGATATATCTTCGTCGAGTTTATCTACTAGCACGTCAAAGACGGTTTTAGCCATTATTTACCTCGTTTAGGCTTGTCAGCCATCATCCTCGCAAGCTCTAAATCGAGCTTGTTGTTTTCTTGGCGACGACTTGCCGCCACGCGAACGCCTTCTTTCTTAGCGTCTAGTTCTAATTCCTGTTTATCCAGCTTTAACTTCTCCGCATCAAAGATCGCATCGACTTGATCTTTCTGCGATTTACGCTGCAAGTCCGCCTGTTTGATCTGCGCTTCTTGCTGATCTTTTGCTGTCTTGCGTTGGACTTCTTGACCTTTGAGTTGTAGCTCTGCCTGCTTCTGTTGGAAGACCGGGTCTTGTTGCTGTTGTTCCGCTTGTTTCTGCGCGGCTTCTTGCTGATGCCCCTGCATAACTTGAGCACCTGCTTCTGCTACCAGACGTGACAAATCTACTTCGATCTGTTCTGGTAGTTGTTTCCCCGGAGGTGGTAGCGGTGCTCCTAACTTCTCCTCGATCTGCTGGCGGTACTGGAACCCAAGGTGCTCTGCAATATGCGCTTGTAACGACGCCATAATCTGCTGTGCTTGTGGGTTCTGTCCGACCATCTGAGCAACCGGTGGGTCCTGCATAAATGACGTGTGAGTCGCAATGTGAGCCTGATGGTCTTGGTAGATAAACGCTCGTATCGGCTTACCAACCAGAGCATCCATATTCTCGCTGACGGGATCGGCGGGCTTGGAATCTTCTCTTGTGGGAACAAGTTTGTCTGCGTTCTTCACACCTAACACCTCAATCATCTGACGATGTAGTTGTGGTAGATCATATATCTGAGGCGTTTGCTGAGCCATCTGGAGTACAGCTTGATACTGTACGACACGCTGCGCCATTGTAGAACTATTAGGGTCACTGACGGGGATTACGTCCACCATCATATAATCTAACTGCCGTGCGCTTACTTCACCCCGCATAGGAATATAATCATAATCCTCGGGTGCGTGCTCTGACATGATAGCTTTAAGGAGTTTAAACTCCTGCTTCATGGTGTAATGGACCCGTGCTTGTACTGCTGCCATCGGCTTTAACGTACGCTCTAGTAGCGCCAGCGTAGTACCCACAGGAGCATTGGCTGACATATCAGAAATATTCATGTCAGAAATAGCGCCCAATCTACGACCTTCAGTCGTAATCTGGGTCAACAAAGCAAGGAGAGTCTGGCTAGGTTCTTTGTAAGGTAGCGGCATGATGTTGTCGCGTATACTACCTGATGGTACGTCAACATCTTTCCATTCCCCCGGTTCGATGGGAGTGTCATCCCCCTTGATACGCAGTCCTCGGGACTTTAATCCGCCAGGGAGGTTCGACAGAGTACCAGCATCAACTAGCTGACGTATCAAGGAAGTCCCAGCTTTAGCATACCCACCAATGATATGAATAAGGCCAAGGCCATAAAAGCCAAATCCCGGTACGTATACGTAATGTACGAAGTGTTGACGCTTGAGCATTAGCTCATCGTCTTCATTCCAATTACGTCGTATAGCGAGAACTTCTCCAGTACCACGTTCAATAGTAACAACGTAAGGTTTTGCTATTTCATCATCGTCTTCGTCAATACCATCAATAATTAAATCTGCGTGTATTTCATAAATAGCAAAGCGACTATCATCAGAGATAGAGAAACCATCATCTTCGGCTTTCTTCTCTTCGATGTCTGTATGGAACGGCTCTGGGTCTCCTAGTTCTACATCACGGTAGAAACCCCCTGCCTGTAATTTTTTTAATTCGTTCTTGGTCTTGCGCATGATATGCGAGACACGTTCAGCTTGCTCAATCGTAGACGCACCATAAGGCACGATAACGTCTTCTGCTGGGATATAGACCGCCATCTGGCGTCCTAGGTTAGGATCGAAGTAAACCTTCTTAAACGCCGACCCTGCGAGTCCTAGACTATATAGCATCCGTTCGTGTTCGGGTCTGTACTCCACCATGCGCTCAGTAAGCTCATAGTTCATGTCAGCCTTTACGCGTTCAGCGGCTTCAATTTTTTCTTGTGTTTCATCTCCAAGGATTTTAACCTTAACAGGTCCAGCGGCGGGAAAAGTCTCACTCATTGTCTCTGCTTGGAACCGGATAGCTGCTTCTGCTAGAACTGTAGAGTACACTCCACAAGCACCATCCCACGGGTCTGTACGCTCTTCGTATTTAAGTCCTAGAGTATCTAGTCCTTTAACAAACGTATCTGCCCACTCTTTTCGGCTTTCGATGTCAGCTTCTACAAGCCCTAACAAGTCACTAGATAATTCTTGTAAGTCGCCGTCTTCCAGCGCTTCTGCCAAGTTACCACCAAACCCCATGAGGTCAGTCTCGTTCATGTCAGGGACCAATGTGATCTCGACACTTCCATCAGACAGCGTAACCATTTCAGGATCAACGATCTCTATCTCTAGCTCAGTAGTGTCCATTCCTTCAACACCTTCTAAACTATCTTCTAGTTCCTTATCCAGACCCTCTGGGGCTGAATATAACCCTTTTTCTATCGCCATAATCTAGCCTTCTGCTTTTTGCTTGGCTTTAAATTTTTTCGCTATAGCCGCATATCTATCTGGATCATCAGTATCGTAAAGTTTACCTAATGCCTTCTTTCGTTCTTTGTCTACCGGAATACTGCCAGAACCATAATTAGTTAGGTAGTACCTACCATCATCGGATATTCCCAAAATACGTCTTCCTTTTGGCCCCCCAGTTTCTTTCATAGATCCTAATTTACGATCAGATTTATAGAACGAAAGTATATTTTTATCTGTCTTAACGCTCTTACCCGAATAGTATTTCCGCATTAGTAATACCTCAAATTAGTCTTACACGTCCACCTTTACGGAAATCTTCAGGCATTTCAATGGTATTCTTTCGAGCTTGGTGCTGGGGAAGCAACGGCTCACCTCTTAGGCGGTTGGCAACTACATCCTCTAACATATTTCCCTCAGAGTCGTAGTCTCCGGGGTTCTCAGCCATTGCTTTTTGACGCGCTATTGTAGCCTGCCTACTACCTTCTGCTATATCAGCAGCTTCTCGTCTAGCAAATTCTTCAGGAAAATAGTCCTTCAGAATATCCCATTCCATTTCAACTAAAGCCGCTTCAACATCCTCGGGGGTAGTATAATGTCCGTCTCTGGCCTTTTTTCTATAACCCCGCACTATAGGATGCATATGGGGGAAAGATTGTCTGTCTCCGTTCTCTTCAAAGATTTCTCTTGCTCGTGCACTAAAGAGGCTTTGGTCGCTAAAGTCACTGTCAGTCATAATATACTCTCTAAATTAGTCTTAGTGCCATTAGTAATACCTCAAATTAGTCTTACGCGTCCGCCTTTACGGAAATCTTCAGGCAGGCTTGTGGGAAGTTTTAATTCAGGATTTTTCCGCCGCTCTCTTTCAGGGCCGCTAATGTGTGGCCCCATTTCATTTGCTTGCTCTTGTTGCGCCAGCATTTTCTGTGTGTATGCCTCGGCAGCGTCTTCACCCCGCATCCGTAAGAACATTTGATAGGTTAAATCTTCTTTTATGTCCTCCAGCGACTCCGGCTCTGTCAAAACAAAGGTTTCTCCCTTGTCTAAGGTGACCCTTCTGGGCACAAGCCTTTCCACAAACATATCTCGCATACCCGGTAGAAACAAATAGGGATTCATAACCCCCGCCTCAATCTCCGGGTTTTCCGAAAGAACCTGACCAAAAAGCTTGTTAAAAGCTGGCCCTATTTCTTTGGGAATTTCTTCAAGTTCGCCAGGGGCTGCGCCCTGCCGACGATAATATTCTGCCATTAGTAATACCCGCCTCTACGTTGTTTAAAGTAGATCGGTTCTTCCGGTTCATCACTTGGCAGACGAATAAACCCGCCCTGCCTAAACCGCATAAGCGCCATCACCGTTGAGTCCACTAAGTCATCATGACTCATAAAAGGGAATCCGGCAATCTCTTCTACCACTTCTTCTGCCCATCTAGTAGGAGGTATCCAGCAAATGCCCGATGCCACAATGTCTGCAACAGAGTTAAGTCGCGCTAACTTATCACCCGATCCTCTATGCGGAGTATACTCTGATATGGGCAATCCCATTCGTCGCATCTCTTGATACAACGCAGTACCCGCACTTTTCTTCTCCACAATAAACGCGTCAGGTTCCCATTCAGCGTACTCTTCCATTGCTAGTGTTTTCAACTCAGGAAACTCCATACGCTTTTTTATACTGTTTAACAATATAATATTGTACGCATTTGTATCTTCATTGAAGAAAACACCCCAAGTAGTAAGTGCTGTATAGTCAGCACGGTTGTGTGTTTCTGCTGCGGCGTCCAAAGACATTATAAGGTATTCAGACGACGGGGGGTTATCTTGTTCCCACAAGTTCCACCAATCCCGCTTAACTATCGACGCTTCTTCAGCCGTAGGATTCTGTTGGTACTGCGCATTCCACTGGAACGTAGGCATTGACGCCTTAGTACGTAACAGTGCCTCTAAGTCAAAGAACTCAGGCCACAGTGGTTTCTCCACGTAGCGTTTTGTTTTCTTGTTTTGTATTTCTAGTATAGCAGGAAACTCGACAATCTCGTATTGGTCAGAGCGATTGTCCTTTGCCATGTCGTTTGTAACACGCCCAGTCAAATCATCCATATGCCATCTAGTTTGGATGATAGCTACGCTACCTCCGGGCATTAGACGAGTACGCGCACCAAACGTAAACCACTCGTAGGCTTTAGCAAACACTTCAAAGTTTCCATTGATAACGTCTTGCTCAGAATGTGGATCGTCAATGATCAAGAGATCAGCACCCCGACCAGCCAGAGCAGAACCAATACCACACGCATAGTATTCTCCTCCGACGTTAGTGTTCCATCTGCCTGCTGACTTGCTATCCTGTGCTAGTTTTACCGTAGGAAATATCGAACGGTAAGCATCTGTTGCTATCAAATTACGTACTTTACGCCCAAAGTCCACGGCTAAATCAGTTGTATGAGAGACCATCATGACTTTTTTGTCTGGGTTTCTACCTAAATACCACGCTGGATAGAAGATAGAAACAAGTTGAGATTTGCCATGTCTGGGGGGTATATTCACACAAACACGGTCCTTTTCCCCCTTCTCAATACCCATTAACATGTCAGCAAGTATGCGATGGTGCTTACCAACGATAAACTCGGGCATCATGAGCTTACAGAAGTATATCAGGTCGTTGTATGCGGCTTGGTTTTGCTTGCGGGTGCCTAATTCCCCTGCCATTTTGTCTATTTCAGCTATCTCGTCTAGCGAAAAGATGTCTAAATTGTCCAACAGACGCTGAATATCGTCTCCAGAGAAGTCTAACTCTGCTGCCAAGGCTTCACTCATCGTCATATGACTCTTCTTGCCCCAACCACCCTGCGTGTAGGGGTTTTTTATGGGGGTCTACAGGTTCTTCGGAGGTAATTCCCAGTTCTGCGTCCACATCTACAGCATCAGGGGCTACAAACTCTGCTTCGATTACGTCTTCGTCGGGATTTACCAGCTTTGACAGCTTACTGCGTAGGCTTTCACGTAGTTCATCAGTAGTTCTGTGGGTAATTGTGATTTCGGTCTTGTCTGTAAACAGCCCAACGTCCGAAATCTTACCCAAAAGCTCCAATGCTCGAATACGAATACGGGGGTCTGGGTTCTCAGTCTCTTCAATTAGCTTGTTTGTAACCAAATGACGGACTTGTACTGCGCTTTCAACGACAGAATACCCAAATTGGGTAAGAATATTGTGGGTCATTATCAATGCGGCAGGTGGTAATGCCGCTGCTCGCTTCGTCGAAACCTTCTTAGAAGTCTTTTCGGGGTTGTCAGCGTAAGCCAAAACTATTTTTGCTGCAATTTCTTCATCTTCACTAGTAGATTCCACGTCTAGCCCATGCTCTTTCATCATAGAAGCAGTATTACACGCGGCTTCTGCGCGTGCACGCAAATCCATATACGGAATTTCATCTGAGTATGGTACACCAATCTCTGGTTCAAGTATTAAAGACATACTGTTTCCGCAGGTTATTAACCGTTCATGTCGAGTTATACACAATAATTTGTTTTTGTGCAAGGAGGTTGGGACTCCTAGTGGGGGGTGTTCCATATATAAGGGGGGTGGGGGTACCGAACTCAGAAAAAACATAATCGTTCACGCAAACTAGTAATATATAGAAGAGAGGGAGTCCCAAG
>Ga0209349_1000866_pt1 | contig 15231 bp, 17 predicted proteins | sample ETNvirnome_2_130_FD_184067 | JGI IMG/M metagenome (GOLD analysis project Ga0209349, IMG submission 184067) | Marine viral communities from the Pacific Ocean - ETNP_2_130 (SPAdes) (version 2) | ecosystem: Environmental > Aquatic > Marine > Oceanic | place: Pacific Ocean | collected 2013-06-22
CTTCTAAGATTACTTTAGCCTTAGTTGACATTGCTGACGCATCACTTTGGAAAATCTGCGCGATACTGGCCAGATATTTATAGTTTGGTACAAAATTAGAAAAGATGGAAGATCCCAAAGCTTTGTTGATATTATTAATCAATGCAGTCTGCTCTGTAAATAAAACTTTGCTGTCAAGTTTTTCGTGTTCTTTTTTAACCGCATCAATTAATCTGCGCGCTGTTGTATATGGAATTGCTTTATAGCTTTCACGATACAACGTACGATATATATCCAATTCTTTACGTAACTCAGTTCCTTTTTTGAAATGATTTACTAGAATATTCTTGATTTCCAATTGTTTGTCAGACTCACCCACAGAAACAGCAACAGCCATTTCTCGTATTAGCGCTTCATATAAAAATGCTGGATTACGCTTCTTGTTGTGCTTCATTCTCATTGACTTTTTTCTCCATATCTTTAATAGTGTCTAACGACTCAAGAAGCTTTTTAATTTCGAAGCGGTTTTTTCGTAATTTAAGTACTTCTTCATCAAAATAATTAGTTATTGACTCTTGGAACATTCCACGTGACAGGTTACTTAATTCAGAACTGCCAGCAAACTTGCTACGTTTAGATCGACCTTTCGATTCGTCGCTCCATTGACCTTTCATAGATCTTGTACGTGCGCCGATTCCTCTAGAATCTGTTTTAGTTGGATGATATACTTTGCCTTTTGAACCAGCGGTTGTATAACCTTCTTTTCTACGACCCGGCGCAGCAAGTAACGCGTTGTCGTCTTCTCCACCTCCAGATTCATCGCCGGTTTCGCCTTCAATTGAACCTAAATCAAAATCATCTTCATCTGAAGTTGGTACATCATCTAGACCCAAACCTAATTCTCCACCTCCTCCTGTACCGCCACCAAGGCCCATGCCGTCAGCGTCCTCTTGACCAATTGCATCAAGAGTTGTTTGGAATTTGGCATCAGAGAATAGCTCGCGCTGACAACGCTCAAATTCTTCATCAGATACGCCAAGAAGATTTGCAGCAATCCAACGACGGCTGAAGAAACCATCCGTTGCTGCTGCAGCAACATCAAATTTTGTTCGCCAGTGTTCTAACTCTTGTAATTCAGCAATTTTTGAAGGATTATTTAATGAAAGTGTAAATGCAAGTAAATCATCGCCGGTATATCCTAAGATATAAAGGTGGATAATACCAATCTTTTCTAATTCTTTAATTGCTGCACGTTGTAATCTTTGAACTGTACGTGCGAACCTGATATCTTTTTGGGCTAATGTTGATTTGTCTTCATCTGAGCCTTCGCCTCTAGAAAGATAAGATTGAGGAACCTTCAATGCTGAGAATAGTTTATCTCTTAAATATTTAACGTCGTCAATATCTCCGGTATATGTACCACCGGGTAATGATTCAATCCGAGTGTGTTTATCGCCGCGCACAGGAATAAAGAAATCTTCATCAATACCCATAGGATTGTGGCGAAGGTCAATTTTACCAGTTGCGGAGTCTACAAGCTTGTTTCTTTTCATTGAAGAAATTACATGTTGCATGTGCTGGTCTACATCTTCTGGATTAATGTTTCCAACATCGACATAAAAAACTCTACGCTCTGGGGCTCTAACAATTCTGTAAGCCATCATAGAATCTTCAAGTAGTGTTAATTGTCGCCAAATTCTACGCGCTGGTTCTAAGATCGATGTGCCATATGGCGCGTATTTATCGTTTCCTAAAATTCTGAAGTGAGACATTTGCCAGTTTTCAAACGTCATACCGGCTGAGTTCCATTGGAATTGAATATAATTGGGGTTGCTTTTATCTTCACCCTCCATTCTTTCAATTTCTCCTGCCGGCAAACCAATGGTATTAATGATACCAGTTTTTTCATCGATATCTAGATATAAAAAGAAATCGCCATATTTACACATTGTCCGACACCAACCAAACATATTAGAATCCACATTCATAATATTATGATAAAGGTTTTGAAGTACATGTTTGATTTCTTCGTTGTCGCAATGAATATTAAGCATTGTCCGCAAATCGTTTGATGTTGTCATTTCGTCTGCGTAAATATCTAATGAAGAGTTAATCTCTGGAGTGTATTCCATTTGGTCAAAGTCCATATATCTTTGGACACGACCATGGGTGGCCATGATATTGGCTGCAATATTATCAAATGGGTTATATTCTAACCTCTTAAAGTTTTGCCCACCGGCATCTTTGAATCTAGAACTATATTTGTCTAGTTGTCGTCTTTTTAATCGTCTGGTTGTTTGAGAACGATAGTTGATTAAGGGGCCGGAAAATAGTCTAGTTAATTGTTGGAATAACTTTGACCCCGGATTCCTCGGATTATTCTGTTGTTTCGCCACTTATTACCCCTTGTATAACCAATTATATTGTTTGTGATCAGCATCAGCGCTGGTTTGATCATCTAATTGTTTTGCTGCATGTTCGCGTTTTATCATGCCGGGAATTGTTGTATCAATTGTGGTTGTTGACCGAACAATCGAACGCATAAAGGCCACCTTATAATCGTTTTCTTTTTTCGAATGTTCGTAAATTGTTGCACGTACCCAACACGCTATAGCTGCTGGTATAACTAGATCGTCATTATAACCTTTTTGGGCTTGTGGACGACCATTATGCCAAATAAACGTCGTAATTTCATGATATGTACGTTTTGAATTAAAATGAATTTGTTTGTTTCTAATAAACTCTTCCAATTTAGCAATCACAATTGGACGGCTTGCAAAAGACATAGCGAATCCAATATGGCAATTTGCTTTATATTCTGCGACATTTGGCGATACATATTCGTGATCACCCTTTGTCTCATAATACACATTGGGGTAGTCCATTTCTTTTAATTTGCCTAAAGCATACTCGCCCTTATTATTTTCCACAACAATCATCGCATCATTGTATTCCCGGCCAGCGCCATACATTATTGTAGCATAAATGTCGGATGTAACTTTACCTTTATATTCTGCAACCTGTTGCATTGAAGAAACTTTAAAAACGTGGAAGCCGGAATAATCTTCACCATCACCTCTGGCTACATCTGCAACCAATAAATAATCTTCACCTTCTTCGGGTTGTTCCCATATCCAATATTTTCTATCCATTCCAGTTTCATATAACGGATCATCTAAGTGTGATTCTATAAAATCAATATCTGATGGATGTATGACCGTATCGCCTGAGGCGTTGAAGTTACACAGCAATTCTTGAGCAATTTGTGTGTGGCTTAGGTTTCTAGTTTCATGTTGGAACCACTCTTCGTTACGTTCAGGGTGTACATCCCACATGAGTTTGACCGGGTGGAAATCGTTTTCGCCTTCGTCTGCTTTTTTATATGTTTCGTGAAAGAACCCACCGACGCCGTTGGGTGTGGAAATTACTAAACAACGTCCACCGGTAGACAGCGTACTGTATAAGCCGGTCCATTTGTCTGTCAAGCCTTCAATGTGTGCAGCCTCATCAAGAACTAATAATGAAAGAGCTTCGGAACGACCGGCATCAGATGAAGTTGAAACAGATTTTACTGTTGAACCATTATCGAAAGCCAACTCCCACATGTTATCCTTTTCCATTCCAACAAGGCTCTGCATCCATTTGGGAAGGTTGTTATAAATAATCTTGACCTTCTTAAGAAGGTTGGCGGCAGTACTTCGTTTGGTTGCCATAATCAGAACATTCTTTTCTTTAAAGAATACCATTAACCAACAAATATATGCGGCAGTAAGCGTAGAAATGCCTAACTGTCGAGCCTTCAAAACGATCGTAAATCGATTATCATTGAAGTCTTGAAGTAAGTCTTTTTGAAAATCAAAGGTCTTAAAAGGAATTAAGCCTTTTTTGGGGTGGGATATCTTAGCGTAGTTATTAATAAAATAGTCCGGACTCTTTCCAGATTCACGAACTTCTTTAAATATTTGCTTTTTAGTTAATTTATAGGCCATATTGTAGTAATTAGTATACTACATGACATTAAATTCATTAAATATTAAGCCTCTTTGCGAGTTACGTTCTCTGGCTTTTTGGCTCCAGTATATTTGTCTTTACCAATCTCAAGAAATTTCTTGATGCTGGCATCTAATAAATCGTCTGGTGTACCTTGGCCGATATTCTCAACTTCTTTAATCGATCCAATGTTATAAACCTTTTGGGCCATTACAAATGTTCGAATGCGTGAGAGCGCTTGGACGTGTATTGTAGCTGCTCCATCTTCAGACAAGTTTACAGAACTTCCGACAACCGATTTATATTCTTTCTTAAGAAAGCTGGCAATTTGCTTAAAGCAATCTTCTACAACATCGACATACTTATCGTTATTAATATCTTTTCTTGTCATTTCACCTTGATAAGAAACAATTAACTTACTTCCTGAGAATTTTACTCCGAAGCCGTCCATGATTCTTTTATCAATTAGTGGATCGCCCACCTCTCGACGGAGGCCTGCTTTTTTGCTAGTACCATCTGCAGTAAACCGCTCATCATGAGAACCATCATATGCGTTTGCGGCAGCTTGCGCCAAGCCTTGTACTATTTCTATTGTTGTAGCCAATTTTAACTCTCCTTAAGTTTAATACGTTTTAACACTTCTTCTTTAATTATGGTTTTCAATGTGCTTTGTTCTTTTAAATACGTATTATTTTTTCTGCACGTGCGGAAGCGTGGCCTCCGGTTGTTTTTGAAGCACCATAAAATACCAATGTTTTCAACGATGCAGAAATATCAGATAAAAGCTTTAATACTTCTTGTCTTTGTAACTCAGAATGTTTTTTAGAATAATCGGAAATTTGTTTGTTGTCGTCAGCGGTCATTTATCGATCCTCAATATGCTCAATATAACACCTAAAACAACAATCATACTTTGCAAAATATATTTCATCCCTTGCCAGTAAAGTATAACGCTCGCATCGCGGGCATTCATTCTTATGTGTCCTATTAATTAGTTTCTCACTAATTAAAACCCCATTTTGCTCGACCTCTCCAACTGGATTCTTGGCGCGTTTGGCTTCTCGGACTTTTTCTTGTTCTTTGTATAGCTGTTCTTTTTCTGGCGTCCAAAATTGTTTTGGATTAACGATAGTCTCAGGCCCATATTTTTCTGCAATTGCTTTTTCTACACCAGCAATCATTCCGGGTAGTTTAGGCTTCGACATAATCTTCCGGCCTTGTTAATGAATTTGGATATCGATAGTCTGCATAATACAACCAAAGCTCGGAAACTCTATTTAACAATTTACTAGCCTCTTCTTCCGAATGATCGAACATTAATGCTGTATGAAATTGGTCATTCAAAAATTCTTCTAGTTCGTTGATAAAGGGTTTTTTCTGCATTTTGGCGCGTTTATAAAGACCCACGACGTGTGCTTTGGTTTCAGCTTCTGAAGTATAATACTCTCTTGCGTTATCTAAATCATGCCAAACATAACCATCTTGGGCTGTAACTTTGGCTGCTAAATCTACTAAGATTTTTTCATCCTGCATGGCATGTTCTAGTTCGTGTCTGATTGCACCTTTGATTTCTGCATTGATAAAATTATAGTCGTAATGTTCTGGCAAGTCTAAATGTAAATCAATTCTGCCAGTTGCTAGTCGATCACCCGGTGTGAAAGAATATGCAGCATATACAGACGGGTATGTCTCGTTAGGATAATATCGGACCACACCGTGTAAGTCTTTCATAAAACTTAATTCCATAAATTCTTCTTCAATTGTGTGCCAAATAGAAAAACGCATTTCTTGCATGTGTTTTAAATCATGCATGAATTCATCATCAGATAAGATTTCCATAAATTTTCTTGCAACAAGAGAACTTAGTTTTTCTAAAGCTTTGCCAAACCCTGCCATTAGTCGCTTGATACCTCTTGCACTAAGAAAAACATTCCAATAGTAATTGCGATTCCGACAACAGTGCCGCCCGTTGCCCACAAAATCGAATGGTCCTCAGATTCTTTTAATACCAAATCTTGAAGACGTGTTATTTCTTTATCCCTCAAATCTAAAACCAGTGTGTTGGTTGTAGTAATACTATCAATCGAAACGTTTAATAAATCAATCTCTTTTTGATATCGAGCCGCTTGTTTCTCCAGTTGGAAACTCAAGCGAAGTTCGTATTCGCTAGCTGTATATTTTTCTTCTACCAAAATTTTAGCGGCAGCGGGCATGTTTAAAAGTACACCGTCATAAGGCGCTGGCGTATCTTTTTTAATACCTTGGATTTGTGGTGGAATTGATTGTGCCATGGCTGTACTGGCCACAAAAGCTAAAATAGTTAAGATGCTTATAATCTTTTTCATTTAAATACCAAACCTTTCTCTTAATTTTTCGGCCATCAGATCCGGATCGCCATCGGTTTCTTTGATAATTCTTTTGAGTTCTTTCTCTTTTTTGGCCATCAGTTCGTGTTTAGCTAAACCTTCGCGCTTGGCAATATCATCTAATATCTCATCGTATTTTTCATTAACGCGGGCTTCTTTTTCTAATCGATCTTTTTCAGCCTTTTCCAGAATTGCTTTTTCTTCTTTATGACTGTCACGGCTTATTTCTAGAAGTTTTTGCGCAGCGCTAGGATTTCGCGTATATAGTAATACACATAAAGCAACAATAGCTATAACTGGAAAATACCAATAGTTTTTCAACCATGTCCACGCCTTAAGTAGCGTAAACATAATTACACCTTAGCGCTGATTTTGTTTAATTGCTTTAGCGCTCTTTTAAACTCAACAACATTACCTTTGGCTAAATATTCTGAGCATTCAACCAATTTAGAAAAGGCTTCGTCGGCGTCGGTCTTTTCAACCAATTTGACGTTAACAATTTCTTCTTTAATAAGTTGTTTTAGTTTTGATTTTGCAATTTGCATTCAGTTACTCCTTTCGTTTTCTTGTCGTTCTTTTGCGGGATTGTTTCTTAAAGCCTTTAGGGCGATACGAGCGAGAACCCCATATATCAGTAGAAACTTCAACTTCATATCCGCTACCTTTAAATAACTCGCCCAGCACTTCAAACTCGGGACTGATATCATATAACCATTCAAACATGGCTTCTGGATAATCTAAAAACTTTTTTCTTGTTTAATAATTTGTTTTAAAGTACTTAAGACAATTCTCATTAATCATTATCTCCATGTTTCCATTGGGTAGCGATATCAGAAAGGCCTTGAATACCCACATACATCAAAGAAATTGCTACCCAATCTTCAGATGTTATTCCTAATTCTGCATACATTAATCCTGTAGCAGTTAGCCAAACCATCAATTTTCTTGATATTAATTTATTAAGAATTTTATCGATAAAGCTAGTTTTCATTAACCAACTCCGATAGAGCCAGTCCAGTTGTTCTGTAAATTAGTCGTGTCGATGTTGGTTAAACCAGCAATAATGTTTGCTTCAGAAGGTGTCGCGCCATCGGCCATAAGAAAGACAGATGATACTTTAAAAGCCCCCTCATATGATTCTGTATCAGATAACAGAAAATAGTTGTTTGGTGGACTTGCTGCTGACGAGGATACACCACGTGATGAAAATCCAACGCGGATATCTGCAGAAGCTGTGCCAACGTTTTTTACGTTAACAAACCTAGTAACTCTTGGGAAGGCGATTTCAATTGGTACATCGACGGGCACCGTGATTGATGCGGACGCAAAAGGAATAGAACTAACCTGATAACTACCCACATTTTGTAGTCCTGCCGAGTAATTGTGTAGATTACGATCTGTCATATAATTCTCCTTACTTGATTATACTATATAATTAGTAAGGAATTCAATGATTATACACTTACATATGCATAACCATTATTTTTCTCGATGGTAATTTGTTGGTCGGCGCAGTCCTTTAATGATTCTAGGTGGGAAATTAAAAGAATTGTATTAAAATGAGATTTAATCAAGTCAAGTAAAGAAACAAAGCCATCCATATTATCAGCATCTAAGGCTGTACCGGGCTCATCCAAAATAAACACATCTGATTTAGGAAGGCTAGAAACCGTCAACAATGCTAAACGAATAGCCATGGCTGAAATTGTTTTTTCTGCCCCCGATCCCATTTCCAACGGACGGGGTTCATGCTTGGGATGTTTGATAAACATTTTTAGATGCTTCCCGTCATTTTCAAAGAACATTTCAAAATCAACAATATTTGTCAAAATCTTAGCAATTTCGTTGTTAATGATTGGTAACCGCTTTTTAATGATATTGTAAGATATTCCGCTACTGTGCATACAACGCTGGTATAGATCGTATACGGCGTAATCTTTTTCTAGCTGTTCTTTTCTTTCACGTTCTTCTTGACAAACTAATATTTTTGCTTCAATTGATCCGTTTTCTTTAACCAAACTCATCACAGCTTTTCTACAAACATTGATTTGTTTTTGTTTATCTTGTTTCTCCGATTCTTTGACCACTAGTGCTCGGACAAGTTTGTCTTTGCTGTCTATTTTTTCTTTATTTTCAGTGTATGTATCTGTTTGTTCTTCTAATTTGTTCAATTCAATTTCTAACTTAGCTGATTGGTCATCAAAAGTACGACATTTAAGTTTGGCCTCTAAAATGGTTCTACTAATTTCACTTTTTTTCTGAACAACTCTTTCATATTTATCGATCAAAGTTGTTAATTCTTTTTGACGTGGTGTGTCAATCTTGGAACCAATTTCACTATGATTAGAATGCATACCGGCTAACTGCCGTTCATTGATTGTCAATTCTTTTAAAGCTTTATATGCGCCGGTTTTAAAGGAACATGTTTTGTATTCGTCACCGCACGGTACTGTTTCTAAAATTTTAGTTTGGTCAAACAAACGTTCTTTAGTTTCAGTTAAAGCTTTGGTACTAGCCAATACAGAATCCAACATGTGTACATAATTTTCTTGTATAAGAAGTTCTTCATTATATACGTTGATATCAAAAGCTTTTAGAAACTCTAAAATTTCTTTTTCTGTATTTAATGAATCATTCAAAAATTCTGTAGCAGTCGTTCCGTTAGCTATAGATTCTGCCCATTCTTCTGTTTTCTTCTTTGAAACTTTTCTTACTTTTTCAATATCGATTAGTTCAGTTGGGATCCCTTCTATCTCTGAACGTCTCTTTTGTACTTCTGAAGTTATATCTTCAAAGTCATCTAAAAGTTCTTGGCAAACCTTTTCTTGTGTTTTTATGTTTGCTTTGTTAATAATCAACAAAGCAGTTAGGTCTTTGATTTCTTCCGTGAATTCGCGCTCGCCCATTAATTTTAAGGCACCCTTAATATTCGCGCTTTCTTCTTTCACAATGCGAAATTTCTTTTCAAATAATTCTAAATCAAGAAATTTTGCTAACAATTCTTTGCGGCGAGTCGATCCCTCACTGACAAATTGTAACGCCCCTAACTGGCTAGCCATAGAAGTTAACAAGAAATCTTCCAACGTACCGAATTGTTTACGAATGTTTTTGTCAGTATCGTTACGAGTCAAACCGTTTAGTGACGTAACGTCTTTCGTTGCTAAATCTAGTACTTCGAAATTAACATCAGTTCGGGCTTCTAATGTTTCTTCACCCTTAAGACGCTTCGTATACTTTTCTGACGTTCTGGTTATCGAATATTCTTTGTGCCCGATTTGAATTTTAACTCGACCGGTACAATCTTCTTTGTTTTGATTAATTATATTAAGGTTTTTTCTCTCGTTCTTAGATGTACTGTTAAACAGCGTATATAATACGCCATCAATTATACTAGATTTGCCAGTATAATTCTTTCCAAAAACACCCACAATACCTTTTAAATTAGTAAAGTCAACTTTGTTACCTTCACCGTAGTTGAACATATTGTTCCATTCGAAACTCTTTAATGTCCAATTAATGTTTCTAGCAACAGCTTCGTTCTGTTCAACTTCAGAATTCATCTTCTTATTGAGAATCAAAACTTGTTCTAGAGTGTCGTCATCAATTGTATAATCACTTAAATACTCAGTAATTAGAGTTTCTTGTACTACAATATCGCGTAAATTTACACCGGTAAGAGTTTCGAAATCTTGGTCTAAATCTGTGTTCTTCGCTATAACCTTACTCAGAAAGGTTAAACTTTCCGGTTTAAAGCGATGTTTTGCCACATCAATTGTTTTTCTTAGTTTGTCTAAACTGAGTGGATAATGTGAAACCAAACGCAATCGTGCCGTTGGTGGTACTACTGCATTACGAGGTAGGTTACCTTTCTTAGTTAATATAACAGATACAAATGGTTTTGGGTTCAATAAAGATACATGTTTAACATCAAAATTATCTTTGTCTTGAATATCCCATACTAAAAAGCCTTTGTCGTTAGTTTCTCCATGATTTTGTTGGACTGTTGAACCCGCATATCTAACTCGGCCAGCGGTATCCATTACTTGGTTTGTTTTATGAATGTCACCAAGTAATGCATAATCAAAAGACTTAAAAATAGCCAAATCATCTTCGCCATTATCCATAACCCAACCCAAATCGGTTGAGCAACCAGAGATAGAGCCGTGATATAAAGCTATATTAATCATATTTTGGTCAGAAGGTGGGATCCAATTATCACGATCAAATACAGAAAGCACGTTAAATGTTATATCTTTATTAACGGAATATTCACCAGAATTTTTCAAAAGATGTATGTTTGTATGTTCTAATGCATTTACAATTGGAGTAATTGCATCTTGTCGTGAAGAATTTTTGAGATTTCCATCATGATTTCCAAGCACGATCACTAGCGGCGCGATATCAGCCAGATTGGTTAAAAACTCAGAACAAAGTTGAACAAATTCTGGTGATATCTGTGTTTTTGTATGTGCGATATCTCCGCAATGTACAATAAAATCAATTTTTTCTTTTTTCAATTTTTTATACAATTGTTGAAAAACAATTCGATATTCATAATGAAATTTAAGATTTCGAATATGAGTGTCAGCCAAATGGGCAATTTTATAACTCATTTTATTCCTTCCATGTATTATTATATAATATATTATATATTGTACTTTTACCTACATTAAACATATTCATTAATTCTTTTACTGTTTTTGTTTTATTTGTATATGTTTGGCGAATATATCGTACGTTGGGCCAAGTTAGTTTTGAACGTGGATTATTTTCACCAGACACATCTACATGATTATCGCTAATTTTTTGACGACTTTCCATAGTATGTGTTTTTCCCCACATACCATGTTGTTCACCCTTTAGAGAAACCCCGTACATAGGATTATTTTTACCTTTAGCTAATCCTAATATTTTTCGTGTTTTACTTATTTTTTGTCTAGTTTCTATACTAGTTTTAACCCCTAATCGACTTTGTGCTATATGTTGAATGTTATAACCATTTTCACTTTTAAATGATTCGAATAAATTTAAATAATACTGTTCTCGTAATAACAATATTTCTTTAATTGCATCAATTTCTTCAATAATTTCAAACAAAAAAGCATCTTCTCCATATTTATCCCATGCATTTTGAAGATAAAAAGAATGATGCTTTCCATTTTTTAAATTCGATCGATGTATACACCAGCGTTGTTTTATATCAATTGAACTTCCTATATATATTTTATTTGAAATAATATTGTATATCTTATATATTCCACTCTTTTTATGCATACTAATAATTAGTATTTCCCGTCATAATTACCTAAACAAATTATTCTTTACCCAGCCGTACATGGATTCGCCTCGCCCAGCGGTTCGTCTTCCCAATCGTCGTCAGCGGGATAATCTTTTTCAAATGCAACCGGAGTTTTTGCGACTCGACCCAAGCGGCTAGCTAGCTTTGCATGCAATTCGGCCTTACGCATAGCTTCATCATCCAACAAAGAATAATCACTTGAATGAAGAAGAGTGGTTTGCATATTCCGAATCCGATCGATAGTCTCTTGGTACCCGGTACCGAAAAGCTCGATACTTAGAATAGCTTCCTTAAGATGCGCAAACGTAAAGTTTTCCGTGTCTTTGGCCAGACGCTCTTGCATCTTACCAGACATTTCTTCACTCTTTACTTCAATATATTGTAGACGATGAGTAAAACTTGGAAATCCAACAAATTCAATCCGATCAAATCGTGAAGGTCGATTCAAAAATCGAGCAGGGATCCGCTCCGGATAATTTGTGGTTGCAACGCAAACAGTGTTTTTCAAAGGCACAAGACCATCCATAAGCTGTAACACTTCGTGCTCCGAACAATCAAGAATCCTATCAAAATCTTCAAAAATGAAGAGTTTGCGGCGATCGGGATCCACTGTGTTAATGATTCTTACAATATCGGGTAGACTATCTGTAAAATCAAATACCAATCCGTCTTCTTCAATAAATTTTGAAATCAACATGTCTAGAATACAACTTTTACCAGAACCGGGAGGCCCCCAAAGAAGGAATCCGCGTTTGTGACTTTCCGATCGGGCAAGGTATTTATCCTTAAGGCCCCAAAACTTTTCGAATTCACGAAGAAGCAAAGAAACAGATGAATCGTCAAAATGAATAAGATCCGAACTTTCATATTCCGTAATCATATCGATGTGGGGTGTACCCGAATGATCAAAATGTGTAGTGTAATAGCCAGCAGGTAGTACCGGACAGGTATCTCCAACCGGAATGTAATCCCCACAGCCATTAGTTGCAAATTGTTTAATCATTGTGTGTTCCTTAGTTCTTTGACTACTTGACTATAATACCACACCTAGGTCTAGGTGTCAAGGGTTTTCTTTACGAATATTTTAATAGAAGTCTGGTCAAAACACGTTCGATAAGGGCTTCGTCCAAATTTTCAATGTAATCTGTAATTAATATATCAAAAGCCTCGTCAACTTTAGCTTTATAATTCGAATCAATGGCTTTTGTTTCTTTGGTCGTGTGGTTATTCAATAAGACCTCGATAAAAGTATCATATAATTCCTGTTGTTGTTCTATAGTGGGATCTTGCGAAACACCCCTGTTGAGGGCAGCGAGCCCGCCCGCCGGCCATTTACCCTCTTTGCGTTTTTTCTGAACATATTGGCCCGCCTGCTCGGGATATATGCGGAAGATAACATTAATAATACCTTCTACGATCTCTTTTGCTTTTTCAATCTTTGTTTTTTCTTCTAATGGAGCAGCAGTAACAGTCGGTTCTGCTTTTGGTTTGGCTTTTTTTGGTGGTTTAAAACTTCGATCGTCCGCTTTTGTAAACATTTCCTGTACGCTAGCAGATGCTTTTGCCGATCTTGTTTTTAATTTAACCTTCACTCTATCTGACGCGTAATATGTTTTAGGATCTCCGCTTGAGTCTACAGCGGCCCACTCACACGTGACTGGATTACCGTAATTTGTATCACCACTTCCCGTTTCTTTGAAACTAACAGTCTTATCTGCGCGGAGGGCTCGTACACCGTCAAACAACGTAAGGCTATCTAGGTCGATTGCCCTTGCCATAAAAGATCTTGCTTTTTTATCATATGCTTGAGCTAATGCATTTAGAATTCCCTTCAGATCTATTAATAATTTATTAGTTTCACTTTGATGGGCTGGAATTATCGTGGGTATAACAAAAGAGCTAGCATGGTGGTGATTTTCATCATTCAACATATCAAACATGTTGAGTATAAGACCGGTAGTCAGATCTGTAGATGTTAACATTTTTCCTTTTTTCTTGCTATGAATCGAAACTGTTGACGAATTTCCCTCTCCTTGTTCGAATATATAAAAATCGCAATTTTGTAAACTATTGTGCGCGTAGCTTATAATGATGCCGATTGCGCGGGTAACATATGTCATTGCCTCTGAAATTATTTTTATGTGTTTTATCGCGTGGCTAGTTAACCCGTGTGTGTTTCCGGCCTTTCTATACGTTTGGTTCTTAGAAAAACCTAAATAATACTTCGCGGACAGATCACCGGTTAATACCCTGCGGCCACGTATGTCCTTCTCGGCGCGGACGTGTGTATTTGGATAGTCTTCGTCTCCGATCGGGTTACTAAATGTTTCGTTAACTATTTTAAGTTTCCCGCCATATTCTTTGAGGCCGTGCTCTTTTGTATCTAAGCCAAATTCTTGTTCTTCGAATTCAGATTCCTCTTCGGGTTCATCTGGAATATGAGTTTCCGCCTCGGAATCTTTTTCCAAAACTTCTAAAACCAACTTTTTTAACAATTCTCTATTCATTATATGTCTCCCAAAGCACGATGAACTTTATACTCTAAATAGTCTTCAGACACAATGGGTTGGGCATTTTTCTTTAATTTTTCAAACTGTTTTTTTGTAATACTGCCAATATCCTCAATACCGCTAGTATCAATATTATAAACTTCTAATTCATATTTAAGGCATAAATCAATTAGTTTTTCTCGTTTTGTTTGTGCGTTGTCGTCCAGCGCTAAATACAATACCGGGTCATTAGATAAAATTGTTTGAAACACCACAGATTCCTCTCTAACAGTCGAGCCCAAAAGAGGTAGGGCATTACCCGCCACTAGTGCATCAAAGACCCCCTCGACCACTACAACGTCCCTATTCCAGTCTAAAAATAGCTCATTAAAAATCAAATCCTTAGACAACGGTGGATTCATGTATTTCTCGCCGGAAGCGTATGTTCTAGCTACAAAATAATTGCAATACCCATTCATATCAAATGACGGAATTACAATTCTATCATGATATTGACCGCTATTACAAAAACCAATTTTCCAATGAAGTATATCTTCATATGTTAAACCTCGACGATATAAATAAGCTAACGCTGGTTTAGTAAACATTGGTAAATTTTTAGAAGCTAATGTTTTGAACTCCTTTGGTAATTTTATACGTTGAGGTCTAATAAAAGTCGGGGTGTCATCAAAAAGATTATCTAATGAAGAAGCTGAATATTCTTCAAAGTTGGTTAACTCATCCCATTTAACTAAATGTTTTATTTCACCGAAACGACGAACCACTCTCCGAATAGATTTTCCATGATAATCACAAATCCAGCATTTAAAAGCATTTTTTTGAATATTTACACTAAATTTAGGTTTATGATGATCGCAGTCTGATACTGGACAATCAAATAGATATTCTTCTCCAACGCGGCGTGATGTTCCTAAAACTCGTCGTAATATATCGTGTTTTTCTACTAACACTTATTTAAAAAGCTTTTCCTTAGAGGTGATAAACATACGCGGGAGTAGACTCTTTTTTAATCTCAAAAGCCTACCAAATTTTACAGGATCGCGTGAATCGATTAAATGACCTGATGGTTTACGAATTTCACCGTCAA
>Ga0209349_1000867_pt1 | contig 15227 bp, 35 predicted proteins | sample ETNvirnome_2_130_FD_184067 | JGI IMG/M metagenome (GOLD analysis project Ga0209349, IMG submission 184067) | Marine viral communities from the Pacific Ocean - ETNP_2_130 (SPAdes) (version 2) | ecosystem: Environmental > Aquatic > Marine > Oceanic | place: Pacific Ocean | collected 2013-06-22
CTAAAGCTATTCTTTGAGCTTGAGAAAATATATTAGGATCAGATACAGGAACAACACTAATTGAAGCACTAAAATCTTTTCTTCTAATTTTTTTATTTTCACCTATTACTTCAAAAGAATATTCATCGTCTAAATATTCTCCATTTAATTCATAAATTAATTTAAATTCTCTACCTTGAGCTTGATGTATTCTTTTATGAATAGCACTAAATACTTTAGACCCTTGTTCTATTAAAGCAATAGTAGTTCCAACTGGACCTGATCCAGCTGAATCTCCAATCATTGCATCTGCAATAGAAGCAAAACGTCTCCCTGACTCAGTTAAAACTCCAAGTAATTGGAGTAATGTTGGTGATGGTTCCTTAAAGGGAAGAGGGATAAAAGATTTACGCAAATCATCACCATATGCTTCAACTTCAACCCATTCACCTGGAGAGACAGTAATATCTCCTCCTTCAATTCTTGCTCCTTTAGCTCTAAAACCTCCATTGAGATTTGCAAAAGCAGCTGAATCTAATAGTGCTCTTAAAGCACCAGTGCTTGCATGTTGAAGTCCACCTATCATTTGTATAAGACCGAAGCCGTAAAAGCCCAAGCCAGGAAGATATTTATAATGAATAAAATAAGTTCTTTTTCTTCTTAATGAATCTTCTTCTTTCCAATTTCTTCTAATAGATAATACTCTTTGTGATTCATAATCAATAGTAACAATATAAGGTAGAGCTAATCCATCTCTATCTTCACCTACATCTAAATTTGCATGGACTTCTAAAAGAGTATGTATTTTATCAGCCATACTTGGTGTCATACCTTCTAATCTTTGTAAAGTTTGTTCAACTAAATCTCCACTATTAGCTCCCGCATTACTTTCAGCTTTACTTAATGGAACATCTTTGTAATAACCTGAAATTTGATGTTTTCTTATTTCAGTTCTTGTTAATTTCATTATTTGAGTATATCTATCTGCTGTTTCTAAATCTGTATTTTCCATAGAGATTACAAAATCTTCTGCTGGTACAAATTTAGAGCAAATTCTATCTAATGTATTATCAAAATATATTTTTTTAAAAGCACTTCCTGCAAGAGATAAATAAAATAACATTTGATCTAGTTCATTAAAATAATCAGGGATTTCTTGAGTTACTTGAAAGTTCATAAAGTCTTGAACTCTTTGTGCTTGTTCTAATTTTTTATCTGTAGTCTTTCCAATAATTTGTGTTTTAACAGGACCACCTGCTGGAAACATTTCAGCAATAGCTCTAGCTTGAAACTGTGTTGCTGCTTCTGCAAGTAAAGGATGATGAACACCTGAAGCTCCAGGAAAAGGATCTTGTCTATCTTCTACTACTATTCCTAACATTCGTAGTCCTTTAGAATATTGATCTTCCCAATTTTTTCTAGAACTCTTATCATCTTCATAAGCTCTTACTAAATCTTTTCCTATTTTTGCAACTTCTCTTTCATCTAATTCTTCTGCTAAATTTGTATAATGATTTCTTTCAAAGACTTCTTCATCTTTTTCAGTTTGATCTTGATCTATATCAACTCTAACTTTTTCACCTTTATCATTAGTGAATTGTAATTTTTTTTTATCTAGTTCAACTTCCATTATTTTTTCTTCTTCTTTTTAATTATTTTACTTCCATATCTTTTTGACCATTTTTTGGCCATCTTGGGTTTATTAATATGCATCCATTTTCTTTGTTTTTCTGATCTAAAAGGCATTATAATTTTTTAATAGAGTGAGCTTTAGTAGTAAAGCGAAATTGATTCATATATAACTAAAGCCTCCTCTATTGATTAGTTACTATTTTTTTTTAAAACCGTAAGTGCCTTTAGGTTTTCTTGTAGCTTTCGCTACTTTTCTTCTACCAGCCATAGACATTTTTTTACCTGACTCTTTTCCTCTAGTCATTCCTAGCTGTTCGTCTTTTCTAGCATTGTATCCTTGTTTTTTCATATTAGTATACCTCCTGGTTCATACCATACTTTCCTATTAGTAGATATAAAACAAAAATATTGATATTGAAAGCTTTAAATTTTGGCTAATTTTTTTCTATTATAGGTCTTTTTATTATGAACTATCTTTTGTTTAAAATGTCTTAATTGCTTCGCAACAGGGTTGCGTTTTTTATTAGCTTTTTGCATTGATTATTCAAGGATTAATTTTTTAATAGACTTGGATCCATCAATATTTAACTCAGTCTCAGCCATCGATTTTATGCATTGATGAGTAATATTACTACCGTATTTTTCACCTCTTGCAGCATGTCTTTTACCCTTCAAACACATTGCCATTGAAGGCTTACCTGTTCTAGGATCAATTTGAATTCTATGTTCCTTAATTTCTCCGTTGACTATCATCAACAATGCTACTACTAATTCTGTCACTGTGTACCTCCATTTCCGTTTTTATAATGTATTTCTCTGTTCGAGTCCTTTAGTTCTTCAATATCTTCTAAAGCTTTCTCTAATTGTTTAGTTAAAAATTCTATGTTAACTTTATTATGCATTCCTGACTCTTGTTGTATCTGTAATTTTTCCACTTGTTTATAAAGTTCTTCAATTAACATAAATTGTTCTGAATCTGCTGGAAGGGATCCTAAAGTTCCTCGTGGCCAACCTATTCTAAATGCTGTATTTTCTATTAAATCTTTTGACATTAACTCTACTTGTGTTTGAAGTCTGTTTTGAGTTTCGATAACTCCGAAATAAGCCCATGTTCCAATTGCAACAAGTGCAATTAATGAAGCTACCGTTTTCATTGGCATTTGGACTGCTGCTTCTTCTGAAATTTTAAGTGCCATTAATTATAATTATATCCTGTGTTTCCTGATTCTAATTTTTTAAATAATTTTTCGTGTTGCTCCATAATCTCTTCATCAGAGTCCATCATCTTATCCATTTTATCTTCTAACTTTTCAACTACTCTTTCAAGTTTATGTACTTTATCTTCATGTACTGCCTGGATAGTTGAAAGTTCAAAAGTTCTAGATAAACTCCAACCTGCTAGAGCTAATAAAATTCCAACTAGCATAGTCATTAATTTTTCTAACATTTTTTACCTAAAATTAAAAAAGCCAATACAAGCTGCTATAATAGTTCCTATACCAACTAATACTGCAACAGCTCCTTTACCTCGTGATACATCATCTGAAAGTTTAGATACTTTTTTATTTAATTCATCTATGGCTTTAATTAATTGTTTCATTCTTTCAGCACATAACTTTTCATGAGAAGAAAGTCTAATACCTAAAGAAGTATTTACTATTGAATCAGATGATTTTTTTGCCATAAATTACCTTTTTTTGTAAAAGTTATATAACAAAAATTATGAAATTAAAAGTGATGACTTCCGTGACTTTGTTGATATCCTCCACTACTTGATTGATCAAATCCATCATTAGCATCAGTTGTTCCTTTATCTTGATTAGTATTATTATTATCACTACCATCGCCATCAGCATGAATATTAATTCCATCTCCTGGTTTTGGAGCATTATAAGTCATCATATCTATTGTATGAATATCGCCTTGTTCATCTTTATCAGTTATATTTTCTATTCTTTCTTTTTCAGCTTTATTAATAGCTGCACCTGCCAAAAATGGAATTGCCCACGGTGCTACAACTCCTAATACACCAGTACCTCCTGCAAGAGCTACCGCACTTCCTCCTATTCTTGCAGCATTTTGAACACCTGCGGGTATTCCTAAATTTTCTTCGACCCACCCATTATATGCATTTATATTATTATTTATTGTATTTTTATATCCATCAATTTTAGTTTCTTTATCAAAGTTCCATTCAAATTTTCCTTTATCTTCTCCTGCTTTAGTAGTTTCATCCCAAGGATTTACTTTATCTTTTTTCTCTTCCCAATCTTTACCATCGCCATCTCTTTTAGAACTTTCAATAATTGTTTCTGTAAGATTAGAAGTATCTACACTATCAGCTTGTTGTGCAGGTTGACAAATACCATTTACTGACATTCGTCCATCTGAACATACAAATTCATTTGTTTCTTGATAATTATATAATAAGTCGTTAATAGTTGCCATATCATTTACCTTGCCTATTATATTTCTTATACGACCTTTTCTCGTGTTTGTTAAGTCGTTTTTTATGTCGTCTAGGACGTTTTGGAGGTTTATCTCGAGGAGTAAAGTTTAAAAACTTTATTCGAGCCATTTACTTATTTATTTAATTTAATAACTTTTGCTGAATTATCTAATAAAATTTTTTTAATTTTAAAAGGTTTTTTATTATTAGTTTTAACAACAACGCCTTTATTTTTTCCTAAAGCTTCTTGTAAAGTAGTTTTTTTATCTACTTCTGCAACTTGAATATTACCATCATCATCAAAAGTCTTTTCAGCTTTCGTTGCTACGAAATCATCGTTTTCTTTTCTTGACATTTTTCTTTACCTTTTTTTTAATCTTTTTAGGTGCTGACATTCTAGAGTTTTGTAATCTACCTAACCCTGATCCTGCGCCTGCCGTCATTTTCATAATTAATCTTTTTTTAAAGCTTTAATCATTTTCTTATTATACGAAGAATAAGAATTAGTTCCAGATTCAGCTGTCGCTTTTAAATCTTTAATAGCATCAAGTTCACCTTTATGACTAACCTCTTTTTTATAAGGATGTCTCTCTGGTCTCTCTGGAGTTCCTAATGTACTATCTTCTCCTGGTTCTCTTTTTGACATAATTAACCTCTTTTAATTTTTTTAATAAAAGATTTATTATCAGAACTAAAATTTGAATTTCTTTTTAATTTAGATATAAAAGCTCTATTATCACCATTGTAATCAGAGTTGCCTTTAGTCTTGTCCTGAATAGTTTTTTCAGCAGCTGCATCCATATGTGGTGGATGAGCTTGTGGTCCAAAACCTGCAGCAGCTCCACTTGAATTATACTGAACAGGAGTTTTAGTTGTATGTTGAGTTTTAGTCATTAGTATATTCCTCCAGTTATATTTAGTTTTTTCATGAAGTTTTTTTCTTCTTCTTCACGTCTTGTTTGTTGTTGTACTACTTCATCTCCAGGATCTTGCATAGCTTTCTTAATCATTGCTGCATCATCGATACATCCAGGATTTTTTTCATAAAATCTAGCATTAGCCTTTTTAACATCTTTTACACTGAAGTTTTCAGTAGTGTAATTAGGTTCTGTGCCTCGTCTAGTAAATGGGTTACTCATTTAAGTCCTCCGTTGTACTTAATTTTTTATTTAGTATAGACTGAAAACATGATTGTGTAAAGGTCGGAAGTAACATTTCGCTAATAGGATTTTTATTATGGCCAGTAGACCAAGATAAACAAGGAATACCCTTCTCGTCCCATGCTACTAGGGCATATCCTTTAATATCTATTTTATCAGTTATCTTGATACATGCATCATGAAATGCATTAATTACTTCATCATTTTGTGCTTTTTCAATTTGTTTAGGACTAGGTGGCTTTTGTTTAATAGGTCTATACCTATTAAGAGTAATAATGTTTGTTTTTATTGCTGCGTTTCCTTTGTTCATAATCTCCATCTTCGGGATCATCAGGATGAGCGACTAAAAAGCCATCACGAATACGCAATAAAGCTTGTACACACGTATCATGAACATCATCAAACTTTCCATAAGGAAAAGCTGCTGATTCCTCTATTACACTTTTAGTCCAATCTTTATCTAAAGTAAACACTAATCCGCCTTCAAACATTGAAGCTACCGAGTGCGTTCTGGATACTTTATCTCTGTCAGGAGTATAAGTAATTACAGGTACTCCTGACCTTCTCATATCTTGTATTAAAGATTGGCCCGAAGCTCTTTTTTCAATTAATACTTGATCGGGATACCATTTTTCATAAGTTTCTTGTGCTCTTTTTCTTAAATCGGGATATTCTAATCTTTCTTTCCATGCGTCTAATAATAAACATGCAGCATAAGGTTGATTTTCTTTATCTCTAGCTGTATAAACTCCCCATGTAGTACATGCAGAAAAGTCTGCGGAAGCTTTAGTAGAGAATGCAGTATCATAAGATTGAACAACATATGATAAAGTTGGAATTTTCTTTTCTGGATATATCTTCCACCAATCTCTTTTAATAATGGATCCTTCATCACCTGAAGGTTGTTGTTGATAAAGAGCTGACCATACTCTTTCTCCTACTGTACTTCTAATTTTTTCTAAATCATCTTTAGAATAAGCTTCAGGCCATAATGCATTTCCTTTTGAATCAATAGCAGGTAAATCTAAAATTTTCCAATCTTCTTTACTTTCATTTAAAATGTGACCAGCTAAATCATCTTGGTGCCATCTAGTTTGAATTATAATTATTTTTCCACCAGGTTGTAATCTAGTATAAGCGACTGACTTATACCATTCGATTAAATTTTTTCTTTGAACTTCTGACTCTGCGTCCTCTCTTCCTTTAATCGGATCATCTATAATTAATAAATGTGCACCTCTACCAGTGATTGCTCCTCCTGCACCTACAGCTGAATAAGTTCCTCCTTGCATTGTATGAAATCGTTTAGCTGAAGTTGAATCTGATCGAAGGCCTACTTGTGGAAATACATTGTTAAAGTCTGGACTAATAATTTGATTACGGACCTTTCGTCCAAAGTCATCTGCTAGTTCTTGAGCATAAGTAGATTGAATAACAAATTCATTAGGATTATTTCCTAGATACCAAGCTGGAAAGAACTCGGAACATAACATTGACTTTCCATGTCTTGGTGGCATAAAAACTGCTAATCTAGTTATTTCTCCTTTTTCTAAAAGTTCTAGATTTTTTGCAATTAATTGTATATGAGCAGGATCCTTATATTGAGGATATACATGTTTAGCATATTGTAATAAAGTTTTACGAGCTTCAGAAGTAGAAAGAAGTTTATTTAAATGTTCTACTACTTCACCCGCACGTTTATCTTTTGTTTTTTTGTATATCTGAATAGCTGACTTTAACTGTTCCTTGATCTGGAGTTTTTGCATTCTGTAATCCTTGTCCTACTGCTCCTTTTACTCTATAATCTTCAAAAGCTTTAGTTAATTTTATAAAAGGCTCTACTTCTTTTTTAACAATTTTTTGCCAATGTAAAGAAGGTTGTCCTATCTTATCTAAATACCAAGCTAATTTAGAAGCATCAGCAAATCTTTGATTTATCATTTTCTGATGATGTAAGTCTCCTTCTTCTTGAGGGTTTCCTTCTTTATAAACTCTTGTTTTAAAAATTTCATCATTATTATTTCCTGTAATATCAGCTCTATCATGTAAAACTTTAACTGGTACATCTTGCATAACATCTAACATGTAAGCAATCTCTGAGAGCCATGCATCATTTTGACCATGTAAACTTAAATGATCTAAACATCTAAACCAATCCCAAGGTACAATAGGAAAGATACTGTAAGGATGACCAGTTGATTCTTTTACTCGGAGCAATTTAAATTGGCCATCAAACTTTCCTATTTCTGAATCCCAATCTTTAGTTTGCATTATAGCATCATCATTATAGATCATGATCCATGTACCTTGAGCATATACAGAGAGAGCATTATTGTATCTGTGTAAATTTTCGTAACCTAATCTTTTAAACTTAATTACTGATCTAGCAGGATGTTTAATATCTTTTAAAAAATCTATACTTTCTTTATCATCGTCATCTACTCCATAAAGTAGTTGAATCTTATCTGGCTCTTTAGCATTATCTAATAATGATTCTGTACATTTCTTAATTAAAGGAATTCTTTTTCGAGTAGGAAGTAAAACTGATATGGACATACTTCACCTTATTCTGTTTATAAGAATATATAAACAAAAATATTTGCCCACCGTCCACCCTGTTTCAAGTAAGTCTCCCTACCATTTAGTAAAACAGCACCTAAATTACCGAACAGAAATTATTTTTTATTTCGTAAAGAAACTATTAAAGTTCCGTAATATTCAGTAATTAGGTTCAGTGAAACAATTATTTTTTGTAGTATCCAAGATATTAATAAACTTACATATCTACATAATTTTAGTATAAGTTGTGTTATATAAATAGGAGCTAAAGTTACTCCCATTAACAACAAGCATATACTCACTGTTATAAAATCTAAAGTTTTTTCCAATAATTTAATTCGTTGAGTTTAAGAAAGAAAAATGATTAAAGCTATAATCCCAACTATTGCTATTCCACAGCTCCAGTTAGTTGATTTACATAAAGGACACATTCCGTCTTTCCATAATTTTGAAGAAAAAGGTATATATTGACACACATTAAAAGTTTGAAGCCAAGCCATTAAACTTTTAATTTTATTTTTTATTTTTAAAATCATAAGATACTCCTTATATTTTTTCCGTAGGCTACTATTTAAAAAGCAAAATGTACAGCTATAAAATTTATATACATTTAATTCATTCATCACTCTTTCTTACTCTTTCTCCCTCGAAAGAGCCCATTCGCTTTTTAAACTTAATACGATTTTTTTTAATTAAACTTAATACGATTTTAAATCGCTATCTATTTAAGATTAGTTTTTTATTTTAAGATTAGTTTTTTTTAATTATTCTTTAAGAAAAAAAAGAATAAAAAAAAAGCGAGTAAGAAATTAATCTTACTCGCTTAATTTACTTTTTAATTAAAGACTTTTAACTTTATTCTCGAAGTATTTTATATTCTCGATTATATCGTTACTAACTTTATTAGTTTTAATATATTCTAGATTAGAATTAATTAAATCTAAATATAAGTCTTTTTTATTTTTATCTAGATAAGAATTAATATCGACTAATAAATTAACTTTCTTAAATCTATTATTTTTAGTCGTATCGTATTCTATATCTATTTTACGATAATCGTTATTAAAAGCTTTTTCTATAGTAGTAGAAAATCTCGCTTTATCGTAAATAATAAAAGACTTCGTCTTATCTCTTTTATTATTAAATAATCTAAATAAAATTTTCTTATCTTTAAATTCTCTAAAAGATAAAGCTATTTTATTCTCGACTATTTTAGTTTTAGTATTACTCATCGCTTTCTCGCTTTCTAACTTTTTAAAGATAATAATTTATTTATTAATTTAATTTAAAAAGTTATTTAAAATATAATTTATTTTAAAAAAAATTAAAAGAAAAAAAACGATTAATTCTAGTATAAGTAGAATATTTGTTGTTCGCTATTCGTTCTCGATTTGTTCTTGTTCTGTTTTTGTTATTCTATCTATGAGAGAAGAATAAATATATTAAGTAATAATATAAAAACTATCGGTATTCTGAATAAGTATATAAGCATAATTTATTTTTTTTAATTAATTTAATTTATTTATTAATATTTATTTAAAATCAATTAGAAACTTTTTTATTTTTATTTTTTAATTTTATCGTAATGCTAGGTTAACTAGAGCTGGGTGATAATCATTCTCACCGAGCTTTTTTAATCATTTATTTTTTTTTATTTTTTTTGATCCCTGCTGATCCGCCTTGATCCTAGGATCCGTGCTGATCACTCGGGCTCAAGCACATTTCAACAAGCCACTTTCAACAGCCTTCAACAAGGCCGGGTTGCTTGCTACTGAATGTTGTGGTCCTTGGCTATCTTGTCTAGGTATGAGGACATCTCATCATCGTTCATAGCATCAAGTGTTGAGTGTTGTACTTCTTTCTTCTCAATCAAAAACCCTAACAGTTGTGCTTTCAGTCTTATCGCATTGACTGCTGCTGAATACTGCTTCTTGCCACAAGCATCAGCATACACTTTGTCAAGCTTCTCAACCTCTTTTGACACAGACTCACTTGTTAAGCGCCTAGCATCAACCCGCAATCTATCTATGTATTGGATAATCTTATCCTTCTTTAAGTTGCGGGCAGCTTGTACGTGAGCTGAAGTTTCAGAATAACCTGCGTCAACAGCCGCTTGTCTCTTACCTTTTCCACTAGCTATACCCTCACAGAAAGCTTTTTCCATGTGGGATAAGGTTGCCTCATTTGTTTGATGTATTTGGTCTATAGTTATCGCCATATTTATCCTAATATAGCGATTATTTCAACAATGTAAATTAAACAATATTAAAAAGTTTCTATTATATGATAGGTATGATAAAATACTATTTCATCTGGGTTTAATTTAGTTTTAAAAGCAATAGTAGTCCAATATTTATTATCGTAAAATTCTGAAATAGTTATATTTTTAGATTCATCGTAATAAATAGTTAAAATGGTATCGTCTATATTGTTATTATATGTTGCTATCTTATTTTTTTCGTTATAAGTGGCGTCAAAAGTTTCGCCCAGGCATTTTTCTTCCAAGGACTCTATATATTTTTTAGTATCCATTAGTTCTCCTTTCTATATTTATTTATAATTATAAATTATAGAAAGAAGAACAATATTAAACAATTATCGTTTTATTTTGACTTGTGCATCTACTCTTTGAATGTTAGCTTCTATCTGTTTCTGTAACTTTTTATGCATATTATCTATATGCTCCATAGCTTTATATTTCTTTCCAGCATGATCGCTATCATTTTTCTCTCTATGGATAAGAGCATCAGCAAGTATTATATCGAAACCTTCAGCAGTAAAGTAGACATCATAACCTCTATAAATAGCCCGATGAGTAATTACTCTCAAACCATATTTAGTTAAGTCTTGAGGTTTTTCGTTATAATCAGCCTTATAGATGATATAGTTTTTTCCAAAGTCTTCAAGATACTTTTTCAATTCATCATCTGTAATACTCCCTTCTTCGTTCCTTGTTTCTTCTCGTTGTAACCAAGATAAAGCTACAACATCAGAGATACTATTTTTTGGCATTTAAACCCTCCATTCTAGCCGGTATCACGACTTCGTTATCACATTTATTACAACATACTCCACTCTCTTTTACTGGTTGTGGATTAGCCCCAAACTCAGTAAAAAGTTTATTACATATAACACAAGTCTTTTCGTCAAGATTGATTTTATTCTCTTTGCAGAATTTATCAATCAATTCTTCTATCGACCAAGGACTTATATCATCTTCACGAGCCATACGAGATAACATCGAAGTATCTCCCCAACTCCCTTCCATGTAATCAGTTTGATATTTAATATCCTTAAATAACACTTTAAGTTTATCTATATCCATAACTTTCTCCTTTTTATTAATTTAACTTAATTTAAAAATATAAGAGTAAAAATCAAGTTAAACAATATTATTCTTTTCTAGCAACATATTTAGATAACATCTCATTTATATTACCTGTATCCATTCGTTTTTCATTATGGAAATCTACATGCCAGATTGTTACCTTAAGATTATTTTTATCAAACCAAATATCATAACGATATGCTAAATCACCATGCCTATGTGGTCCTTCAGTTAACCTTGCTCCGCCACGTTTTCCATCTTTGGCAATGCAACAAAAAGCTGCAGCATATTCGTCAGCTTCAAATCGTGGAAATTCCCAAGCTGCCTCTTTAGCTTTACTAATCATTTTTAAAGCATTCGAAGGATATCCATCATAATGATAATAAACACTATATGCACCTTCTTTGTCTTTAAATGTATAACATGCTCTAGTTGACATAACTTTCTCCTTTCTGAGTTGTGCCGATAGCAAGGCTAAAGCCAATGTTCAACACAACTCTCTCCTTTCGGTTAACTTAAATGAGACCGTGCAAGCACATTCATTTAAGCAGTAGATACCTGGCAGAACTCCCCAAGGGTTTTATACTGGCGTCAACAGTATCTACCTATAATAGCCACAGAGATTTTAACGAAGTCTGTGGCTACTACTATTATTATAATAATTAAAAATTATCATAATAAAACAAGTTTAACTTTTTAATGTGTATGTAGATTTTTCAGATTTTCCACCAGCACCCGGAGCATCAATAACTTCTACTGCGATAAAGCCTCTTGCTCTATCCCAATCTAAATCAATTGTCTTTCCCCCTGCTGAAAGGAAATCTCTAATCTTCATGCCATTTTTGTATAAGTTAAATCTTCTCCAGCCTTCACATCCTTCTCTTTTAGGGTTTTTAGGTACACAGATTTGAATTTTAGCATCTCTGTCATACTTATAAGTTCCCTTAAAGTCTTTAGGATCCATAGCTTTAACTTTTGCTTTAGGTTTCACTACTTCAGACTTTTTAGTCTTTGGTGTTACCTTTGGCTTAACAGCTAAATTGATAGACATATTTCTCCTTTCTATATTATTTATTATTTTAACTTTAACTTGCTTAATATACTATATATACAATAAAATTAAACAATAAACAATTTTATACTTTTGCTTTATTTGTGTGAGTAAAACCTTCTTTTTTAGCAGATGTGACACCAGCTAATCTTTTATCATCGTCATTTTTTTCTTTTTTACTTTCTAATGCATCTCGATTATCATCTTCCTCTAACCACATATCAAAATCAATATCAGACATTTCTGGGTCAACTAAACCTAATTCAACAGCTTTATAAAATTTTTTGTTAGACATAATTTTAAATTCCTTTTTAATATATACTAAAATAAATAAAAATAAATAAAAACCTTAAAAAGTCCTCACGGCAGCCTCGGGTATTGGCGGTATTGGCATAAAATAAGCTCCAATACCAGTTATTATCATTGGTATAATTGAATAGTAATCGAAAAGGTATTGGTATTGGCTCTTTTTATATTTTTTCATTTTATTTTTTTCAAAAATATTTCCTATATAGTAAGAGTGATAAATAAAAAAATGAGTACACATAAGATAATAGGGAGTTTAAAAAACCAGAATAACATATGAATTTCCTTATAATTAGATTAAAAATATTCTTTTATATTATATATTTAAATCTAATACAAGTATCGTTATTGCTCGTTCCTATTTATTTCTAGTACAGATAGAACTCCAGAAATAACATTAGCAGTTCCTGCACTCATTGAAAGTGTTTGGGATTCCTCTAGGATCAAAGGTCCTTTCAACAAGTTTACTGCAGTATTCGTTACCACATCTTCAATCGCTGCATTATAACTCGTGGTCGTATTATTAGCACTAACTGTTACTACAGTATTAGCTCCATTATTAGTAGTTTGTAAAGTTTTAACAATAGCTCGTGTATCAGAAGGTACTGTATAAATTAAATTAGCTCCAGTATTAGATAAAGCAAACATTTGATTTTTATATATATTAGCCACTTAAAAAAAACTCCTTTCTATCTTGTTCATCAGTTTGATCTTTAGGGTAAGTTGAATTTAAAATCTTAACCATATCTTGTAAGTCTTCAATTAACTGGTTAAAATCGTTTTGTACATACTTTTCAGGTGCAGAATTTAAACGTGAGATAGGTACTTTAGCCATATTACTATGGTATTTTAATTACTCAACAATGTACAGCGAACTATGTTTTAGTTATATCGCTATCGTCCTTTAATTCCTGTTCTAGTTTCTTTACCTCTTTAGAGATATTAACCATTTCAACAGTAACTGCTCCATTAGCTAAAAACTCACTAGCCCATTTGGCTTCCAAGTTTCTTTTCTGGTTCAGTTTTTCCATCAGAGCTAGGCTCATATTTGTACTCCTCTACAGTTAGTGAATTTGCATCGTCAGGAATATAATTTAATTGAGGTTCCCAACGAAATGTTCCAACGTGCTCAGACCAGAGAGCCTTTTCGGCTACATCTAAATTGTCAGCTTCGATAAGTCCCTTTGCGTAATAACCGCAACGCCTGAACTGAAAATACACCAACATTTAAATTAGGGTTAACATATTTTATCGTGTTTGTAAAGTCTATTTATCTAATAAAGGTCGCTCAGGAACGTGAGCTTAAAAAATTTTAATCGACAAAGCGAATGAGCTTAATTTAGGAAATGTGACAAAACTGAAGATTTATCTTTCTTTTTTAAAGGTCTACTACCTACATTATAAGCTATATAGAAGCCAATAATAGTGATCAATGATCCTAGAAAAAAGAGTAATAATCCGTAACCTATCGTCATTTTTGATTTTTATGTATTTCGTAGAGTCCTTTTACTCTTACATCTATATCATTTATTTTAGAGTATAAAGCATCTGGAAATTTATTATGAATAAACTCCAATTTTAATTCATGTATTCTTTCTATCACTTTATTAAACTTTAATGAAGTCTTTAAAGATGTTTTCTTATTCAATGCCATGTTTATCTTTCAACTCTTTCTTTGCTAATACTTCATGATAAAATTCGTCATTAAGTATTTCAGTAACTAACTCTTGATCTTGTTCTGGTATTTCCACAAACTCTTGTTTTAACACAGCTTCATCTATTGCATCAACAGCAAAATCATGAAATTTATCGCTTTCTTGAGTCATAAAAGCAGATATAATTTGAGTTCTTATAACATCTTTCCTTAAATCTTTATGAAAATATCTTTCTTTAACTTCATCATAAGTAAGTTTAGGTCCTAATTCTTTTTTCTTTTCATAATCTATATCATAAGATTTAATAGTTCCTAATAAACCTAGACTTGTATCCATTGATAAACCATCAAGAGCTACATCATCTTCTATCTCCATCTCTGCAGTTACTTTTATTTTTTGCGTCATTGATCTACTCCTGTTCCTTTACACATTTCACATTCTTCAGTATTAGTATATGCAACTTTAGTTACATCAATTAAATCATATACATCTGTATGTATTTCACCTTCTCCATCACAATGAGTACAAGTGTCCACTGCAAATGGATCGTGTGTTATAGGTTTCTTTTTAGACATAATTCTCCTTTCTCTAACTCTTTTTATATTATATTTTTTTTTATCCATTTAATACAATATAAATTTATTTACATATACAACCATAAAAGTCTCCACTACCATTATTCATGATATGAGTATTAAGTACCTCACTGTAAGTTGTTAAATGTAATCTTAAAATATCGCATAAATCAAAACAAGTAACTTTACTTACAAGTTCTATACCATTCATCATCTCTTTTGTTACTTCAACAAGAGAGTATAATCCATCATTTAAAATAATTAATTCCATTAATTATTACTCTTGTTTAGAATGATTATAAGGTATAATATCATTATTTTCATGCTTAATTAATTGTTTAATAACAGTAGTATAGGGATTTAAATCATAATCTTTTGTACAACCTATTACTAATAAAAATATAAAAATAAATCTCATTCTAAACTTATTTATTAACAATTCCTTCTAAATCAGCTATGATTCGTCTTATCTCACTATCTTTTTTCCATTCTTTTTCGTAGAAAAATTGTGGATTATTTCTATCTTTTATCTT
>Ga0209349_1000868_pt1 | contig 15226 bp, 14 predicted proteins | sample ETNvirnome_2_130_FD_184067 | JGI IMG/M metagenome (GOLD analysis project Ga0209349, IMG submission 184067) | Marine viral communities from the Pacific Ocean - ETNP_2_130 (SPAdes) (version 2) | ecosystem: Environmental > Aquatic > Marine > Oceanic | place: Pacific Ocean | collected 2013-06-22
GAGGGGTCTTCTTTTAGTCTATTTATGATAATAGGAAGTTGATCGTACATGAAAAAAGATCTCCAACGCCAACCGTATGCCCCGTGTAGTGTTTCACCATCGTCGCTGTATTTTTCCATCCCTTTGTTATAACCCTGAACAAAGGCAAGGTCATTACGACCCTCTAACATCCAGAGGGCTTCCATAAAATGAAAGAATGGGTTGGCGTCTCTTTCTTCCCAAAAAAGAACCCTTTCTGTTGGTTGCTGATACACGGTAGTCACTGGAGTTGTTGCTTCATAAACTGTTCCGTTTCTACTTTCCGATTTACAGTCTTCTATGTGGAGTAAATCAACACCACGAATAAGTGCATCCTGTACGTTTCTAACTTCTATTACTTGCATTTTATATTCCTTCTTTTATTGAAACATGTCTGGTTGTTTCTTTTCTGTTGTGTTGGAGTTTTCCCCAAAAGTTTCAACACCTTCTTTATAGGCTTTTTTCCAACCTATAACTACGTCTTTACGAGGTAAACCGTTCCAAGCAGTTTTAGTTTGTTTCTCCACCACTTTAACACAAGTGGGGTGGAGTTCATGTAGTTTTTCCGCACCTGCGTTATGAATGTCAATAGTTCTCCACTCACTACACCCTCCCGCAGCATTTGAGGACTTTTGCCCCTGAGCATAGTAATAACTTATCTTAGAGGGTTTGCCTCTTCTTAATAATTGAAGCGCAATATCAAAATCTTCCATCACCTGAGCTCTCCCCCACTCAACGTCGCTAGGAAACTCATCTAAGTTATACCCTAATACTCTCATGTAGCGAGTGTTTTCTACAGATAACTGCTCTACTCTATTATTGCCTTCTCTGGCACTTACCCCTACATGAGCAAAACCTTGATCCATCCACTCGTCCAATAAACCGAATAAAGCAGGATACTCATTAGATTCTAAATACCTGAGATGCCAGTCTGTTGGACTTTTACGAATATAGAATCTTAGGTCATCATCCAACATAACCATACGAGCATCGTCTGTGTTTTCTACAATATACTTGCGTTTTGGACCAATACCTACGCAATCTTCAGGTACAACCATTTTAGGTGTGTCTTTATAATTATAGTATTGATCTTCTTCATCGGGGTCTATAACTAATATCACCTGACCGTTTGTTTGCATTTCTTTAGGAAACCACTTTAAAGTTTCTTGATTAAATGGTCTGCCCCTTGTTGGTATATATATTTTCATTATACTTCTCCGTATCCTTTACCAGTGCTGCCGAAACCACCTTCACCACGTTCAGTGATTTCACTAAATTTTGTCACTGGTTTAAAAACTATGTCTTGTACATTTAAAAACACAAGCTGAGCAATCCTATCTCCGTTTGAAACAAGATAAGGCTCGTTAGAGTGGTTTTTTAAATACACCACCATTTCCCCCTGATAGTCTGAGTCAATCAGTCCTAAAACATTAGCAGGCAATATACCTTTTATACCTAAACTAGAACGAGGCATAATAAATGCACACAGCGTGGGGTCTTTCATATATATTGAATATCCCGTAGGAAACTTTGCTGTTTCTCCTGGATAAATCATTGAGTTATCACATGACCGTAAGTCTATACCACCAGCACCTTGAGTAGCGTAGGTAGGTGCACCACGGTCTCCTGCTCTTGGGTCACAATATTTTATTTCTACTTCTTTCATATATCCTCTCTTTTTTCTAGTTCTTTCATATAGGCTTCTACACCTATGTGGGACTCTACTAATAATAAGTATCGTCTTAAATCTTGTATGTCGTCTAATATACCTGTTTCCGTGGGGTCACAATCAATCGTCTTAAAAATATCGTAGCCGTCTTTACTGACTTGGTTTTCTATGCGGTCGAACTTACGTGCTAACATCATAAATGCCCCCACACCACCTCTGCTGCGCCAACTGTCGCCATAGCTTTTTTCTGCTTCTTTTAATTTATCTACGTCTCGGTCTGCTAGTTGTTGAATGTGTTTAAAGTTTGCTGGCACGTTCTTCTCCTTTATATTTATACTTTGCTCTAGGTCTGCCTTCCCCTAGTCTAGTTCTTTCATACTTGTCAAACTCACAAAGGCAGTGTTCTATCTCTCTCATTTCTAAGTCAGGGACAGAGGGGTCTAACGTATTTGTAACTTCTTCTGAAATGTCCAGTAATTCTTTCATTTCCTCGTTTAGTTGTTCTTTTTTAATGGTTTGGTTTAGTGGTCTACCGTGTATTCTATTTAAACCACGTTTTGCTCCTGGACCAGCGTTAGCCCAAGTCATAATATCTTCTGCGTTTTCTAGGTGTTTTGTGTGTCTTAAATCGGTAACTACTTCATAAGCCATAAACCCACTAAATCCAGCATAAGGTAAGTATTCCGCCCATGTGTTCTGTAGACTATTGTGGTGTATGGGTGGTGGGTTTTCATATAAAGGGGTCAATATTTTGTCTATGGTTTGTTCTACTTTAGTTCCTCCTAAAGTGCCTGTTAACATATATGCCCCTGTATAGACTTTTTCTTTCCTATTCATTCTCCCTTGCATAATAGCTTTAATACGTTCAGGGTTCCAATGTTCAGGGAAGCCTATTTCTTCTAAAGTGGATGGCCAATTGATTTGTCTAGCCATCGCCATAGCAAAGGGTAGGTTAGGGTGGTCTGCGTAGGGTTCTCTCCAATTTTGACGAAGCCATAGAGTGACTGTGTCTAGTTCTCTAAACACATTACAGAAACTGTATGTTTGTAGTATCTCATCTTTAGTCCACGGAAAAGGATCCCCTAGTTGACGCTTTATAAAGATTTTGTGTCTTTCGTTTATGTAGTAAAAGAAACCGTCTATATTTGAAACCATTCTGGTACCTCACGTTTAGTCCACTTAGCAAAACCGTTCTTTTCCCCTATATAATAACTACGATAGGCAGTAATAGGATCATTAGTGACTTTATACTCTTCAGGCATACATTGGGGATGTTGTTGTAGACCTTTACTTTCTAACATAGGCGGACAAAGTTCATTAACGACTTCCATAGATTTATGGCTATTAAACCTGCCGTACCGCCAGCAAAACTCCTCGTTTAAGTATGTAGCTAATTCTTTTAACCATAACCAGTTTTCTAAACTAGCCCCAGCCCATAGAGTACAAGGGTGTTTAGCGTGTACGGGTTTATAAGGAGCACTTTGACCGTTAGTCCACAAAGTAGTACAAAGCATTTGAGCTGATTCTAATATCATTTTAGATACATGCTTGTCGCAGTGCGTTTGAGCGCAAAGCTGAGGAGTTGTATCTAATTTAAAAATATTCATAGTTTATATTTTACTTTACTTGTAAAGGGAAAGTATAGGATTGTTGCTAAAAATTTTAGTCACAATCCAGTCCTAAAAGTCAAATTAATTCTCTCCCCTACGTTCTCAATGGATGGTATTGAATGAGTACTGTTTATTTGAGAGTGTCCGTCAAAAATATACACATCCCCGTGTTCTAATAGATATCGTTTTGTTTCATACCTTAAATGAAACCCATGTAGATGAATTTTGCTGGAGTCGGTTTTCTTTTTTATTTCTTGGTTGTATTCTCGCCACTCTAGTATTCTAGGAGCACCAAAAGAAACCCCTACCACTAAATCTTCTCTTGTGGGTACGGTGTCTGAGTGATGAGGAATTGAGGTTTCTCCTGTTTCATACAAACCACACAAACAGAAATTAAACTTTACAGCCTTCTTTGTTTCTTTATACACCAGTAACTCAGTGTCCATTTTTATTATCTTCATACTGGTAGTCCACGGTTCAGGTTCATAAGTTTTTCCAGCATAGTTAAACACTGATGTTCCGTATCCTTTGGTGTATCTTCCCTGTACTTTTTTACCATTAAAGTTTCTTATACAAGGTTCATCCCAGTTTTCTATGTGTATGTCGTGTTCTTTTAAAGCACCTTTTATAACTTTCATCATGTGAACAGAAACTCCTTACGAGTTTTGCCCCGTACTATGTGCAGGTTCTCCATAGTTCTCGTAACCCCTACATAAAACGCACGACACTCATTGTCTGGATTACGGTAGAGTTCTTCCCAAGTTTTATTTGCTAGGTCGGTTAGTAAAACCACATTCTCACACTCCCCACCTTTAGCAGCATGTATGGTATTTAATCTTATTTTAGAAGAAAACAATTTCTCCCCGTGTCTAAGGCAAGATATGACATATTCTCTTTGAGTATTACCGATTAAATCAAAGCATTCATGCCAAATACAGTCCATTAATAGCCCATGGTCAGTTTTTAGCTCAGTAAGGGATAAATTAAGGTCGTCTCTGACCGTTTTAAGCGTCTTATAGCCCCTTTTAACCCCTTTACCCACCTTCATATACCTGTATATCTTTCGGACTCTTGCAGCCTCTATAGAGGCTCCCTTGCGTAGTGCCTCCCAGTCTTTAATAGCAGTAATTAGGTTTTCAGAAACTGATGATTTATTGCCTTTCTGATAAACCCTACCATTGACTTTTAAGTGTTCCTCTACCGCATTTAAAAGGTAGTTATTTCTGGCTAAGAAAAGCCAATCCCCTTTAGTGATGTCTACGTGTTCAAAACTTGTATGATAGTTTACTGAACCTTCTTCAGTTTTAGGTTCCCAAACTTTTTCTTTTCTGTTACCTATTCTTTTTACCACCCCTAAAGCAACGTCATGTACTTTTCTAGGTACACGATACGATTGATTTAAATAGGTGGTTTTGCCTGTTAGATTTATAAAATGATTAACATCTGCACCAGCCCACTTATAGATTGCTTGGTCATCGTCTCCTGCAATATAAACATGTTCCACGGTTTCTGCCAACTTTTCTATACATCGCCACTGTAGAGCAGAAAGATCTTGAGCTTCGTCAACTATCAAAACCTCTAGGTTTGGTGAACCTTTTGATTCAAGAAACATTTCTAACATATCTGTGTAGTCTGTTAGGAAATTACTGTCTTTGTAGTTCCTATAGTTTTTAACAAACCACTCAAAATGTAGCCAAGATATATTTGAATCAGCACCGTTCCAATGTTCTCTAAAACCGATACCTTTATTACGAGCCATGTTTTCTAAGAAAAGCATAGTGTCGCCTTTAGTTTTTAAAGCCATAAGATTTTCACCGTCCCAAGCTGAACCAATTCTTTCCCCTATTGTTCTACTAAACTCTCTTAGGTTGCTTCTAGCCATTACATCACTTCTAGTAAGCCCTAGCCAATGATAACACAAAGAGTGTAGGGTTCTAAAATACACCAGTTCTTTAGGATCATAGCCAAACTTTTCTACCGCTCTTGTTAGTGCTTCGTTGGCAGCTTTTTTAGTAAACGCTACATAACCAAGTTTGTCTGGGTGTACTCCTGATTCTAAAAACTTCTCCACCGTATCTAAAAGATAGGTAGTCTTTCCAGTTCCAGGTGGACCAAGTACCACGTTCCACATTATAGATCACTCTCCCCAAAGTCCTTAGCCTCAAGTCCTTCTTTTGTTTCTTCACTGTAGTTGAACTCATTGATATACCAAACATTAGTGCCTCTACCTTTTATATTCCAGAACTTATGTTCTGCTTTTAAGTCTCTTAGTTTAGAAGCTATCTGATTCGTTTGCATATCTGTGAATCTGTGTTTTCCTAAGTAGTCTTTTAAATCTTTAATTCTAAAGTATGTTTTGCCCTCTTCTGTGTAAGGCTTACCTAACAGTATTTCATCTCTGGTGTTGGCTTGAGCCATGTCTGTGCAGAAAGATTCAAGCAGTTCCATAAACTGACCCTCTATAGTTACGTCATCACTCACCTCTATGATTTCCATACCGCTGTCCATTAAACTTTGTATCAATGCCTGCCAAGCCCTGTCTTGTATTTTAGGAGGCATCATATTTAACACTTCCATACAAGCACGTTGAAACTTTAACTGATTCTGTAACTGTTCTGTGTTAAGTTCTAACCGCTTGTCATTGATTGATAAAAACCAGAGCGGTGGTTTAGTGTCTAGTTTAGCTAGACTAGAAAATGTGGGTGTTGCGTTTCCTCCACCAACCCCAAACTTACAGCCACGGCACTTAGCTACATTACAGTAAGATTTGATAGGTTCATCACTACACTTATAGTTGTATTCTTTCTTTTTAAGTGTTCCTATTAAAGTGAGAACTTCTTGTGCTGGTAAAGGGGGATGAACGTACTTACGATTATATTCTTCTATTTCTGTTTGCCAGTTTTCTGGGTCAGACTTCTTAAGATAAACACCTACATTAAATAAACCGTTGTTACGTGTTCCTTTAGGAAAACCTTGTTTGAGTAATACTTGAAGGCACGGTGGACCATCTTTTATGTCGTCCAGTATAGGAACCTCTAGTTCAATAAGTTCTTCATGTGTTATGGCTCGTTTCTCAATAAACTTGATAAAGTTTTCTAAGGACAGGGCTTTGCCTTCGGGATTGAAACCATACCTTAAAGATTCATCTCCTTCAAAGTACGGCATGTTTAACCAACTACCTATATCACCACGTTCTACCAAGACTTCTCTTTGTTTGGGGAATATTTCTACGCCACCATAACCTAGACCTGCAGAAATTTCTCTAAGTTTGTCTTGCATATCTGCAGCAGGTGCTTTTTCTTGTAGAAAACAAAACACATGAGCACCACCGCTTTTACTACGACAAACAACTAAAGGCAGTTTAAACTCTTCTATTTTCGAAACAAGTTTTTCTAGATTAAGGGAATAAACATCTATGTCTATTGCTCCCCACTTAACAGAATTTTCTTCGTCTATGGGTATGATACCCAGACCTTCCTTACCCTCAAGGTGTTGTTGCCAATGTTTAACACTGGCTCCGATTGTTTTTATTGTTTTTGCTTTGCCTTGGGTCTTTTGTCCTAATGAACTATTTTCTACCATAAAGCTACCGTGAGCTCGACTTGAGCCGTGGAAGATTTCATGTAGTTTTTCCGATATTTCCAAGGAATGCGCTCCAAAAAGGGGTGGGGAATTACCCCCACCCAAACTAAATTACAACTAAAATGGAGCTTCTTCTTCAGGCTTGCCAAAACTATTTTCAAAACTTATATTGCCTGCAAATTGTTTGGCTTCTTGATATAGAAACATGTCCTCTTCGGTAAGTACTCCCATTAGTTCAATACTCCAACCGAACCACTGTCCAAGATCATTAGACTCTGGTACTGTTGTAAGTTTATACTTGTGGCTGTAAGATGGAGGAGTAAAGACTTTGCCTGTACTAGACTTGACCTTAATACTCGCCATCACAGAATTCCAAGTACGAGACTTCTTTAGCTGTGTCCCAGCCATAGGGATCATTACTTGTTGAAAGGATTCTCCATCTACTACGAGACCATAGTGGGTAGCAGACGTTTGAATGTAATTACCATTCTCCAGTATATCTGCTCCTTTTTTATCTTTCGTAGTTTGATTGAGAATATTAGGGTCAACGTGTTGTTTAACTAAACCTCCACCACTTTCACGTGGCGTCCATTCTAGAAACATACGCTTATAAGCTACAGGTATAACCACACAACCATCGTTCTCTGTGTAGAGTTCTTTGGTTACTGTGTTCATTATATCTCCAGCTGCAGCACCTTCAACATACTTACCATCTCTTTTATTTACTTCTGGGTTTAACGCTTGAAGTATTTTAAGACGAGGAATAGTAAGATCTTCGGCTGTTATATTTTCCAATCCACCACCAGCATCTTCTTCAAAAGCAGTTGCAGTAGTGAGAGCGGTCGATTCTTTTTTCGTTGCTTCTTTTTGTGCTACTTCTTTTTTCTCAGTTGCTTGGGTTTCTTTTTCTTCGGTCACTTTTTCATTTTTCTCGGTCATTTTTTCACCTTTATTTTTTGACCCACATATACATTAAAGGTTTCAAGGGGTAGGTCGGTTCCCTTTTCCACCTGCTCCCTGACTACAGCTTTTAGTGTCATAGGTTCTACCCATTTCTTTTGAACTAGGGAGTGCCCATCATCTTCTAACTGAGTCATGAGTTCTGATGCTGCGTCGTCTTCACCTCTACCGAAGTTCGCCGAAACAGTATTCTTTATAATATCCCCTAAACCGTTATTCTCAAGCCAATGAAAGCATGCGTCTCGGTTATCTGGGGTTATTCTCGCAGAGTAGTATTGTTGTATTGACATACTTGTACCATCTGCTAACTTAAATTCACTGACTCCAAGTTCTCGTAATTTATTAGGGAGTAAATCCTCACTAATTTTACGATGCTCGTTTTTCAATGACTTTAAATGTTCTTCTTCTATTTGAATCTTTTCTTCCAGTTCTGATAACTGTCGACCCAAATCGCTTATGTTTCCTAAGTCTTCAGCCTTTATGTCTGGCTGAGTTTCTTTTTCCATTTCATCTATAATGCTCATAATTCCACCTCTACTGGATAATATTTATACTCACGGTTGTCCCATTTAAGAAATTTAACACGACCTTGATTATAATCTGCAGCAATAGCGGTACAGATACCAATAACAGCAGGGTCACCTATTAATAATAGATGGTCTCTGTTATTAAAGTATCTTAGTTCTTTTTTGATTGTGGAAACTACTTCTTCAGAGTTCCAAAGGAGATTAGTTTTTTCAGGTAGAAGAAACTTAAATTCTCCATAGTCCAAAGCGGATAGAATGTTTTTCTTTTCGTCGGGTCTTTGAACAATATATACTATTGGTGATTCTGTCATAACTCTTGTCTCTTATTTCTTAATTCTTAGTTATATTTCGATTTTACCCTTATATTAAGGAAAGGTAAATAGAAAGTTTAACATTAAGTGGACGGTGTGTCTATAAAGACTTATTTTAGGCAGCACCGCCACCACCGTATCTACTACCCCTATTATTATAAGGAGATTTTAAAAATTAAAAAGCAAACGTGCTTAAAATTTTAATATTAGGTAATAAGGTAATAGGCAACGGTCAAAAGTATTGATATAACAGATAGTTACGGAGCTATTGACAAGACTATTATCAGGGTATTGACGGGTTGGTGGTAATTATGCTAAAACATGTATTTATTTTTTAAGCTATTTATAAGATACTATGAGTCAACTACTAAGAAAGAAGAAACATGGTCAACTTTTTATTTAAAACCGAACCCTATCAACATCAATTAGATGCTTTAAATATCTCTTATGATAAAGAAGAGTTTGCTTTATTTATGGAGATGGGTTGTGGTAAATCTAAAGTAGTTATTGATAACTTTGTACACCTGTACAGAGAAGAAAAAATAAACGGAGTATTGATTTTAGCTCCTAAAGGTGTGTACGATACATGGTATAGTAAAGAGATACCGAACCACATTCCAGATGAAATTAATTACCATACTGTAAAATGGTCAAACGCTGATACACAAAAGAATAAAAAACTACTGGCTACTTTATCAGAAGAACCTGAACGACTCAATATACTTATCATGAACATAGAAGCACTGAGCACGAAAAAAGGAACTCAGTTTGTAACCGACTTTTTATTTAAAAGAAAGTGTATGTTTGTGGTAGACGAAAGCACAACTATCAAAAACCACAAAGCAAAAAGAACCATAAACGCTGTTCGTTTAGGTAAGTATGCATACTATAAAAGAATACTCACTGGTTCACCCGTGACTAAAAGTCCACTAGATTTATACAGTCAGGCATATTTCCTAGATCCTAGTCTATTAGGTTTTAGTAGTTATTTCTCTTTTAGAGCGAGATATGCTAACTTAGTTGACCGTTCTGCTAACGGTAGGACGTTTAAGCAGGTAGTAGGGTACAAAAACCTTACAGAATTAAACGAGAGTCTCCTTAAATTTAGCTCTAGAGTGTTAAAAAAGGACTGTTTAGACCTTCCCGACAAAGTTTATTTGAAAAGAACAATTCAAATGACAGACGAACAAAAAAGAGTTTATAAAGATTTACAGAAACAAGCCAAAGCACTTTTAAGCACAGGCACAGTAACAATAACACACGTCATAACACAAATAATAAGGCTACACCAAGTTTCTTGTGGGTTTGTCGGACTTGACGGTGGAGGTCTAACGGAGTTACCGAGCCAAAGACTTCCAGAACTAATGGAGATCCTTGAAGAAACAGACGGTAAGGTTATCATTTGGGCAAACTACAGACACGACATACAAAAGATTCAAAATGAATTGACTAAAGTTTATGGGGAAGAATCAGTAGGAACCTATTACGGAGATGTAAAACAAGAGCGTAGAGAAGAAGTTATAAATCAATTTCAAAACCCAGAAAGTCCTATGAGATTTTTTGTGGGGAATACGCAGACTGGTGGGTACGGAATTACTTTGACTGCAGCCAGCACCGTTATATACTATTCTAATAACTATGATCTTGAAAAACGACTACAGTCAGAGGACAGAGCACACCGCATAGGTCAGGTAAATAAGGTCACTTATATAGACATAGTTTGTGAACGAACAGTAGACGAAAAGATAGTGAAGTCTTTACGTCAAAAACAGAACATTGCTCAAACAGTATTAGGAGAAGAAAAGTGGAAAGATTGGTTGGTATAAAATGCAAAAAGTAAAAATGGAAAATATAGGGGGAGAAGTGGTTAAAGAAGACGATCGCTACACTGTTGTAGACAACAGATTTGGGAAGACTTTAGTTCTAAGCAGTACCTTTCTAACAGCAGGCAAAAGCACCACAGGACACTCTCATGCTGGACAAGAAGAAGTGTATATGTTTGTCATGGGACAAGGACAAATGGAAATAGACAACGAACTTTTTGATGTAGACGAAGGAGATATTGTTTGCGTCAACGAAGGAGAATTCCACCGAGTACACAACACCACGGATGTAGGTATGTTATTTATATGTGTATTTGAGGGGCATCGAACCCACTGAGTTCACAATACCACCTAAGTTGAAATCACCTCCACCCCGCCTATTGCCTCTTCTGGCAGGTCGACTCACAGGACGACTAACTTTAGGAGAAACTGGCGTAGAAGGAAAGTAAGAAGAAATAGCAGGCATTGGTGCTGCTGGAGGTTGCATTACTTCAGGAGGAAGCATCGGCAACACTTGTTCTATTACTTCTGGAGGCAATGAAGGCAGTACCTGTTGTATTTGTTCTGGTGGTAGTTGAGGTAATACTTGAGGTATTACTTCTGGTGGTAGTTGAGGTATTACCTGTTGTATTTGTTCTGGTGGTAGTTGAGGTAATACTTGTTGTATTTGTTCTACTTCTTCAGGAGCCATAGGCATAGGCATTGGTGTAGATGGTGAATATAACTGTGGTGTTTGTTCTATAGACTCAATCATTTCTGGTGCTGGGGGCATTTGAGGTATTTCCGCAGGCAGTTGAGGTGGTGCTGCAGGGATACCTACAGGCATCTCACGATCTGGACCTCTAGGAACCATGATGTTTGGATCAAAGTCGATATCTTCAGCAATAGACTTTGGCGTATTGTTTACATCAAAATTTCTTAGCTTATCAATGCTAGGCATTGGTGTTTCCATGTCAGGCATTGGCATATTCATTGGCGGTGCTGGGGGCACAAAAGGAATCGATTCTTCATTTGGCATTTGAGGTATTTCTGGAATACCCATCTGAGACAAGTCTATCCCCGACAGATCTATTTCTGGAACATTAATTTCTGGAATACCGTTGGGCATAAGACTCGGTAGTCCACCAGAGTCTTGGTCTTTGTAAAAATCTAGCCACTCAGAACCAATATCTCCAGGCTGGGGTCCAACTGGAAGATCTCCGTTTTGCATATAGTCTTCAGGATTGAAACCGTATTTTTCTTCTAGTTCATCAAAATCCATCTCTGGTAGATCATCCCATGGACCACGTATGGGTGGGTATCCTGGAGGAAGAGTTATAGGAGGTTCTCCTGGAGTTCCTGGGGGAGTTCCTGGGGGAGTTCCTGGCGGAGTTACTGGCGGAGTTACTGGCGGAGTTACTGGCGGAGTTTCTCCTGGAGGAGGAGCCAAAAATCTTCTATACATTTGCCTCTGCATATCCATCATTTTTTGTCTATCTTCTTGGCCACCTGGATCTGTTCTCCTTGGATTAACTAAAGAATTCACTGATGGAGCACGGTTGTACATCTCGGCTACACGATTACCAGCAGGTGCTCCTTGAACTAACCCCATGTTATTTTGTTGTTGAAACCACGGAGGAGGCATCAGAGGTTGTCGTGGAATAGAAATATCTCTTGGTGGTCTAGGTCCAGGAGCAGGTGGTCTAGGTCCAGGATCAATACGATCCTCTTTTTTTGGATCATATAAAGGGTGTCCTGGTCCAATAGGCATCGGTGTTGGGCGATTGTCCATGCCATAGTCTGGATTCATCTCTCTAATTTGTTCAATACTCAAACGAGGAGTAGTTGGACGTCTGCCTTTAGGCATACTCCCTATACCTTTCTTTATATTTTTAAATAATGCCATTTTATTTTCCGTATCCGTATTTAAGGGGAACACCTAACTGTTTAACCACGTGACCACCGAACCTAAAGTTTTGTCTATCTTCCTGATATCCTGGACCAAACATGATAGTTTCTTCTGGGGATACATCGGAAACCAACTCAGGGTCTTCCCACTCTCGATAGTATATCCTACCCAGTTCTCGAACTAAACCCCTAACCGCTGGGTTCTTTTGCCACTGATCGTTCATGATAGCCTTATATAGTTTGTCTGGATTTACTAACAGGTCTAATTCTTTATTAGTGGCAGCACCTCCAGCTATGTTTTTTAAAGCAGTAAGTACACGACCTGGAGTTGTAAAAAGACCAACATAAGCACGGGCTAAAGAGTTAGCACTTTTTAATAGATATGCGTCTTCTGGTCTTAAGGCAGGCTTAGTGGGGTCATCAAGTGCTTTGAGTTTTTTAGCAATATCACCAAGCTGATTTTTAAACTTCTTACCGAACCAAATCTCTAAAGCGTCTCCACTCTCGTCAACATATCTGGTAAGAGCTTTTCCGTCAAAAACATCTAATCCCAAAGTGCCTTGCCTTTGGGTTTTTTCCATTAAGTCTTTAAAAATATATGATTTATATGTATCAATTAAATCTCTGCTGCCGTGAGTACTTACAGCATCAAACAATTCTTTAGTGGCTGTAAACCCTCCTGGACTCCATGTGTTTTTGAATAAATCTTCTGGTGTTTTAAAGTTTCCTGCTATATCTGCTAGGTTTGTGTTTTTAAGTATTGCATCTCTTGTTTTATTTAAAGCGAGTTCTCTGGCTTTATAGTTTTTAATAAATTGTTCAGCGTTGGTAAACTCTGCCATTTCGTCTGCTGTGAAAAACTTTTCTAATAAAGTTTTGTTTTTCTTCATGAAGTTTTCATGAGCTCTGGGGGACTTAGGTTTAAAAAGATCTCCCGTAGTGTCTACTACATCGTCTAAATACATTTGACGTAGCCCACCTTTTGTTCCTAATAGACCATCTGCATATTTAGGGTCAAACAGTATATCGTCAATATACTGAGGCGACGTGATAGTACCGTCTGAATTCTTAGTTACTGTGTTTCTTAAAAAATTCATAAAGCCTGTGTATGCTGTTTTGTCGCCTTGTTTATAAGCATCATCGCTAACTCTTTGAAGATTCAATATTCTCTTTATATTGTCATTGTTAAAATCTACCATCAATTTTCTGTAAGCAGTTTCTGCTTCATTGAAAAGTTTTAATGCATCTGCGTTCCCTGAATTTTTGAGAGTTTTAGAACGAATAGTTTCCATGGCTTTTTTAAGATTTACCAACTCTTCTACATTATTACCGACAGCTCTTTCTGCTCTTATGATGCTCCTTAAACTAGACAAGTCATTTACAAAAACAGTATGTGATTTCTTAGCTCCACCTTCTATACTATCTATTAACCCCTTAACTATTCTTGCGTTTTTAGGATCTGCAAAAGCCTGTTGATTTAGTATGTTTTTATATCTTTTGGCTACTTTTAAAAGAGGACTGTAATCATAAGGTTTCATATTTCCTGTAAACCCTGCTGATTTTGTGGCTTTTTCGTAAGCATCATCTACCACACCTTGTGCTGTGTCTTTTGCAGTTTGAAAAGTGTCTCTTATTTGTTTACCAGCTAGATTAGGGTCTATAGAACCGTCTGTCAACCCTCTAAATATATTGTCAGATTCTGTGCCTAATTCAACAAGAGCATTTTCTGCTTCTACTAGTTTAGGGTTAGTTTCTAGTGCTTCTTGTGCTACGTCTCTAAACTCATCTCCTCTAGTTGCTCTCGCTCCTGCTCCTGCTTCCTCTTCGGCTAATTGTCGATTAATCCCCTGAGCACCAAAAGGCTCATCCACTATATCTTGTGCTTGACGTTCTTGCTGTACATATTTTTCTCTTAACTCTTGTCCTTGTTTACTGCCTCGTGTTGCTTCGTCTCTTAGCCCTGCTTCAAGTTCTTCTACTGGGCTATCTATTTCAACACCTTCGTCTGATGCTCTACGCATTACTTGAGGGGCAGTCATACTGCCTACATCTTCGCCCAACTCCCCAGTCAATTTTTCATAAGACTGCTTAAATTCTTCTGGGTCGAGGAACCACTTATTCGGAAGGTTACTAACTCCTCCTGCTAGTTTAATTAATTTAAACAGACCTGCGCCACCCACACTGAACAGAGCGGTCATGCCTGCATCTTTCATTGCTCTGGTGTTTTTATCATATCCTTCTGGTAGATAACCTTGCTCGTCTAAATAGTCTAGATTTTGAAGTCTCCAAAAATACGTGGCTAAAGTTTCTGCTGCGATTCCTGCAGTAATGGGGTTCACAACTCCTCCAGTAACACCAGTAGTGAACGTCCCTGCGATTGCGCCACCTATTGCTGCAGTTATTTCTGCTGCTACTGGTTCAGCGAAAGCTAAGAAATCCCCCTTATCTATTCCTGGAGGATTGATGACCGTAGGTTTATTATTATTTAACGGATCATTAAAAATTAGTTCGTTGGTGTTTGGTTCCACTCTGACGTTATAGTCATAAGTACGAGGAATATCCTGGTCTTCTGCATAGTTCTTTTGTAGGACACGTTGCACGTAGTCTGGATTACTGCGCACGTCCGCAGGTAACAGTTCTATTTGTCTTATAACGTCGCCTTGTGCTCCTGCTGTAAAGTCTACACCAGTGTATTCAGCTTTGAGTTGAGGTTTGGCGTCTGCTAAATACTTTTCTATAAAATAAGGGTCATCTGCTAATATCCCCCTTTCAATTGCTTGATCCCTTGCTCTCTGATTAGCCATATAGTCCCCAAGCGGAGCAAACTGACTAGGACTAC
>Ga0209349_1000869_pt1 | contig 15222 bp, 22 predicted proteins | sample ETNvirnome_2_130_FD_184067 | JGI IMG/M metagenome (GOLD analysis project Ga0209349, IMG submission 184067) | Marine viral communities from the Pacific Ocean - ETNP_2_130 (SPAdes) (version 2) | ecosystem: Environmental > Aquatic > Marine > Oceanic | place: Pacific Ocean | collected 2013-06-22
GCGATCGAGCGGGTGTGGCGGGAGCAGGGCGTGTGCGAGCTGTGTAGTGATGACGATGCGATGCTGGCCACACGTACTGTGTCCACGTACGACGGCGGCCTGCTTGCACTGTGTGAAGAACATGCTGAGGGCGGCGACCACATAGCTGATGACGCTGACACCTGGCATACCTATGAAGCGAAAGAACTCTATGACGGATAGGAGGAACTGAGAATGGGGAAATGGGGGAGCGAATGATAACTCTGACGCCTGAAGGGATAACTTCCGGGACCGACGAATATCTCCGCCTGGAGGTCGCGGCGAGGCGGGTCGGGCTACACCCGCAGTCACTGAACAGGCTCTACCGGAACAGCGGCATCGCCGAGGATGACAGGCAGGGACTGAAGATCGGCGGAATGCTGTTCTTCAACGAGGCACACATGGAAGCTCTCGGCTACCCACTGTCCAATGAATGACTTCGGTACCCGAAAGTTTCAGACGGGGCAGCGGGTGTACTTCGTGGGCTATGACCAGGTGGGCCTGTACCGTATGCACCACCAGCACGGTGGCGCTGTGGTGACCAGGTACCGTAGCCGCGCCGACGCGAGCACACGCGACCACATCTATGGCGTAGAGTGCGACTGTGGGTATACCACATGGACCACGCGAGCGTCGCTGGGCATCACGCCGGTCTATCGCGACCGATGTGTGAAGGTCCTGAACCGACGCCTGATGGGCGAGCGATCAGAGGCGGAGCATGAACCCCTGCCGGAGGTGGGGACTACGTGCGAACGGTGCGGCGGATGGATCTCCAGAACTATGGACGAGGACGGCACTAACTACGCGCACTGCGTTATGTGCGGTGCGACGAAATATTGAGAGAGGTGAATGATGAAGTTGATCGGAACGCTTGACAGACTGGACACGAATCTGGACTGGATCACCAAGTTCTCGGTACAGACCGAGGGCGGTGACACTGTATGGCTAGGTGCGCGTACTAAGAACCAGGGGGCCCTATGCGCGGCACTGGCAGGACAGGAGCGAATGGCTCCACAGGACCGCCCCGCCTGGGAGATCGAGTACGAGGAATCCGAGAGCACGGGCAAGAACGGCAAAACCTACACAAACCGGGATGTCGTCACGGCCAAGACCGTCGAGGCCTCACGCGCCGAGCCGGACAAGACCTCCGTTCAGGGCGGAGACACCAACGACAGGATCAACCGCAGCGTGGCTCTCAAGGCCGCTGTGGACCTCGTCATCGGGACGCAGGGGAAGAAGGCTATCGACCCGGTGGCGCTCGTGCCGACGATATCCGACCTCACCAACGGACTCGAACTCATCTTGAATCGGATGTCCCCGGAGGGTGTCGAAGCGGTCGTAGACGCCCCTGCTGAGAACAATAAGAAAATGAATTCATCCGATGAGATGTTCGAGGAGATATGATGAGAGAGACCATACTTGTGAACTCACTGCAACGTGCTGAGGGAGGCCCGGACCACATCAGTCGCGTGTCCGGGCGCTCGCGGTACTACGAGGTGCTGGGCGCACGCCTGCCCAGCGTGACGACGATCATAGGCGCGACGATCCCAAAGCCCGCACTGTACAACTGGTACGCGAAGCGTGGAAGAGAGGCGATGGTGGAGTACCTGGCCGACCATCTCGGTGAGCCCGTCACGCCACGATTGCTGGCCGATGCGTTCGACGAGGCGAAGACCCGGCCGAGTGCGGATGCGGCCAAGGCCGCTGACCTGGGCTCCCTGGCCCACGTTGCGATCAGTGACGAACTCACGACCGGTAAGCGTGGCTCGGTAGCGCCTGAGATCCAGCCTGTTATGCAGGCGTTCCATGCCTGGCAGGAGAAGGAGGAGCTGGAACTCGTCGAGACCGAGACCGCTGTCTATCATCTGGGTTACGCCGGGACGATAGACGCGCTGTTCAAGAAACCGGACGGCACGTTCCTGCTGATCGACTGGAAGACCTCCAAGAATTTCTATTTCCCTGATATGGCACTCCAAACATGGGCGTACATCGAGGCGATCCCGATCCCGGAGGGGGCGTCCATCAGGGGGCAGGTCGTCCGATTGGGGAAGGAAGAGCCCGATTTCGAGATCCACGATATCGGAGACGTGTCCGCCCTGTGGGCCGCTACCCTGGGCCTCTACAACGAGACGGTAGCGGCGAACGAACAACAACAACTACGAGACAGAGGGTAGTCTGATACCAGTCTACCCGGAAACATCGCTGTGCGGGCAACGTCGCGCATAAACGACCATGCGATTAGGCCCGGGCAGCGATGTTTCATACCCATTCATAGCTGAGGGAGGAATCCATGCCGAGATGTGAACTCGATTACAGGCACACGCCGATGTGGTGTGATGCCTGCTGGGACAACACGCAGCAGGCCCGACAGGCGAACTCGCTCCGAGATATATCGGAGCGACTCTCCGACATCATCAAGCTCGGACTGGTCGAGCTGGGTGACACTACCGTGACCGCACCGCCACGACCGTCACCGACTCCACCGCCGCCACCTGACCTGACGCCCAGAGCGCCGAAGATCGAGTGGACCACTTGACTGAGTTCACGCGCACGGGCGCGGGCTACACCTACACGACCAAGATCGCCGGGCACGATATCGAGGCACGCATCAGCCGTGTCAAGGAACAGGGCGACCGACTCAAGGCGGAGGTGGCGATCCTCGTGGACGACTCCCCGATAGCGCGTTCGAGTCCGGCGCTGACATCCGTGAGCGGGCTGGACAGCCTCTGGCGTAAACTCGCCCGGCGACTGCCCACCGCCGACTGGGGTATCGACTGGGAGGCGTACATCGAGGGCCTGGCAGCCAGGACGATAGACTCCTACCGTTCCGGCGAACCGGAGATGCGACTCAAGAACGTCCGGATCCCGGAACATGTGCAATGGGCGGTAGAACCGATGTTGCTCGCTGACCAGCCGAACGTCCTGTTCGGCCCCGGTGGCAGCGGCAAGAGCCTGCTGTCACTCTGGCTCGCTACCCTGCTCGACTCCGGACATGTGGACTCTACGCACGGACTCACCGTCCATCCGGCCCCTACCATGATCCTCGACTGGGAGACCGATCCGATAGAGGTGGCGTCCCGGGTACGTGACCTGCGCCGCGGGATGGGACTGGACCCGGATGACAACGGCCTCATCTATCGCAGATGCACTCAACCGCTGGCGGCAGAGACGGACACCATACGTGAACAGATGACACGCCACGGGGTTAGGACACTCATCGTGGATTCGCTCGGGCTCGCCACGGGAGGGGGTCTCGACGAGGCCGAGAGCGTACTCGAGTATTTCGCGGCACTCAGATGGCTGGGGGGCACGTCCCTGACCATCACCCACACCAACAAGGAGAACCAGATATTCGGCTCGGTATACACGCTCAACTGCGGGCGTTCCATCTGGGAGATCAAGAAGAGCGGGGACGAATCTACAGGGGCCATCGACGTGGGCCTGTGGCACCGGAAGGTGAACGTGGTGGCACGGCAGAGAGAGATGGCCTATGAGGTCAGGTTCGGTGACGAGGGCACGGTGGTGACATCGAAGAACCCCGTCGAGACTTCCATCACCAGCGAGGAGATGTCCATCCCTGCCATCGTGCGACACATAGTGGAGGCCCAGGGACCCATCGCCAAGAACGCCATGGCCGAGGCGGTGGGCGTATACAAGGCACAGGACGCTGACAGGGTACGCGGTGCGGTGACCACGGCGATATCGAGACTCATCAAGGACGGCAGGATCACCGAGGTGAATGGCCAACTGGCCATCCAGTCCCGTATGCCCGAAGAAGAAAAAAATAATGGGGGAGAAGAAGAATGGACCGTGTGACAGAGTTGATGCAGCACGCACGAACAGAGGGGTTCAACGTGTTCCCGAACGGAAAGGGCGGACTCACCCTGCGAGGGCCACGCGACCACCTGTTATCAGGCATCATCGTGGCGAACAAGACAGAGATCCTCGAGTGGTTCGACGGTCTGGATGCCAGGCTGCGAGTCGGTCAGGGAAAGCTGAGACGTACGGACGATGCCATATGGGCCGTATGGGGAGAGCAGGACACGACGGAACTGTGCGCCGCCTTCTCCACGAACCTGGACACATGGGACATACTGGACTCGTTCGTCACGCCGCGCCACTGCCCCGTAGGACCTGACGGATGTGACAGAGATGGCCCCGTCCTCTGTCGGAGCTGCGGGCGATGAGAGAGAAGGAGTTCCAGCAGCGAGTGGTCGAGGAAGCCCATGTCGCCGGGTGGATGACCTATCACACATACGACTCGCGCCGCTCTACGCCCGGGTTCCCTGACCTGGTAATGGTCAGGGCCGACCGCCTGATATTCGCTGAACTGAAGGTTCACGGTAAGCCCAGGCCCGAACAGGACATATGGCTCGATGCACTGAGGGAGACCGGAGCCGAGGTGTACCTATGGTACCCGAAGGACACAGAGGAGATACTGGCAGTTCTTGACAGCGCGTACACGAGTGAGTAGTATCATGCCTTACACCTCTCTGACAGAAATGTCAGGAAATCAAACCCGTTGCAGGTCCGCCTACCTACAGCGGGTTTATTTTTTTATTTCCTCTATGATGACACATACGCACTACCACAAATAACACAGAGTGTCTACAACATTACCAATGCCCACCCACAAAGGATAAGAACACATGATGTATATAGACCCAGAACGCTATCGAATACAACTACCATCGATGCCCTGGCCCGATGGACGTACACTTACGCCAGTTGTAGGGGATAAAAAAGAAGAGCTTCATGAGGTCTCTCTTTCGGAACCCCTAAAATATCGTAAGGCCGTTGAAAAGCTTGCGTATTACTTCAGACGTGAGTTTGGATATGACTTCCCCCCGTACACCGCCGATTCCTCCGTAGGTTTCGATCAAAGGACAGACGTTGTTTTTATGTGGATCGGTATGGATTTCGACAATATCGGTAATAAGAAATCGGTGGGTTACGGAGTATGTGCCTTTGATTATGAAACATGTGGTGCAGATAGACACTGGTTTTTAACATGGGCGTGGCTCCATCCCTACGAAAGACGCAAGGGGCACTTGTCTCGAGCGTGGCCCTACTTCCAAGAGCGATTTGGTGACTTTGGCGTACAGTATCCACTAAGTGAGTCTATGGAAAACTTTCTGGCTAAGCACCACGATACCGCAATGAAGAAATTTATAAGTGATCATCCGGCCTAGTTCCTGGCCGTCACATACGAGCTGGTCGAGGCCCCGCACTCCCTGCACTCGCCACTAAGGCGTACCGACCCACGTCGAGTGGGCACTGATGCCACACGCCGCGCTCGTCTCTGGGCCCGGCATTTCACGCAGTAGACGGTATCCGTGATCGTCCCAGCCAGTAATGACTTTGCCAGCGAGATCAACTTACTGAGCATATCCTCACTCCGATTCGAGGACTTTTAGGCCGAGCGCAACGATCCCCGAGGTACACGCCGTCACAACGGCTATGTATTCAATGCTCGGCATGAGTAGAGCGATCACGCTGATCACGCTCAACCCGAGGATGGCCAATGCTATCTGGGGTCTCACCTTGCCTAACCAGCTCATCTGCGAATCCTCCATATTGCGATCATCAAGCCTGTGCCGAGCGCGACGCATATCCACCGGACCAGGTGCTCGGCGAGAGACCGCTCGACACGCAGGGTAGGGTGGTCAGCTCTCATGAATCTAGGTGTACACCTACGGTGGTGATATCAGTTCCTCTACGTTGTCTATCACTGCACTGCTGGCTCGGATATCGAGACCTCCACGTTGTCTGTGATCTCTATGTGCGCCCCGGTCACGGTGGTAGCCACCGCGAACTCCTTCGTGGCGAAGCCCCCGCCGCTGCCTATCTCGTTCAGTTCAACCCTGAGTGTGCCAATTGTCATCCTCGTCAACACACATTCTCCGCCAGACGTGAAGAGATTGCTCAACGTCAGGGTGCCTACTTTGCCGTTGACACCGCTCGTCGGAGCCTGTATCCAGATACGATCGTAGGTTCCTCCGCTCGTTATCATCGCCTCCGCTTGATGATGGCCGCCGCCTATGGCCCTCATCCTGGAAGTTCCCGGTGAGGGACTGATGCTCTGGCCGTCGCTGGCGTTTCCGATGATCTTGATCGTATGCGCCTGTATGTCCGTCAATGTCAGCTTCTTACACCTAGATTTCTCGAAGATCAATGTGCCGACTTCCAATCTCGTATTGGTTCCTCCGCTGATCTCGTTCCCACCGATCTCGACAACATTCGCCTCACCGCTGGGCAGTGCGCTGCCGGTGAAAACAGTGCCTACGCTGACGTTCTCTATGGTGATCTCACGCACTGGAGTCGAGCCGAGGTCTATTCTCAGGGTGTTGTCCCCCTCGACGTACTCTGTGGGGATGTCCAACGGGGCATCGTTACCCACAACACTTGCTGCATAAACACCAGAATCTCCACGCTCAAAACTTCTGGCAGCGAAGACCGTTTCGTTGACAACAACCCCAGACCCGACCGCAGTACCCCCAATAAGGAAAGTGGCGGCCATTTGTGGGCTAAATCCACAGGCCAAAAGCAACTTATATGGAGATTTAGATATAGTAAAAAGTGCCTTCCATTTAGCACTCTCGGATTGTAGGTATTCCACCTTGGCGAGTAACCAATCGCGCTTGGCACAGAACCCACGATAGAAGGCCATGGGTGAAGCCATGATGCCGCGCACCGTCCACAGGAACCCGCGTTTGGGCCAGTGCCAGATGATGAGCGTAGGCAAGGTCACGAACAGGAAACGAATACAACGCCCGGTGGCCCAGAACCAGCGGAACGAGATGTGGATACGTGGCCTAAGAGAGATCACTGTGTATCTTCGCTTTGGCTGCCCCCCACTGCTCACGCGCAGCTTTGAAGCCGTGGTCGAACGCCTCGTCCATCTCCAAGATCACGGGCAGGACCAGCTCCCGGTAGACAACACGTCTCACCAGCTTGAGTAGCACCCGCTGGATGACGTTCACTACGACGCCGCCGTGTACGTCGGTTTGGTGGGAGCTGCGTCTACGATGAGCTGCTTCTCCGCAGTCTTGATGATACCGTTCGCCGCACTGTTACACACCCGAATCGCCCAGGTGGTGTCAGTCAGGTCCGCATCGTCGCTCGTGTTGTTCAAACGAGCTATGGCCTTGACCCGAGACGCACTCGGTATCACTGCCGCCTTACTCACAGAACCGCCAGCAATCGCCACTGTTATAGTCACATCCCCATTAGCCATGAAATCCTCCTATACCGTAGCCAGTCTCGTCTCTAGTTCCTCTATCCTGTCGGTCAACATCTGGATGGCCCTGACTGTCAGAGCCGAGAGTCCCATCGAATCCACCGCAGGGCCCAGTCCCAACTCGCCATAATCACTTTCTGGCGTGACCAGGGGTTCCCCAATGGACTCAGCTCTCACCCCTAACTTCGTTCGGCCAGTTGGGTCTAGCCACTTCTGGTGAGCGTAAGTGACAACATCTATATCATTGATCTTGGCGAGTGCGTCAGCGGTATAGGAAATGATATTTTCCTTCGCCTTACTCCAGGAGTCCACCGTCACCGAATTGGTACTGGTGATATTGGTCGCGTATATATGTGACACTCGGCTACCGGTCACGTTTATGTCTCCACCGAAACTCGACAGTCCGCCAGCGATTAGGAGAGCGTAGTTCGTGCCAGTTTGTTCCCCCTGACCAGCGGCGCTAGACGCGCTAGGTATATAGATGGCAGCAGTATCACCACTGACGGTGCCGCTGTTGGCCGTGACCTGCGCCCCATCTACACGGAGCTGATATACGTTGTCTACTTTCGCGTTTGAGTCGGCCAGCGTCAAGCTGTTGTCTATATGCATCCCGATATGTGTGCCGGGAGACCCACCCTCATAACTCGTTGTCATTGTGCTCGAGAACCACTGTAGCAACCCACCCGCGGAGTCCCTGGCGTTCGCCATGTACACCTTGAACGGGAAACTGGTACTGGGAGTCGAGCCGAACGCGATCAGAGGCCCTACGCTGCCGTCTACTTTCCAACATTGTGCGATATTGCTACCTACTGAGGCAGTACTTCCCAGGAACACCCCGTCTTGGCTGTCATCGAGGGCGAAATGGTAGTCGATGGCGTTGCCGTCGAACAGGAGAGCCGCATCTTCTGCACCTGCGTCCCCGATGGTCAGGACCGGGGTCACGCCCTTCAGGGTCATGTTCCCGTTCACATCGATCGTGGTGACATCAGTGCCGTCATCTATCCCTATGTTCAGGGTTCGCGTGCCTGCCGTCGCCAGGTTGACCGTCTGGTCGATATTGTCATTGCCGATGCTGATGGCCCCGCCACTGGAGTTGACCTGGATCGCGCCACTCGCATCCAGGTCCACGGAAGCGGTGTTGCTGGTCGCCAGCACTCGCGCATCACTGATGCTGACGATCGTGGCCCCGCCTTCCTGGAGGTTCAACCCTCCAGTGCCATTGATTGTGAGCGCACTTGCGGCAGTAGACCATGTGGCAGCAGCGGCGGACGTGATGGTCAGTGCCCCACCTGACGTGGTTAAGTTACTTGCGGCGGAACTATCCAGAGATATACCCGCACTATCTATCGTAACGGCACCGCTGGCATTGAGGTCATAGGCTGCTGTATCTATGTTGAACTCGGTGGAGCTGTTCAGGTCTACGGTGGGAGCCGTGATATCAAGTGTGGTCCCAGCATTCACCTCTAGATGACCGTTTGAACTGGCAATGATGTTCTCACCGCCTGCGGCATCATGGAAGCTTAACTTTGTGTCTCCTGCGAGAACCAACTCGTCAGCACTCTCGTCCCAGAGGAGATACTGCCCCGACGTTGCGCCGAAGAACTTCACATCAAGGCCAGTACCATCAACCCCTACTGTGACCGTGCCGTCGATCTGTACATTCCCATCTATGTCAACCGCATCGAGGTTAGTGGTTCCGTCTATATCAGCATTCCCCGATATGTCCAAAGAACCACCATCCAGTTCACCTGTCAGTGTTATGTTCCTGAACGACCCTATGTCCTTGCTCGAGTCAACAACTACTCCAAGACTGGCAGTTACTGTGCCTGCGGTCACGGCATCCAACACATTTAACTCAGCAGCAGTTGTTGTTACCGCAGTGCCGCCGATCAGGAACTTGTCCTTGACTATATCGACTACGGCACCACCTGCTGTCAGCAACTTGTCAGCAGAGGTGTCCCATAGTATGTAGGCACCAGACGTGTCCCCAAAGAACTTGGTATCGTACCCCTGTCCATCGACGCCAGAGGTGAAGGTGGCATCTATCTGCACCGCACCGTCTATGTCCACAACGTCCAAATTGGCGGTGCCGTCCACATCTATGTCACCCGCCAGGTCAATGCCCGCTGCTCCAGCTAGCACAAGGTCATCGGCGGATGTGTCCCAGAGCATATAGGCGCTGGCCGTATCCCCGAAGAACTTCACGTCATGCCCGGCATCATCTACCCCGACAGTCAGCGTGCCTATCTGCACCACGCCGTCAGCACTCTCGTCCCATAACCAGTACTTACCCGCAGTAGCACCGAAGAACTTGACATCAGCGCCTGTATCATCCACACCGATAGTGAGTTGCCCGAGTATCGTTGTGTTAGACGCCGCTGCGTTGGCACCGTTCGTGATCGTGATGTAGTCAATGATGGCATTCGCGCTGGCCTTGTTGGAGCCTATGGCGAGCGTGTCGGAGTCAGTCGCCTGTATTCTCCAGCCGTCACCGGCATCCGTTGCCTGGTCTGCGAAGAGATAGATAGGAGCGTCTGCGGTGTTACTCGCACCGCGTACCTTGAGGACTGATGTGTCCACTGTCTTCAGGGCTATCTCGTCAGCCCATGAGATGTACCGGATACTGCTACCGAAGGTTATCTTGACATCGTAGTTCTCTGTCAGAGTGGTTTCAGTGAATGTCCAGGTCCCGTTGGAATCGGTCGTTACCGATGACCCCTCCTGGCTCCCACTCAGGTTAGCCGCGGTCTCGTGGATGGTGATGGTCGCACCGTTCATCCCGTCGCCGTCATCCTGTCGTACCTTCCCACTCAGGTTGATATCAGTGATGGCCATGTCTTACTCCCAGCTATGTTCACGGTACTGGAGTGCCTCTGCTATCAGCCAGTCCGGATCCTGTAATAATCTGTCATTGTCCAGCATGACGAGTGTCATGCCCTGCCCCGCGAGTTGCGCCCGTGCCATCACGTCCGTACCCCGGGTCTGTATGCCGGAATAGTGACTATCATAAGGTTCACGTACCTGTAATGCGAGTCCCGGCGGGTCGCGAAAGGTGAAATCCACCTCCGTGGCCAGGTCCATGCGCCTTCCCTGTGTACGTGGCTGGTAGTCGAAATCCTCTCCGGGCTCCCTCCCGGCACGCACCAGGGCCGCATACGCCACATACGCAGCATCAGAGCCGCGCCATGTGGCAGGCACCTCAACACTGTCCATCCCTGGTTCCGCCATAACCTACCCGTCCAGTATCACTATCCAGGATAACTTGTCACCGTTGGTGGTGGCATCGACATATACGGTATTGAATATCAGGGACCCCGCCGTCGTTCTGAGGTCTATCTCTAACTCGTTGCCCGCGGACAACTCGTAGCCGCTCGTGGGCGTCACGCTACTGTCCCCGACCAACATGGTCCCCGAGTTGCCGGTAGGTGCCTTGAGCTTGAGCCAGAGCACGCGATTAGGAGTATTGGACAACCGCTGCTCAGTACCAGACGTACTGACGGTCGTCATTCCGGACTGTATTATCATGGTTCCACCAGGTTTATCGTACTCACCCCGCGCTCGTCATAGGCCGAATACTCGAGCCCGGAAGCGGATGCCACGTCCACGTAGAAGTTCCTCGTACCGCCACTGTCATCTCTGAAAGTGAACTCCACGAGTGTGGTACTCTCTATGGCCTCCAGGAGTGCCTTGCGGAGGTCCTTCGGCCCCTTGCTCTTGTACTCGGAGTTGAGGTCCACCTGTATCTGGTGTCCCCATTTTGCGGGCAGCTTCTTGCGCCACTCGAGTGTCAGACTCACCACATCGGGGGTCTTCTTCTTGTCTGCGTCTGTATTGTCAACCCGAGCCAGTGACAGCTTGAACTTGATGGCCCTGAACGTCGTACCGGCACTGGAGCCGAACGTGTAGGTGGTTATCCCGTCTGATGTTATGGTGCCCATTGAGGTGTATGACTCAGAGTAGTCCGTGGCATACGATACCGTCACGGTCTCTGTCGAAGAACTGTCCTGTACTTCCACCCTGAGCTGGAGGGCCAGTTTATCGACCTCGCTCTGCCCGGCATTGAACCACGGCGTCTCGTGCGTACCGGAGACCTGGTACTCGAAGTCAGACACGAAGCTGGGATTGATGATATCGGACGGGACTTTCATGAATTTCACTTCACCATCAAAGCCCCACCACAACCGGTACTCGTCATAGGCGCTACTGGTGAGCATCGCCTGGATGCTCCTACCCTCTGTGGCGGCCAGCCACTTCGTCTCCCATCCCACCCCGTTGAAACCCATGATGGAGGATGACCCCGTGTCCGAGTCTATGACCGTGGCTCCCTGGTGGCTCTGCCACTGGTACGAGATGGAGTCACCGGATGTCACGTTCGGAGCCGTCGCCGCGTCCACGCCAACGAACAGCTCGTTGTGCGACCCGCTCATGTACTTGATGGTGCCCCGACTGGCAGTCGGTACGCCGTCATCCCTGTCAGGCCCCACGACGGCCAGTACGGCCCCACCGGCCTGATTGACATACTGGTAGAGGCCCAGGCCCGCGGGCATGTAGATGGAGTCCCTCCACCTGATGGTCCCGCTACCCGCGAACGGGTGCTCGGGCAGGTTCAACTCAGTCTGCAAGAACCGTGTGTTGGCAGCGTCATGGGCGAACAACCCCTTCTTGGTGGCGGCGTACAGGATGGGCTCTCCACCCGCGTCCCGCGCCACGAACAGGCCCGTGATGGAACCCGGGGGGAGGGGCAGCTTGGCATCGTTCACCTCTGTCCCGGCCACTATCGAGTACCATAACTGTCCGGAGTACGAGATACCCCAGAGGCGGTCGTCCCAGACTGCTACATACTGGGTATCAGTACCAGCCGATATCCATGTGGACCCATCGAACCTGGTGTAGCCACTATCGTTGGCATCGTAGTGCGCGAACACGAGGAACGTCTCTGATGCCAGCGTGCGCCATGTTACGGTATCCGTAACCTGGTCCGGGGGCGTGGCGAGGGCGGACCCCCAGACATTCGATGCATTGTTGTACTTGTATATCTTGGCGGCCTCAGAGGTACTCCCGTTCCAGGCGACGTACACCTCGTCGGCGAGTTCCCCGATGGCTCCTATGGACGGATTCGTCAGGCTGGTGTTAGATGCATTGGCAAGGGCATCGTTGTCCAGACCGCCGAGTATCAGGTGGTTCTTGTACCTGAGCTGGCACGTACTCCACCATGACCGGTTCACATCCCCACCGGACTCCATGCGGTTCACGCCTATGCCGCCACGCCAGTCGGACCACGCTATGATAGACGTGCGCGTCTGGGAGTCCTTGGTGGTGTCCCCGATGACCACCTTGCTCGGGTATATGGACGCGAGCACACTCTGTACGGGACGGGCCAGGGGATAGTACACCCCGTTGAGGGATATCTCGTTCGGGGACTCGACACGCGCAGCCATTATCGCGCCAGCCGTATGTCAGTCTGGAACGGAAGGGACCGCTGGGCCCTGTTGGCCTCGCCCTTCCAGAATCCCGCCTGCCCCCTCCGTTGGTCAGGATCCGTGCTGGGGCCACCGGACGATGCGGCGAACATCTTGCTCGTCGCGGCTGCTATCAGATATCTCTCGTCCACCTCCGGGGTGTCCGTGTCCGAGGTCATCAGTGCGGGCTTGTCCCCACCCACTATCTTGAGCAGGTTGTACCTGGACACTCCGCGTGCATAGTCATCGAGAACAATGTCCCGGGCCTCTTTGTCTATCCTCCACAGGTGGCGAGGTATCTTTGACCACTGGGCAGAGTCGTTGGCCACCACGCTGATATCGTCCAGCCAGATGGTGCAAGCCCCGAGGTCAACATCATATTTCAAACCTATAGAAATAATTGCCGTATCCAGTTCAGGATTGGCTAATTTCACTCTAAAGAAAGTCCACGTATCATCAGTTAATGCCGGAATATCCAGTTCTTCCAATGGAGAAGCACAGTTAGCTGTGTCATCTAGAAGTATAGCCAGGTCAGCAGCAGTAGTTGTAGCTTCACCGGCTCTGGTGATTTTGACCCACCCTTCCAGATAGTCATAACGAGATATGTCCTTACTGGAAATTGAGTCTGTACCTATCTGGTCAGCAGATGCAGCAGCAGGAATAACAAATTGGTTACTGGCTGTACCCTGCTTTTTGATCTTAGTATCTACAACAGGGAAGAGCAGTACGCTGACACCATCTGAATGAGTAGCAGCGGTAGTTCCGCCTGCCCCCCTACTTACCGTTAGAGTATTAGAAGAGATGCTGCTAATGGTCATCTTCTCAGAACCAACCATGATTTGTTGGTTTGCCCTAAGAGGAGTAGAACTAACAACAGGAACCGAGGTTGCCGAGGTGCTAGTAATCGCTCCGTCTAAGGTAGTTGCGACTAATGTTGATTGCTCGTCGAACGCACTGTTGCATGACAGTAATCGGGTGGAGTCCACGCTACTACGGTAGTAGATGTTCTGGATCATCTCTATCCCCGATGGGATATCGAAACGCTGTACCTTGCCGTCAGTGTGGAGCGAGAGGTCCTCTACCGGGTCCCAGGCCCTTCCCGTCACATCCAGTATGGACTGGTTGAGGAACTCGTCAATGATCGCGGGATTGTACTCGTCATCCCATATCTCATATGTGTCGCTGGTGGCCGGGGTGGCATCCAGCGTAGGAGAAACCGTGAGCTTGGTGGTGCCGGAATCGTAGTCGCTGACGCGGGTAACCTGCCCCGCAGTCCCACTAGCGTCGTTGAAGACCACCCACTTGCCGTTGTGGTTGTCGTCTGCGCCTATGAGCGTGTTGTCCGTTATCTCAGTCGCGGCAGAGGAATTTCCACTGGCCGACGACACATAAAGCGCCCCTAAATTATACCCAATGCTCTGGCGGAGCTGGGCGCGGGTCCTACCCTGTACTACGGCCATCCCTGCACCCCTATGTGTTTAGTATTTGGCCCTGCGAACCTTCTTGCCCTTCTTCCTGGCATAGGTCCGCGCAGCCTTCTTGCCCGCCTTGCTATACGGGAACTTCCTCTTTCCCACCTTCGGCATCGTTCAACCTCTTCTCCAGGTCTGCTATCTCCAGGTCGCGCTCCTGTACGGCTCGCGACAGTGTAGAGACCTGTATCTCCAGAGCGGTGCATTGTTGTGCTTTCTGCGCGAGAACCGCGGACAGGTCATTGCTCGTCACCTGTAACTCTACTGAGTCTGCCATACCTACCTTCTCCCTCTGAAGTAGATCTTTCCGGTACTACTCTCTCTCCTCTTGAGATTGTTGGTCCTGATCTCATTGAGTATCGCGCCTATCTCCTTGCGCTCCTCGGGCGTCGGGGGCCGCTTATGGTCCTGTTGCCTGACCTCCGAGAGCCATTTGTCCACCGCCTGGGCCCCCATGTCCTCGAGGTGGGCCTGCGATGTGGTATCGTCAGCGAGGATACAGAACTTCTGGGTCTTGCCGGTGGTCGGGTCACTCACCCGGAAAGTATGCGACCTCACCTGTTCGCCGGTCTCAGCGTTAGCCCCCGCGGGGGCCACAGAGTGGTCCGTAGCCCCCGTCGGAGTCCAGAGTTCGCTTACCATTTAGTGTAGGTTCATCAGGAACACTGTATGGAACTCGTTGTCCACACCAGCCTTGCCGTGCAGTCTTCCTAAAGCAGGAGTGGTGTCTCCGGCAACAGCGAGAAGCTGCCCTGTGTGAGTGGAGCTTGCGCCCACTAGCGTACCCACTGCTGGAGCACCGTCAATTTTAACAGAGGCTAAACCCGCTACCTGCACCCAGCCGAAGTAATCAGCCTCAAGGTCTGCACAGGTAACTCCAACAAATCGCCCTGCGACGGCTGCGGGAGCAACCACGATGTCCTTGTAAGGACTCTTAATAAGACCTGCCTTATCCGTGCCTGCCGTGATAGCAGTCTGGAATCCGTCTGGCTCATCTATCGTAAATACTACTGTGCCACTTGCTGCTCCAAGA
>Ga0209349_1000871_pt1 | contig 15209 bp, 13 predicted proteins | sample ETNvirnome_2_130_FD_184067 | JGI IMG/M metagenome (GOLD analysis project Ga0209349, IMG submission 184067) | Marine viral communities from the Pacific Ocean - ETNP_2_130 (SPAdes) (version 2) | ecosystem: Environmental > Aquatic > Marine > Oceanic | place: Pacific Ocean | collected 2013-06-22
AAGATACTGTTGCAGAAGCGGTTGCTGTACCAGAGGAAATCAGGGGTAAAATTCCTGGTGACTTTGGGCGTGATCGCGGAATCGCCTGGTACTATCTAGGTGGCTTCGGTATTGTACACACACAAGCAGCCCAGTCACGTATCGTGATCTGGGACAGCGCGGCATAGGAGGCTTATTATGAGTTATTCAAATCCTGTAACAACGCGCATTCAATCCGGTGCTGTTCAAGACATGGGTAATGGCACACCTACCGTTTTCTCCTTTAAGGGGCCAACGGGTATGAAGGGAACTATTATTGATGTTGGTATTGAAGTGACGGAGACATTCGCTTGTGATGGCACTGAGGCATCATTTCAAGTTGGAACGACAGGTGATGCGGATGCTTACTGCAAACTCAATATAACGGATGGCACTGCAGCCACTGATACATTCAATATCCAAAACGATACGGATGCTATTATTGCGGAGGCTATTCCTGCTAATACTCAGATTGAATGTACTCCAGTTGTTGGGGTGGATTCTGGTACTGAGGCTGGTATTGGTTATCCGTATGTTGTTGTTGAGTGGTATTAAGGAGGCTATTATGGCTAAAGTAACAAGGGCACAACATACCGCTAGCGGTAAAATACCCGAGAATGGTTTATCCTCGCTTGAAAATATAAGTGGAGAGACGTTAGCTTCTCTTGCATTAAACTCGCATGGGTCGAACCAAATGCCTATAGGGGTAGTTCATAAGTCAATTTCCACTCCACGTGGTAAATTTTCTTTTGACTAATAAATAAGGTAGGGGGGGCTACGGCTCCCCCAATCCTTTTGGAGGAATTATGGGTAAATATATAAATCAAGTTGATGCTTATTTGTATGGAAGAACAGTACCAACTTCCCCGAAAGAAGCATATGGACATAGTGATTGGAAGGGACGTGGCTTCTTAACAATGGATCAGATGTCTGGCGGTGAAGAGAGAGGACGAGAGTTCATGGCTGCTCAGCGCAGATCTAATACCATGGTGAATGTTGATGGGGATATGGTTGGTTCATGGAATTTGGAATTTTAAGTATTAGTGAAAATAATAAAAGTTCCTGAAAAGGAATTTGATGATCTTACCCCAGAAGATTTTGGGGGAAAAAGGGTGGACAAAACTGTTTGTATCGTTAGATATGGCGGTTTTGGAGATATGATACAGGCCTCATCTTTATTTCCAATATTAAAAGAACAGGGATATAAAGTATGTGTGAATGTTACAGAGCGTGGAGAGGATATATTAAAGAGTGATCCTAATGTAGATGAACTCTTGGTACAGACAACAGACCAAATTCAAAATGATAAACTTACTGAATATTGGGAAGTTATGTCTCCATGTTTTAATAGGTTTGTGCAGTTATCAGAATCAATAGAGGGAAGCCTTCTTCTAATAGGGGATAGGTTTGACACCTTAAATGGTGAACCTGTATTTATTATTGGAGACCCTAGATTTGAAAGCCTGAGTAAGAAGGAAATACATAAACTATGTAATAAAAACTATATGGAGAAAACGCATGATTTGGCGGGACTTCCATATAAATTTTATCCAAAATTTTATCCTACTAAATCTGAGATTAAGTGGGCAAAAGAAACTAGGAGAAGAATAAAGACTAAAAATGTAATTTTGTGGTCACTATCAGGATCGTCTATTCATAAAGTTTATCCATGGACAGATGCTGTTATTGCTAGGATATTGTTGGAAAGAGATGATGTATCTTTTATTACTGTTGGTGATGATCTGTGCCAGCTATTAGAAATAGGATGGGAGAAGGAAAAGAAAGTAATTACTAAATCTGGTAAATGGTCTATACGAAAGACTTTAGCATTTTTAGAGGTATGTGATATTATAGTTGGCCCTGAGACTGGAGTTCTCAATGCAGCCTCAACTCTTAATTGCCATAAAATTGTAATGCTTTCGCATTCTTCAAAAGAAAATCTGTCTAAACATTGGATTAATACCAATACATTAGAGCCGGATTTTTATCCTAATTATTGTTACCCATGCCATAAGATGCATTGGGGATTCAAGACGTGTAATAGAGACGAAGAAACCGGGGGTGCTATGTGTGCTTCTAATATTAAACCAGAAAATATAGTATCAGATATATTGGAAAATCTTAAATGAGTACGTATTTAGTTTTATGCCAAGATATGGCTAGAGATGTTGGAATACCAGGGACAGGTCCGTCTACTACAGCAACAGCAAGTCTATCGGAAGAAGAAACTTCTGTAGTTCGTTACATAAATCAAGCAGATCAAGACATACAAAGTAGATGGTTTGATTGGGATTTTCTGTGGACAGAAGGTTCTATTTCGTGTATAAATGGAACAGCTACATTAACCTCTTCTAATACAGGATTTCCAGGGAGTGCTGATGCATATCCACCATTGGGAAATTGGAAGCTTGATTCTATTGTGTGGGATAAGACTAGCGATGATTATCAGATATTGGAATATATGGTATGGAATGAGTACCGAGAAATGTATAAGTATGGTACTGTTGATTCTGATATTCCAGAAGTTTTCTCTGTTAGACCCAATGGGGATCTGGATTTGTATCCAACACCTAATGCAACAACTGCGGTAGCTGCAGAATATTGGAGAACACCAATTATATTAAGTGATATTATATCTCCAGCTACTACTGCTAATGCAAATGTATCTGAAATTCCACCTAGATTCCATAAGATTATAATTGCTAGAGCCAAGATGTACTACGCTGAGAATGAGGATGCTCCAGAAATTATGGCAGGAGCGTTGGCAGAATTTGAGGATTTGCTAGATAAACTGGAATCAGATCAATTGCCAAGGCAGAAGAACAGAAGGTTTTCTTCAGGTCAGAACTTGTATAACTTTGTGGTAAGGCCCGAATGAGTAAACTTGCCAATAGACAGATAACTCCGAGCAGGTTAGAATCTACATATTTTCCATTTGAGGGTGGTTTAAATATGGTGGATCCTTCTCTAGCTTTAAAGCCTGGTGAATTGGTAGCGGCTAAGAATTTTGAAATTGATATACGCGGAAGGTACAGAAGAGTAGATGGCTACGAAAGATTTGATGGACAAACACTTCCCTCTGACATTACCTATTATAGGATACCTTTTACTGTTGGTACAGCTAGGGATTCTGTATTTGATAGCGCCTTCAGTAGTGCATTTGATATGCAAATACCCTCCAAAGGAGACTTAGTAAAAGGTGAGACTAGCGGTGCTGTAGGTTCAATATTGCAGGTTAGTGTTGAAGATATAACTGGAGATGACGCGGCTGGTACTTTTTCAACCTCGGATGCGGAAGGGTACGTATATTTTACTATAGTAACAGGAACACTGGAGGATGGAGAAACTATGTTTTTTCTAAATAAAGACAGCGCTTTTGGAAGCGCATTCAATGTGGAGTACGGCTAATGGGAACACCAACAGCATTAAGAAAAACGAGGGCGGTTTTAACTGGAACTAGTTTCGCCAATAATACGACTGGTGCTATTACCGCTCAGATGGTCAGGCAATTTACAGAGTCAGGCATGGGCGGATATGGAACTATATATTCACCAGCGGGAACACCAGCAAGTCAGGCAGTAGCATCGTTAGCGACTGCAACAATAGATTGGAATGCTGATTCAGTTGGGGCTAATGGGCCTGATGATACAGGAACTGTGTCTGCAACAACCGTAGGAACCGATGCTGATTTTGCAAACGATAGGATCAGGATATATGACAAAGGGTTCTTTATGGTTAATCTTGGTATAAGTTTTGCACAAACCAGCACCGATACCGTGATATGGACATTCAGAATCGCAACTCAGGATACTGGTGGTTCCGTTGTCTACCCCGGTTATGATGCTGCTGTTCAAAGAGTGGTTATTACCTTGGAGAACATGGTATCGGCTTCTGGAATTATTGACACTACTGGTCACACTACTTATACAGACGTTCTTGCTCAGGTTAAGAATGGTCATGGAAGTAATTCTGAGAATTTTCAAATGCATTACGGCCAGATGTCGGTTTTTAGAGTTGGATAATGGGCATTGTTGCCACTGGCCTTGCATATGGTCCTCCCGTATTAAGGGATGCCACGGTAGATGCATCTCTAGTTTCTGAACTACAAGCAGCCCAAGAGGATCAAAGAGCAATTATTGATGTTGTTCCAGGAGAGGGTGATGTTCTAGGAATATGGGTATATAGTGGAGATGCCTATGCATTTAGAAATAAGTCTGGATCAGTTACTGCTGGAATGTATAAGAGCACGTCAACTGGATGGTCTGAGGTAGGCCTAGGAACTGCTTTAAATTTTGATGGTACTACTACTGCTGGTGAACCAACACCTGGAGATACTGGCACACCAACTACTATAGTAGGAGCTGGAGGAGCCCAAGGAGATTTAGCTGGAATTGCGTATAATGGATTGTGGGAGACAGGTGCATCAGGTACTATGGTGTTGACCAATATTACTGGAACATTTGTTGACGGTGAAAATCTAACTATGCCATTGCTTGCATTTGATACTGGTTCGATAGAGATAAGTGACGGAGATACAATTACTGGAGCATCTTCTGGTAAGACTGCTATCGTAACTAGTGTTAGGGTTTCTAGCGGTGAGTGGACGGACTCTGATGTAGTTGGCTATCTGTCTATTAAAGATAATTCAGGAACTTGGACAAATAACGAAGCTATAAATATAAATGGTGTTCAGCATGCTTTGGTTAATGGAGCATCTGAACCAACTGCTGTTACAGTAGCCAAGGCAGACGGAACCCAGTATGAGCAGACATTAAATCCTGGTGGATTATATGAGTTTGTTACTTATAATTTCAGAGGAGAAACTGCCGGTATTACTATGTATGGAGTTAATACTGTAGATAAAGGATTCTCTTGGGATGGTACTGTATTCATAAAGCATCCAACAGGGATGGAAGTAGATACACCAGAGCATATAGCAGCCCATCAATTACATCTATTCTATTCATACCCAAATGGATCTATTCAACATTCTAGTATAGCCTATCCAAATCAATGGAGCGTTATAACTGGGGCAGCAGAACTTAATGTAGGTGATAATGTAAGCGGGTTCTCCACAGAAGTTAACAACGTGATGTCAATCTTTACGAGAAACAACGCGTATATGCTATATGGTACTTCGTCAGCGGACTGGGATCTTAGACAGTTCCATGCTGGTGCAGGCGCTATAGCATATACACTACAGAAGATGGACCAGACATTTTTTCTAGATGACAGAGGGCTGACATCCCTGTTTACGGTACAGTACTTTGGAGATTTCCAATCTGCTGTATCATCTGATAAGATTGATCCATATATACAATCCCAGAAAGAGAACACAGTAGGGTCTATGAAGGTTAGAGGTAAAAACCAATATAGAATATTCTTTAATGATAAGACTGGTCTTGCTATGACCTTTATTAATAAGAAGAACCAGGGTATAATGCCATTTACTATGGCAGATCAAGTTACATGCCTAGCATCAGTAGAGGACTCGAATGGATTCGAGGTCTTATACGGTGGTTTTGATGACGGTTATGTAAGGAGATTAGATTCTGGGAATAATTTTGATGGCAGTGAAGTAGCTTCCTTTATTAGAACGGCGTACTATCATTACGATTCACCAGGAAAAAGAAAGAGGTTTAGAGAATTAAACCTGGAGATGAATGCGGATACCTCAACTACTTTAACAGTTACGCCTGACTATGACTTTGGTGGTACGTTTACTCCACCGTCATCGCCAGTTTCAAGTAGCTATGATGTTACTGTGACTGCTGACCAATGGAACCAGGATGATATAAGTAACAGCAGTACAGGGGTTACGGTGGTTGCATCACAGCGTGTAAAGATAAACGGTATAGGTACAAATATGGGATTAATTATTGCAAATAGTTCTACATACGATAAACCAATAACGCTTCAAGGGGCGTATGTGGATTACTCGTCTAGAGGAATTAGGAGATAGGGTATGGCTAGAAAATATGGAGCAAGTGATTTAGGAAGCGAATGGGTAACAGTACCTAGAAATTTTAGGGGCAGAAAACCCACAAGCTCACCAACTACATTAGCATATATTACTGCACCAGAGAGAGGCCTTCTAAAGAAGTATGCTCTAATGAAGACTGGTAAAGATCAGGTAGGTCCTGAAGGCATACCAAGTTATGATGATAGTGGGTTTGGAGATCCTAAAACAAGGAAGTTAGGAACCTATACACCAGGAACATATAATTTTGGTCGGGCCGGAGATGGTTTTGTTCCAACAAGGACTCTAGACGATATACGAAAAGACTTAAAAAAGAATATGGCTAATCAATCCCCAGGATCAAAGGCTGTTAAGGATGCAAAGGCTAAGACAAAGCCCTCGGGATACCCCAAAGATATACATCCTCCAAAGCCCTCGGGATACCCCAAAGAAAAGCCAAAGGATAAAGATCAAGGAGGGGGCGATGCATGCCCTCGTGGACAAAAAAGAATTGGGGGAATCTGTAGACGGGTACAAGATGAGCCCTCGGGACACCCCACAGAAAAGCCAAAGGATAAAGATCCGGGTCCTGGTGAAAACAAGTGTGAAGGTGTTATGCATAAGGGAATATGCCATACAAGATGTGAAGATACACATGGCGAAGAGTATACAGGCACTTATCCACATTGCGTATTAAAGAGCACTGGAGAATCAGTTGGTGGAAATGGTAAGGGGAGTCCAAGCTTAAATACAATACTCCAGCCAGATCAAACACCAATGCTGCAAACCCTTACTGATGAGATGGATCTAAGGAACATGCTAGGTAGTGTGTTAAATAAGAACAATCCATTATTTAAGCAGGCAAGGACTAGAGCTCTCCAGGCTATGGCTGCACGTGGTGTAGTAAATAGCACCATGGCAGAAGAATCAGTGATGAGCGCAATTATGAATGTTGCTATGCCTATAGCCACAAGAGTTATAGATGATTTCCAGAGAGTGATGGCCGCCAATGTAAATGCTACTAATGCATTTAAAGCTGCATTAAATCAGGCTTATTACCAGGAATTAATTAGTAGGGTTGACGCCGCAAATACTTGGAACTTAAATAGCATGGCTGAATCATCTGCTAATTGGCGTGAGAGATTTGGAGCATTCACTGGTGCTAAGGATGTTGAAGACGAGGATGCGTTTGAAAGATACATGGCTATGATAACAGGTAGTACTAAGTCCAAGGATTGGACAGCGCCTACATTTCCTTGATTAGAAAAGCAAACAACAAAGATGTATCCAAGATAGTAGATCTATGTAAGGAGGCTCATGAAGAGTCTAAGATTACTACAGCTCCGCTTGATCCTAAGACACTTAGAACTAACGTACAAATATGCGTGCTGTCAACGGAGCACCTTGTTATGGTTGTTGAGATTGATGATAAGATTGAAGGTATGATCATTGGAGTCACTCACCAACTTTGGTATTCTCGTAAGAAGCAAGCAACTGACTTGTTCTTTTATACCAGTCAGCGTATAAGAGGACAGGGATGGGGTGCTAAACTTATGCGTAGGTTTATAGGATGGGCTAAGGATAATCCTGGAGTAAAGGAGATAATGCTTGGGGTGAGTTCGGGCATTGAGACAGATAGGACTAAAACAATGTACGAAAGAATGGGTGCTATACGCATCGGTGAAAACTATGTTATTCCACAGGAGTAGACTATGGGCGGTATAGTAAAATCAATAGGAAAGGCCGTAAAGAAATTAGGTAAAAGTATTGGTAAGTTCCTAAAGAAATATAAAACAACTATTATACTAGCAGCTGCTGTATGGGCAGGCCTTGGAGCCTTTGGTGCGTCAGCGTCTGGAGCATCTATATGGAGTCCGGCTAGTGTTAGTGCTGGGGTTAAGCAAATATTTGGCTTTGGTACTGGAGTTGGTACTAAGATGTTATCACCAACTGATGCAGGATATTTTGACCAACTAACCAAGGTTGGAAAGTACAGTGGTGATATAGTTGAAAGTAAAAGTATACTATCTGGTCTTAAGGAATGGTTTAAAGATATGCCAGAGTGGGGCAAGTATGCACTAACTCAAAGTGGAATGACAATACTTGGTAGCATGCTAGATACATCTGCAGAAGAAGAGATGGCTGCTAAGTATGGTGGCATGGGAATTCCATATGGTCAGGGTCCAGAGGATCCAACTGCTATATATAAGGAACATCCAGAGTGGATGGCTCCAGCTCCACCGGAATGGCCTATGGTTCCCACTACTACAGCACAAACAAGCACACCTCAACAAGCCTCTTTAGCTAGAGCGCCAGGAGTAACAATGCCACCAAGGCAACAGCAGATAACTGCAATGAGGACTAGTCCATTAGATGTTTCTCCACCAGGTATGATAGGAGGAAGAAGGCAGGGACTTATTAATATGGGTTCCAATCAAAGGAGGTATGCGTAATGGCTTTGAAACAACCTCGATCAGCACCTAATATTCCGCCAGGTTCTCCGGTCATTGATGAGAATGATCCTCTTTCAAGTATGATGGCCACTGGTGGCATGGAACAGGCAGATAGTCTTCCAGAGCCAACACCAGAGGAAGAGCAACAGATTGATATGGTTCTAGGACCTATAGAAGACTCCATATGGGACGAAGGATATGATGATATTGTTAAGGTGTTAAAGAAAGGAGAGTCTGATCTACCTAAAACGGTAGGTAGACTAGGTGCAGAGCTTTTGTTTGGCGAAGTAATGGGAGCTATGGAGAGTGGTACAGAAATATCTAACAGTATAAAACTTGGATTGGCAGCAGAGATAAATTTTGAATTAGCTGAAGTTGCGTCAAATGAAAAGCTCATAGATTTTAAGAGCGATGAACACGCGCAAAAGTTTCAGATGGAAGCACTCGTATATGGACTAGAAAGATACGGTGAGTTAGGAGACCCATCTATAGATCCAGAAGAGACAATGGATCTTGCAGAGAAGATATTATCAGGACAGGAAGCCGAAGGGCTCGTTGGTCCCAAGAGAGGATACCGAGAAGATATGGCACCTGAAGGTATGATGCCGTCTCCAACTCATGCAGTGGGGGTAAGCTAATGGGATTGTTAAGTAGATTTGGTAGAGGACTGACGCAAGCTGCTGCTCCAGGTGGCCCTATATCTCAGATGGCACAGGCCAGTTTACTTCAGGCAGCTGATGAGAAGAAATATAACAGGCTTGTAGAGAGAGAAGAATTAAAACATACAAGAGGACTGGAGTCTGCTGAACTTGCGTATACAAGGGGCTCAGCTGCAGCAGGAAGAAAAGAGAGGATTACGTTTCTAGACACGGGTATTAATCTTATTAGTGATCAGATAAATACAGAGATCGAAGGATTAACTCAGTTAAGGGAGGATAAGGCAGCTGCTTTAACTCCTATAAATCGTCAAATTGTTGATGCTATGATAAAACAAGGAGAGGATAGACTAGCAAAAGCTATTGAAACAAGAAATAGGATCAGCTCTATGTATCAAAGTTATGTAGATCCAGAAGGTAAGTTGGGTGTATTTTCTGAACCAGAAGAGAAGTCTATTCTGACTGATGCTGCTATTATTCAGGCTGCTAATCTGGCAAGAAATGAGATAGTTGGGTTTGAAGGAAGAGAAGGTCCGGGAATAGGCGGAGATACTCTGACTACTTTTGAGGTAGCCTCCAATATAGATAAGGCCCCAGAAATAATAGAACAACAATTAAAAGATATAGATGATTCTCTTGTAGGTAAAGCAGAGCCATTAAATGAAAAACAGAAGCAGCTTTTTAGAGACACAGTAAATACCTACGTGCAAGCTAGACAGTCTAGGGGAGGATTACCTAGTCCTGATACGTCATGGTCTGGAGAAGAAGCAGCCCAAATTAAGACACTCCCGGAAGAGGCAGAAGTTGTTAAATTTGTAGAACCAAGAGAGGGATTAAGGGCAGCAACTCAAGAAGATCTGGAGGCATTACTTAGAGAAGATATTGTTCTTTATGGTAATCCAGATAACATATTGAGTAGGCTTATAAGAGGTGGATGGAAAGGTATGAAATGGATTTGGAATAAGTTGGGTGAAAAAAGAGCGCGTGATTGGAAAGAAAGATTATTGGAGATGGGCATTGATCCAGATGCAACTCCTATTTTTGAGATAAAAGATGAATCAGCAATGAGAGAAGGAGATAAACCAGCTGTAGAAGATGCGATTGCAATGATGTTTAATATGCCTCAGAGAGTTTAATATGGTAGATTATACGTCCATCATAGACACAGAGAAAGTCCAATCACGCCCTACTGTAGCTCCTAGTATTCTACATCAGGATGTCTCGTGGTATGATGAGCCTGATGTAGCAAAGGCAGAAGATACTACTAGAAAAGAACCTGGATGGGGCTTTATCGACTTCGGACAGCAGATGTTGCATGCTGGGGTAGATATACTTTCTAGGTTTCCAGAATTTGCAGGAACTCTTGGTAGTTGGATAGACAGGGACACAGACGAGAACGATTTTTTATCTACTGGATCCAGATGGCTTGATGACGCTGGTGATGCCATGCGTAATTGGATCAGGGAAGCTGCTCCAGTACAGTTTAAGCAAACTGATTGGGATACAGCACTAGAAGCCTGGAACGAAGGTAAAGAAATTAAACCTATGCTTAGGTTTATGAGAGACAGTGCTCCTCAAGCCCTCACATATCTTGGTGCAGTTATGATTTTCTGGGGAGTTCCTTTAGGTATTTCCGAGACCCAGAGAATCCTAGATGATAGGATGAAGAATAAAGGTAAGACTACTGCTGACGCTAGCCCTGCTGATTTTGGTGCAGCGGTAGCTGGTGCTGTGACTAATGTATTCTTAGAAAGACTACCTTGGATGAGAGCTGCTAGACCTGGAGTCAAGTTTAAATGGTGGAAGTTCTTAGGAATGGAGAATGCTACCGAGTTTGGACAGGGTGCCTTTGAAGACGTAGTTACTACAGTAGGAACAGATAAAGAATGGAGCTACAAAGAATCATTCAAGCAGGGAATGGCAGAAATGATTGGTGGGTTTGGTGTGGTCGCAGGATCAGCACCAATTGCTGCTTCTCTATCTGCTAGTGTAAATGCGAGAGAAAGAGCCAGAGTTGAAGCAGAAGAAGAAGGAGGTCCGCCGGGTGTAGAACCTGTAGAACCTACAGAACCTACGGCACCACCTATAACTGATGCTGCTTCTAGAGAGGCTGCTGAAGCAGCAGCTGCAGCAGACATTGCCGGCACTGCTACGGCAGACTTACCCCCAGAGGGTAGGGCTGTAATTATAGGAGAGCCACTAGCAGAGACTGTAGTAGAAGAAGATATTCCCTTGCCAGAACTACCTCCAGTTGGACCCGGACTTGGAGAAGAAAGATACGAACGATATGATCTACCCCGCACATTAGACCCTAGGTCAGATAGAAAGCAACGAACTATAGACGAGATCAGAGCAGAACAAGACCGGGCACGGCGTGAAGCCCAAGGTCTCCCGCCAGCACGTACCATCCCTGAAGTACCCCCCATGGATAAACCAATCCCCGGAACACCAGCACTAAATCTAAATACTGCAGCAGAAGTTGAGCTCGCCTTAGGCGGTCTTAGAATTGGTAGTGGTCGCCAACCAAGTACAGCACAGAAGGAGTTGCTGGCTAAACATGGCCAACAGGCAACGCCAGCAGGCTGGGCTTTTGTACGAAAGGCTGAGAAAAAATTAAGGGACGAGGCAGCTAAGAATGCAGAGACAGAGACTACTAGAGTAGAGAAGTTTACTCTTGCGACTGCAGAGAACGAAGCAAGTGCAGACTTTGATACATTCATGGATGAGTCAGGTGGAGATCTTACTGTCGCCCATAATAGGATGGTAATTAAGGCTAGACAGATACTAGAACTGCATGGTGAGAAGATAGCAAACCGGTTTAGAAAGACGTTTATAAAGAGACAGAAGGAATACGAGTCAGAACAGAAGAGGAGAGAGCGTCCACGCAGAGTACTTGGTGGTGGTATTGTATCGCCGGATGTTGGAGAAGGGGCTGCTCCAGAAGGGGCTCCAACTCCAGATGATTCTACGGCACCACCTGAGAAGAGAACTATTGGTGGGGCTGCAGCAGCTACTGTAGCCGAAGGACCTGTCACCTACACTAATCCAGCAGGCATGGAGATAACTCTTACTGAGTTAGAAGATGGTCGTATACAAGCTATGGCTGATGGTGAAGCAGTTGGTACCACTGGAATCTTCAAGAACATTGCTGGGGCTAGAAGAGCTGCTAACAAAGAGACTATAGAGTTAAGACAATCTAGACAGGATGTAATAACTAAGCGTGAAGAGAATGCAAGACTGGCAGAAGAGAGAAGGGTTCAGGCTGCAGCAGATAGAAAGGCAGCAGAGGAAGCCGCGAAGGTAAGAGATGCTCAGGAAAAGGAGAACATAGCAGCAAGAGAAAAAGCTAAAAGAGAGAGAATGCTTGCTGACTCTAAGATTATAGCTGATCAACAAGAGAGAGAGGATAAGAAGGAAGCTGACAGAGCAGAAGCAAAAAGAGTAGCTGATGAAGAAGAGAGGGCACGAAGAGAAGCAGAGATAAAAGCTCAGGCTATAAAGGAGAAGCCAACTCTTACTGATATATTAAAGGCTACCAAGTACACTGCTAAATATAATAAGTTAACTAAAGCCGGTAAGGCTGAGGCACAGGCAGTTCTAGATGCAGCTTCGCCAGATGCTGACTTTAATACTATCATTAAAGAAGAGATAGATTCGGCTCTTGAGTTCGAGAGAGAAGAGCGCGAAGGTGGGGAAGTGGTGGCGGACGAAGAAGGCCCAACTTCAATGGATTTACTACGCGCCCAAGCAGAGGTTGATGACATAGATGGAGCCAGAGAAACTGTAGCAGCTATTAAAGAGGAAGGTAATAAAAAAGATATAGCTGCGGCTAATAGTATACTGGCCAGTATGACAAGGGACACAACTAAAGTTACACCAGAAACTACAGGTATGCGTGCTGCTACTGCTAGGCTAAAGGCTGGTCTGGCAACAAAAGTAGGTGATGAAACTGCAACTGAGTTTGCCAAAAGGCAAGCCAGCGCAATGAAAAAGATACCTAACGTAACAGGTGTCAGCGAAGTCCTAGCCATGGATCCAGAGACCTTCATATGGAAGGTAGATAATACTAAGGCTAAGGGTGGTTATGATATGGGCCAGCTGCGTAAGATTGCGGAAGCTGCAGGCATAGATACTAAGCTAGCCAGACCACAACTAGCAGAGGCTTTAAAGTTATGGTATGGACAGCAGAATAATCCAAGCACTACCCTCACAGACGCAGAACTTAAAGAGGCTACCGGTGAATACACTACCTCTGAAGATGATGGTATACTTCAAAGCAGAAACTCTAGAAGTGTGGATGAAAGGAGCGCTATTGAAAGACTTCAAGAGTTTGCGGATCGTAATCCACTTGAACCCAATCAGATAAAGCCACTTATAATTCGTGAGCTTCGTAATATATTTGGAAATACAGCAGCTAATAATATGCTCAGTCTTGGGTTCATAAACTTTAATACTTTTGCAGAAGTTAAAGCTATGGATTTCTCGACTAAGGATATAACCAAGGAAACATGGGCATTTGTAAGACAGCATAAGGGACAAATATATTTTATAACAGATAATATGGGGGGTAAGAATGCCGCACTAATGCCAGACATAAGGGGCACTATTCTTCATGAATTAGGAGTACACTTTGGAAGAGATATATTAACTGAAGACGAGTGGTTTAGTGTTAAAGCAGCTCTGTTAGAGTTATATGTTTCTGGAGATCAAAAAATTGTTAAGGCATTTAACACTGCTGTAAAAACTGAATTAGAAGATACAGGTAAATATGGCCAGCCTCTAACTAAGGTGATGAGGTTTAACGCTAAAAGAATTCTTTCAATGAAGGAAAAAGATCTAGCTAAATTGGTTTCTTCTAATAGTTGGGATGATATATGGGAAGAAACTCTAGCATACTACGCATCACAAAACCCAGACTCAATAAAGGTGGGTCCTGGCGCTGGATTCTGGAAGACAATAGAGCAGGCAGTCCAGAGATTCTTTAAGAAGTTATTGCTTACGTTTAACCCTAACTTCAAGGGTAAGGCCGCAAAGATAACTAGAAATGATATAGAATTTTTGATAGCGCATATGACAATACACGTTCCTGATATTGCTCTGTCTAGATTTGGTGATACTGTCAAGGATACAAGCATAAGGTATAGAAAGCGTGATGCATTTATAGAGGGATCAGTAGTAACTGAGCCAGTATATCACGGAACTAGGGAGGATTACCACTTCCCGGTGTTTAATGTTATGGATCTTGGTATGCATTTCGGAACTATTAAAGCTGCGATGGATAGGCTTAAAGTACTACATGACAGTGAAGCTATAAGGAGGTCAGAAGATGATACTGGAGGATTTGCTTCAAAATCAGGAGCGCGGTCATACTACATAAGCATTAAGAATCCTATTGTAATGAACACTGATTTAAGTAGTTGGCGCACTCCATACTCTTGGTGGACGCATACTACTCAAGCAGATAGGTTTACTGAAGATGAATCTAGGTTGGAAGAGCCATTGCGTGATAGCGATTGGGTCTCTTTCATAACTGAGTGGAAAAATAAGTACTCTATGGGAGAACTTACTGAGCTTACTCGTAGAGGAGAGAATAAATTTGATGATTTTAGACAAGCTTTTGTAAAGTTCTGGAAGGGTAAAGGCTACGATGGAATTACTTATATCAACGACACTGAAGACAGAAATAGTATATCGTATATTGTATTTAATGAGGAGCAAGTATCACCAACTGATTCATATTCATTTAACCCGCTATCAAAAGGAATTAAATTTGCTAGATCTATAGGCGGTACAGAGGCAGATTATGTGTCAGGAAACAGGAGCGCTGCACTAGATGCAGAGAGTATTGTTCCTAACACACACAAAGCTATTGGCATAGGAAGATCTACATGGCAAAAGATTCATAGGTTCTTTGATCCTTTTGCTACTGTAGGTGCAAGAGAACTTCTATTGAAGGCACGATATGCAGCCAGAGGTGAGTCCACCATTGGCGAGAACATGGCTAAGAATATCTTTGATATATTTGAAGAGGCCACACCAGCAGAGAAGGAAGTAATATACAAGTACTTTACTACTAAAGATGCCAGCACTGATACGCTACCAGATCGTAACGTTCAGTTTAAG
>Ga0209349_1000872_pt1 | contig 15198 bp, 13 predicted proteins | sample ETNvirnome_2_130_FD_184067 | JGI IMG/M metagenome (GOLD analysis project Ga0209349, IMG submission 184067) | Marine viral communities from the Pacific Ocean - ETNP_2_130 (SPAdes) (version 2) | ecosystem: Environmental > Aquatic > Marine > Oceanic | place: Pacific Ocean | collected 2013-06-22
CAGGTGTTTATACTTTAGAAAAAGATCTTTCTCAGTTTGCACCCTCTATTAATTCATCAGTAGTTGGTTTAGTGGGTTTTGCCTCTAAAGGTCCTACTAATAAAGCTACTTTAATAACTTCCCCCCAACAACTTGTTGATACTTTTGGCAAACCTGCCGAAGCTATTACAGGACAGGCTTTAGAAGGTGCAGTTGAAATATTAGAAACCACTAATGCACTCTATTTTGTTAGGGCTGCGGTAGCTGCTGTATCAAAATCTGCTTCAGCAGTAATGCAATTTGGTACTTGTCCTGCTATTGCTGTTTCAGGAAGCAACACTCATTTCGGTGAGGAAGGTGGTCACTCTGGTTATGGTGTTAGTGCTAACCTTTGGATTAAATTAAATGGTTATGACAACGCTGGAAATGCGCTGTACACTTCTGATAAATCTTTTGCTATTACAAGTTCTCTTTCAGATGGAGTTGGTACGACTACGAAAGAATCAGAAGGAGAGTTTCTTGCTTTTAGAAAAGTATTTGGTGGAGAATTAGATTCAGGGAAAATAGGTTCTTGGGTTGAAAATGATTATAAAAGAAGTCCTTTTATTGTTAACCCTTTCGCTGGCTCCGCTTCTTATTTAGATGTAACTGCTTACGGAGATTCTAGTTATGCTACTCCTGTAAGTGCTTTAAGGGCTGTTTCTGGTCTTGCAGGGGGGCCGACTGCTATTCAGGACAATCCTTGGGTTTCTTCTTGTAAAGTGTATGGAGTTACTTATAAACCTATAGGTGATGCGACTGTGGCGACTGAGGACCTTGCTGGATATATGGTACAATCTCTATATCCTGGTGGGGGATATAATTTAGGAACTAAAGCAGATGGAACTACTAGTGGTAACTCTGTCGAAATTGGTAAATATGGGAACCAAAACTTCTCTCTTTCCATTAATGAAGATGGTTCACAAGCAGAAGCTTTTAAAATGGCTCTTACAAATTCTGGTTCTTTTGTTACGGATATATTGAATACAACAGACCTGGAAAGTAATAATAAATCAAATATTGTTATTGGAAGCTTTGTTTCAGGAACTACCGATAATAAGATTAGTGGTACAAAACTTTCTTATTTCCCAGATAAATTTCGTGGAGTTGGCTTCCTTGAAGTAACAGGTGTGTGGGGTGGAGCGACTCTTAGAGTTGGGGAAGCCTTTGGGGATACCAGTTCTCTTGCTGCTAATGTTGCAGATGGGGCGAATGGTAGATTTGCTAAAATGGTGCAAGGAACTAATGGTTTAGCAGGAGGTGATAATGGTGTCGGTACTGCCGATCAAAATTCTACTGCTCTCATTGGAGATGCTACAGTTGAACCTAAAACAGGTATGCAAGTACTTGATGATGATGTTCTTAATATTTCTATTGCCTGTGTCCCTGGAGTTACGACCCAATCAGTACAGAATGCTTTGGTTACTTTAGCTGAAGCTAATCAAAATTTCTTAGCTTTAGTTTCCCCTCCTTATGGGGTGGGTACAGTTCAAGATGCAATTGCATGGTCTAATGGTCAAAGCTCTTATAGAACAGCAGCCGTTAATAGTTCTTATGCAGCCACTTATTGGCCTTGGGTGAAAATATTCTCCCAATTTGATAGTAAAGATCTTTGGTATGATCCTGCTATTTTTGCTATTAGACAGATGACCTTTACTGATAATGTTGCAGACCCCTGGTTTGCCCCTGCTGGTTTTGTTAGAGGTCGCCTCACTAAACCTACAGATCTTGAAGTTAATTTAACTCAAGGTGATAGAGACACTATGTATAGTGGTGGAAATGTTGTTAACCCTATTCAAAAATGGCCCCAACAAGGGATTATGCTTTGGGGACAAAGAACTATGAAGAGAACTCCAAGTGCGTTAGATAGAATTAATGTAAGACGCTTAATGATCTATGTTAGAAAATTAATTTTAGCGTCTACTAGAGAATTTGTTTTTGAACCTAACGATCCTTTCACTTGGGATAGAATTACTGGAGTTCTTAATCCAGCGTTGCTTGATATCCAAAACCGTAGAGGTATTACAGAATTTAAAGTTGTTTGTGATTCTTCTACTAATACTCCATTAAGAATTGATCGTAATGAATTATGGACAAAAGTTATAATTAAGCCTACTAAAACCGCTGAAATGCTTGTTTTCGAGGTAAACCTCACCAGCCAAGGTGCAACCCTTTCTTAATAGGAGAAAAATATGGCAACTTTTTATAATAGTACTGAGTTCGGTAGAACAATAACTCAAGGCAGTCTTACGGACATGCCTAAGCTTTCTACCATGCTTGATTCGGTTAGACCTTATCAATTTGAAGTAGAATTTATGGTCCCCACAGGGGTAGGAAATCCTTTAACTCTTACCGTAGCTGCAAAGCAAGTAAGTGAAATAGGTTACGCTGTTGAGGATATTGAAGTTCACAGAGTTAATGACAGATACTACTACCCAGGAAAGCCTACTCCCGAACAAGTAAGTATTACTTTTGATAACCTTAAACAGGATCCTGTGGGTGGTTCTGGTGGTGATATGGCTTTAGCTGCATTATACAAGTGGTGTCAAAGAACATATGACCCCTTAACAGGTCATTTTGGGGATATTAATCCACCTGGATCCGTTAAAACTAACATGAAAATTCATCAGTTAGATGAAGATCTTAACCCCATAGGTTCCGTAACTCTTTACGGTGCTTATCCTAAAGCTTACAAGACTGCTGAATATAACTATGGAACCGTTGGAGATATGCATACTTTAGTTGTAGATTTCCGTTATGACTTCATGAGTGGGGAACAAGGTGGTGGCAGCGTAACTACTCCTGGGTAACAATTATTAATAAAATTTAAATCTGGTTAAGCCCAGTCCAGAAATGTACCCTGGGCTGGGCTTTTTTGTCTATAATAAACTACATGAATTATTACCAAGAATTATTAGAAAGTTATAGTCTTTTAAAGAAAAGACAATTAAAAATTGTCCTTGGAGAACGAACTTATCAGCAGTCTCAGCATGGGCAGAGAAATTATGCAAAAATTGTAGAAAAAAATCCTGGTTTAGTTGAGCCTATTTCAAATGAAATGAAAAATTTGACAGGCATGGCTTATGAGGATGAAGAACCTCAATTAGAGGTTATGAAACCAGAACTACAACAACAAACTAAAACTAATGCAGATGGAACTACCTCTACTTGGTGGACTGTCGAAGGGGATAATGGTCCCATTACAATTATAGGAGCCCGTGGAGGTTTTGATAAACAGGGGTGGAAAAACTTTCAAGGACAGGTTGCACGAAGATTAGAAGCGCAAAACCCTGATCTACAAAGTAATCCTGACCTTAGCCCAACAGACACTAGAGAAAACCCAATCATAAGTGATACTGCTAAGACCCAAGAAGAGCAGCTTCATATGGATGCTACCGTTAAAGAAATTTCTGCGATGAGGAAGACCACTCTCCCCTCTCTCCTTGCAGCAGGGTTTGCAGGAGATCCAGGAAGAGTAACTAAAAAAGATTCAGACGCTCCTGGGTGGGTAAAAGATCCTAAGAATCATTTAGATTCTTTTTCTGGTCAGAGTCTGTTATCTAAAGTAAGAAATGAAAAGGTTACTGAAGTTGCAAGAGTAATAGAAGAAAAGGGAGGAACCTTTAAAGGAGAAAGAGCTAACTGGGAAGATAAGCACGAAGGCGTGGACAGTATGCATGAATTTGCTAAGAAATGTCTCAAATTGCAGCAATTTCTCAATGGAGATGAGGGAGCTTTCACAGACAACGATGCTAGATGGGTTCATACTAATGTTATTCTAGATTCTACTAATAATAAAGTTAGATATAATCGAGGAGACATAGCAGGGTATGGTATATCCTTTGATCATACTACTACAGCACGAAGTAAGCAACAGGAAACTATGAGTGTAGGTTTAGCTCGTATTTATAATGAAAAAATACAGGACTGGGTAGATGCACAGAATAAAAAGGTAGATGATCCTAAAAAAGACGGCATAAGTACTGAACAATTTAAAGTTCCCGATAAAGAACTTACTCCCGAACAGATCAAAGGTTCTAATTGGTGTAGTAATTTTAGAGGAACACAGGCAGAAAAGGTCCTAGGTTTCGTTCCTCATATCATGGATATTTCTCAAATGATTCAGGATTATGGGGGTCTAGATAAGAGAACTAAGGAAGCGAAGGATCTAAACGCTGAAATTGCTAGAAAAAAAGATATTATAGCAACAGAAATGGCAGGGATGTTTAAGCAATCCGTAGCTGTTTTAGAGGAAGCTTTTAAAATTAATGATTGGAATAAGAAAGGACTCATTATATCTGACGAATATACAGAAGGCATTCTTCAAACTGTAGGAGCTTTACAGCGATTCGGTAAAGGAGAACGAGAAATTGTCAAAAAAATATTTGCAAACATTGTTTCCAACCAACAAAAGTTTTTTGAAACAGTAGATTCAGATTTTGTATTCCAAGCAGGTGGTAACACAGGTCCTAGTGAGAAGGCTGATACTTATGTTACTAAGTTAGATGGAGATGATTATTTAAGAGCTTTAAAAGACTTAGGGGTAAAAGATGAAAAGGAAAGGAAGAGAATAAAAACAGCAAATACTAAAACATTAAGGGATCTTCTTACGATTGAAGCTAGAACAACAAAAAAGGGTAAAGAGACTGTAGATAGTTTGAGTGGACAAAAATTGGAAGATCATCTACGAACTATACTCAAAGGGAAAAAATTATCAAAACATTTAGATACGAAGTATGATTTAGATCGTAAAGTTTTTACTATTCCTATAAGCTTAAAGACATATATTACTGACGCTGATAAGAGACTAGGAGGAACTAGAAATATAACAGATACTATTAATCTAATGTTAGATCCTTCTGATAAAAAAAATTACAAGAAAGGACAAGATCAAGCTAGAGTTACACGCTTTATAGAACAAAATGAAGCAAGTTTAGGTGTGGGTACTGATACTGGACCTACTAAAGTAGCTTATGATACTATGTTAGGTAAAATACAATCTATCGGAAAAGTAGGGGAGATGATTAAAGGGGATAAGAGAATAAAAGGAATGGGGAGTACTGATGTAGCAGCAGTAATTACAGGAATGTTAAAACAAACTGCTGGTCTTCCTAGTTTAAGTGATAAATTCTTATCAGACTATCTTGAAAAGAATTTTAAAAGAGATAAAGAGGATGGAAGAGAGGCTGTGCGTTTGGCTAGTTTTGTAGAAAGAAAATTATTTGAAGCAGCAGAAGCAAATATTTTAGGATCTGATGATGAAGAGGAAAAACTGGCATATAGAACTGCATTAGGATCAATATCTATGTTTACAGGAATGTCTGCTGATAGCACTTTTGCTTTAGAGATGGACATCCTTAACAATAAGTCAAAGTTTTATAACCAAGATGACTGTGTTAGAGAACAAGCAGTAGCTATGGCACAAGGAAAGCTACCTCTGAGTAGAACTGATGTGTCTAATGATTGGGGCAATATGAGTTTAAAGTTTGAGAGAAAAGGTAATTCTTCTGTATTTGGATTAAAAAGTACTGGCTGTGAGAGTATCTTTGATGGTAGTTTAAAGGAAAATGTTTTAGCAACCTTCCTACAAGCTCAAGCAGTTTTATTTGAAACATTATTAAATTAATGCCCTTCCTCCCACCATATACTCTCCTCTAACTCTAACAATTTTGCGAATTCATAGATTCTCCATTTATCGGTATTATAAGAAGTTTCTATATAACTTATTCCTTTTATAATTTCGCTCCCTGTACAAGAAGGTACAGCCGCTAATATAGGTTTTCTATCCTGTTTTAGTATAACCATAGGGGTTTTACAGCATTTTTTCGAATCTTTTTCACATTGTCTGAAAAAATCCCATATATCTGAGCTATTATTATATAAGCTATATAGATTTATGTTATTGTATCCTTTTTTACATTCTATACAATATTTAAATTTATAAGGAGTAATAAGATCTCCATATATCTTTAAGTGTTCAGGTAATGAGTGTGTAGTAGCAAATGCACCAGATCCAGGAGTTCTTGAAAACTCAGTAGTGCCTAGTCTATTATTAAGTAGCTTGGCTACATCCCGCTCAAAGGTATGTCCCTTTGCCCTGCTATTCTTTCTTTTTGGTTTTTTCCTTAATTTATTTATATCGTAATTATCTTCCATAACTAACCCTCCACTTACTATAATAGACAAATGCAAGAGCAAAAGATAAAACTAGATATTGCAGCATGGAAAATAAACATTGAACAACGGAGAAGAAATAGAATGAAATTTACAGTAAAAATGGGGAAGGACGAGTCAGAAGCTTTTAAGAATTTTATGGAGCAGTTACGCCCAGACGATGTTAGTGAGGATAATTTTATCCGTACCATTTTCTATAAAGGAGTTGAGAAATTCCAAGAAGAGTTAATGGAGAATATGAAATCTTATCTTGAAGACAATAAAGATAATATTGACGCATCTGCTATTGAGGCTTTAGGTTCGGATGCATCTGCTTTAATGGGTGCTATGCCTGACGAGTCTAGTCCCATCGAAGTTATTGAATAATGAAATACAATTATATGTCTCTTGAAAAAGAGAATGATTTAAATAAAATTTTAAGGTCACAAAAAGCAAGAGGACATAGTATTCATATTTTATTCCACTCTCTGTGGGACAATAATAGCATTAAACTACTGGAGCAAGTACAAAAGAATAGTACAGACTCTATGCAGCGTAAAGATCCTCTTTATGGAGTTGATAGCTTTAATATGCCGCACAGCTTTGTCATTTTTGGTACTACTAAGTCTCCTGCTTTAGTCTCTATTGAAAGAGGCAGAGTAGTTGTTGAGGATTACCTAGCTAGGATTTATAAAAAACTTAGGATTTAGACTCTAAAATGTTCTTGTATTTTTCTAATTTCTCTTTATACCGCTTATTCTTCGTGTAGAGGAGCTTACAATTATTAAGTATAACTGTAGTGAAATAATTGAATGCGCTGCCTTTGTCGGGGGAAAAGTTTTTAAGCGTTTTCAGCACTAGGAGAAAGCATTCTTGTTTTGCGTCTTCAAGATCAATTTGAAAGTTGAACCCCTCTAATATGTTGGTAATCAGAGTATCAAATAATTTTATTAATTCATCTTCATGTTCTTCTTTATCTTGAAGATACAATCTTATTGTTTTTTCGAAGTGTTTATTATTTAAATATTCCATTTCTTTTCATTATTATAGCGTTATGAGCGAATTACACTCGTTATATTCTGGTCTTAAGTCTAGTAATACCAATACTTTATGTGAAGGTTGTTCTATTTTAGATAAAAATAAGGCTTTTCATTCGTATTTGGATTACGACAATATAGAACCTTGCGATATTCTATTTCTTTCTGATTCTTTAAAATATAAAGTAGGTGAGATCACTTCCTTTTCTGCACCAGAGTTAAATCTAATTAAGGAATCCTGTTCTGGTGATTTCACGGTAGCTGCGTCTGTCAAGTGTCCCTCTGTTAAAGAAGCAGACATGACCCCAGACAATATGAAAATATGTCGCGTACACTTAGAGGCTACCCTAGATAAGGTAAAGCCTAAACTAGTGTTCCCTTGTGGGAACTTAGCCATGAAGATGCTGATCAAGAAGAGTGGCATCACAAACAAGAGAGGAAAATCTTATGAATATATCACTACTGGAGGGCATAGCTGTATCGTTGTGCCTATTTTTCATCCTTTTGCCTGTATTAAGGAGCCTCGTCACCGTTTCCTATTCCAAAAGGACATCCAAAATGCATATGAAAAATATGTACTTGGCAAAAAAGCTGAAGGGAACTTTACCTACGAAGTCCTCACGGAATTGGGGGGAGTGGAAGTACTGGGGGAGAGATTAAAAGATTCTGAAGAAACTCTTGCTATAGATATAGAAACTACAGGGTTAAATTTTAGGACTGATAGTATTCAAACTATCGCTATCTCCTCTGAGGATGCTAACTGGGTTATCCCCCTCGACCACAAGGACAGTCCTTTTAAAAAGGGAGAACCAGACTACGCAAAGGTTTGGATTATTCTTCGTCGTATTCTAGAGAATCCTAAGAACAGGAAGGTCTTTCACAATGCCAAATTCGATCTAAAGTTTCTGATTAACTACGGAATCTATACGAAGAATGTGTGGGATACTAAGATCATGCACCACCTTCTAGACGAGAACCTTCCCAAGAGTTTGATGGACTTGGTGAAGCTATACTTTCCTACTGAGTTGGAGAGTCTGTAGATGCTGATAGATGCTTACATTTTTTGTTGGAATGAAGAGGAGCTTCTTCCCTTTACGCTAGACTATTACTCTGAGTTCTGTGATTCTATAATTCTGTTCGATAATTTTTCTACTGATTCCTCTGTGGAAATTGCTAAACAATATCCCAAGGTGAAAGTAATATCGTGGGGAGCAGAAGATATTTATGATGATAGGCTTTTAATTTTGGCTAAAAATACTTGTTATAAGGATTATGGTAGAGGGGCAGATTGGGTTATTGTCGCAGACTGCGATGAGTTTTTATATCATCCAAAGATTAGAGAGAAGTTGTATGAGTATAGGGAAGCAGGGATTAAGGTTCCTCTCACCGAAGGTTTTGATATGATCTCTCAGAAATTTCCAGAGATAGGAAGTTCTATTTTGGAACAGGTAAAGAGAGGTGTACCAGAAGAAGGAATGAATAAGAGTTTAGTTTTTGACCCTAGAGTTAACTTAGTATATGCTGTAGGGGCGCATTCCGCATCTACGGATCAAAATTATGGGTTTTTCCGCTTCAATGAGCTTATGCCACCTTCGACATCCTATAACCCCACAACTAGCGAATCGTGTGAGTTAAAAGTATTACACTACACAGACCTCTCCCCTGAGTATAAAATGGGACGCTTAAAGGTTCTGGCTCCTCGCTTGTCTAAATGGAGTCTAGAGAATAAACAAACTAATCATTGGCTTCGAACAGAAGAAGAAGTTTTAGATCATTTTGATAGGGCTTTAAAGGTAGCTGAAGAAGTTATTTAATCATCTTTATCATGTGTGGTGGGGAATCTCTTATTTCTAACTTGTTTTCCACCAGGAATTTTAGCTGTTACAGTAGTATGTTTTTTTACACTTTTTGGAGCTATTAAATTAGTGTCTGGATTTCCTTGTTGCCAAAGAGAATGGGGGGAAGTTTGTGGTTGTGAGGTAGTGTGATGAACCATTTTACCTTTCATTCCCATCCAAGATGGAACAGGTTTAGTTACTCTAGTTCTTTTTATATTGTGTATAGGTTGCTCAAAATCGTCTAAATTATACTGCTGCTCCTGATGTTTTCTTTTTTGAACTTGTAATGTTGCTGATTTTCCACTCTTAGTTTTGTATTTAAAGGTTCTCCATTGTTGTGAACGATTAGATTTTTCTCTTTCCTTCTTCTGCTTGCCAGTCCAATGCTCTTCAGATAAAAGAACGGAGATTAGTTTATCTTGGAAGCTGCGCCCCCCTTCATTAACATCCGTCCCTCTTCGAATATATTCCGAACCTGCCCAATGTACCGCTCTTCCCATTCTTTTCCCTATTTGAGTAGGGCTCAGATCTGTTCCTTGGGTTCTTTGCCGCACTTTCTCCCTCGCTTCATCCTCTACCGCTTCTCTTTTCTTGCGCTTAGTGACATTTACATAGTCTACATTAATAGTCTTTGGTGGAGTAGCTCCACGGGCAGGGATCTTCTTTGTTTCATTCTGCTTTAGATTGTCTATTTCATCTTGATCCTTTTTAGCCAAACTTTGAGCTTCCTCTTCCGAAGCTCCACCTTCTCTATAGTCTAATACTCTATCTAGATGGGCCATTTTTCTGCTCTCCTCTGGACTAGCCACTATACCTAATTTCTTATTAAGCCAAGATCCTGTTTTTTTTACAGCTTTCTTAAGTCTGCCTTCATGTAGGAGAGTTATTATAAGTTTGTCTTCAAAATTCATGGGCGTATCCTCTGTAATATATAGTAATGTTAACGATTCAAAACCCGAAAACCTTTGATTGGGCGAATATGTCTTTGTCGGATTGCTGTGAGGGTAATGCAATGGACTCTTACTTCACTCTTAAGCTTTTTGATCTTATTTGTGACAAATTAGACCCTAACACATTCTCTCTGGTAGAAAAGGTCTTAGCTGAAGCAAACCCCATATTCGCAGACATTGAATACCAAGGTATGCCAGTAGATTCTGTTGCTTTAAAATCAGTTGGTAAGCAGTTAAGGGATAAAAATATTGATGATACTGATAATCTTTATGCATATAAACAGGTGTTAAAAACAGACAATATCTCATCTACCAAGGATTTAATAGAAATCCTCTACACCAGGGAGGGGGGTTTTGAGCTTTATCCCCCCGATAAAACTAACAAAGGAAAACCCTCTGTTTCGGCCCCTACCCTAAAACTCTTATTGGAATTTGTGAACGAGGAATTGGCTAAGAAATGAGTAAGTGGCAGCACCGTGAGGAAGGAAAAAGAATTTGCAAATCTGTTATACAAGACAAAACAAAGGAAGAGTTGTTAGGAGTAAAAAGATTTTTAGATAGCTTGCTGGATTTGCGTAAGTCTGAGAAGCTAAGTAAGACCTATATTGATGGGACTCAGAAGGCAGTAGCTTATAATGGTACGGATAAAGTGTTTGTAGACTATAGGTTTGATGGGACTACTACAGGTCGTCTCTCCTGCGCTTCCTACAACGCTCAGGAGGCTATGGGAGTATCCTTCCACACATTACCCCGCTCTACCTCAACTAACATTAGAAGCGTTTTCACGGCTCCTGAGGGGTGGTGCTTTTTAGCTGCTGATTATGCTGCGATGGAGCTACGAGTCTTGTCTCATATTGCGAAGGATGGTAATATGCAAACAGCTTTTAATCAGGGCGAAGACCTTCATACCTATACTGCCAAACTACTATTTAATAAGGAAAAAATCAGTAAAACTGAGAGGCAGATTGCTAAGACTGTTTCCTTCCTAATTGTATATGGTGGAGGACCCTTTAATCTTTCTGAAACTATGGGTATCCCTATGCGTCGAGCAGAGGGTATTATTACAAATTACAAGAATGTGTACCCAGGAGTCTTTGAGTATATGGATTTTGTGAATAGTTTTATTAAAACCAATGGGTATGCTTATACTATCTTTGGTCGTAAGCGTAATTTACCTGATGTGTATAGTAGTCACAGCACGGTTGTTAATAGAGCCCTCAGACAAGGACTTAATTTTACTATTCAGAGTTCTGCTTCCGATATCCTTCTTAGTTCTCTTGTAGGGCTTCACAAAAGAATGACCCACTTAGGCATGGATTCCCGTATAGTTGCTACTGTTCACGATAGTATTGAGTTTATTTCTCCACCAAAAGAAGTTGAAAAATTGTCTGAGTTGATCTATGATGAGCTTGTGAACTACCCGTATATCAAGGATAAGTTTAATATCTTGTTTGATGTTCCTCTCGCTATTGATTTGGAATTGGGACATTCTTTCGGAGATGGGAAGGCAGTTACATTTACAAAAGGAAAGCCTGATAATGTAGAGGAATTACTATGCGAACTCTTTTATTAACAGATTTACATTTTACTACAACTCCTAGAGGTCTTCTGGATGCACAAAAGAAGTGTGTTCTAGATATCATTAAACAAGAAAAACCTCAAGAGGTTATAATCTTGGGGGATGTTTTTATGAAGCGTAGACCTTCTGCAAGAGTTTTACTAGCAGTAAAAGAAATTGTAGATTACTTGAAGAGAAAGAAAGTAAATCTAATCATTCTTCGGGGAAACCATGATAGCGCGAGTAAAGCAGATGATGGTATTACTTCTTTAAGTCTATATAATTATCACGCTGATGTGATTACTGAACATACTGTAGATCATATGTGGAAGAGGGTATATATCCCTCATTATGAAAATGAAGAAAACATTATTAGATATTTACGGGAAGCTCCCAAAGGTTATACGATCTTTGGTCACTTTGGTTACTTTGGTTGTCTTAACTCCGTTGGTGATGCTGATTTTGGGCTTTCTCTTTCTGAGTTTCATAATCGCACTTTCCTGGGTCATATCCATAACTTTAATCAACGATATTCAGAGACCTCAGATTCCGTAACTTTCTTAGGAACTTCTTACACTACTAATTTTTCAGAGGCTGGTAAGAGTAATTACTATGCTGTTTTAGAAGATGGTCCTGTCTGTTCTGGACAATCAGGAGAAACAAATGAAGTTTCCTTTAAAGAAGCTACCTCTGGTCCTAAACATATTATTCTAGACCACGATAATTTAGATGATTCTGAGTTGATCGAGGACAATTTCTTTAAAATTGTTAGAGTATATGTTAGCAAGTTATCTGATGGTGGAAACCATTTAATAGCTAAGGAGTACATTGATAAATATCCTATTGATTGTTTAGAAATAAAATATAAACCTGTATTTGATGGAGATGAGGAAAATTTCTATAATCCTAAAGAAAAGTTATTCTGTCTTTCTCATAAGATGCTCAAAGATTATGTAACTAACTCTGCGACAACTATTGAGAAAGATTATATCCTGTCAGGCTTAGATATAATAAACAATGCGTATCAAGAAGATTAAAATTACTAATTTTTATTCCATTGAAAGTATGGAACTAGATTTAAATAAGTACAAGGGAATTACTTTAATTGAAGGATACAACAAAGATGTTGGGGGCTCTAACGGATCAGGAAAAAGCTCTATTCTAGAAGCTGTTTGCTGGGGTCTTACGGGAAAGACTATTCGCAAAAGTACTGAGGCTGCTCTAGTAAACAATAAGAACAAGAGGAACTGTTCTGTAGAGATTGTTCTATCTGGCAATAGAATTATTAAAAGACAAAGAAAACCTACCTTTTTAGAGTTTTTTATAGGAAAAGAAAATAGAACTAAAGCCTCTGTACCAGATACCCAGAAAGAGATCGAAGAAGTTTTAGGAATTACTCACAAGAGTCTTCTCTGCACTACTTTCTTTGGGCAACACAATGGGTACGAGTTCTTGGACTCCACACCTGAGGATAAAAGAAATATTATCAATAGTTTTCTAAATCTAGATGGTATTTTAGAAAAAAGAAAGATTGTAAAAGGTTTAAAATCAGAATACTATCAAGATGCTAAAGTTCAAGTATCATTAATTAAAGAGTATTCGAAAAGTATAGAGGATATTACCAAGAAAAAGGAAGTTGTAAAAAAACTTTCCAAGGAATATGAAGATAAATATGATTCTATTTTGGAATTTTCTTTGGAGGACATTTTAGATATTGAATCTCGGTGGTCGTCTGTCAATAGCGAAATAGCATTATTAAAGCAAAAGATATATAATCAAAATCAGGGAAAGGTAATTTTACAAAATACACTAGATCATCCAAAAAAGCAAGAACTTTGCTCCGCTTGTGGACAGAACAAACCAGCACTTTCCTTAAAAGAGGTGAAGGCTTCCATCACAGTATGTTCAGATAATATTAGTAATTTAGAGAAGGAGATTGATGAGCTTTTAAGTAATTCTCAAAAACCTCAGGTATCTTCTAGAGATTATTATAAGATTGAAGAATATAGAAATTTAAAAAGAGAAATTTCTACCTATGATATTTTTGTTGAAGAATTACAGGAAAAGATAAAAGAAACAGAAAAAAAGCAATACAATAGCGATACGCTGTATGAGGTTATGAAGTTTTGGGAGAAAGCTTTTTCCGAGCAGGGGGTTATAAAATACATCATTAGAAATGTGTTAGACTACTTTAATAGCAAGTGTAATTATTATTTGTCATTCTTATGTAATAACAGTTATATTTTAGAATTTGATGAAGAATTGAATGAAAAAATTAAAACAAGAGGAGAGGAAATTCAGTATATATCTTTATCGGGGGGAGAAAAAAGAAAGATAAATCTTGCGGTTCTCATGGGCTTAAAAGATCTTTTTGTTCTTAATGATTCCTATGACTCAGACTTCTTGTTCTTTGACGAAATAGCAGAAAATCTTGATAAAGAAGGTATTGATGGCTTATTCAATCTTCTTCAAGAAATAAAGAAGAGTAAGGATATTTTCGTTATTACCCATAATAAGTATTTAAAATCTAATCTTGATTCTGCCAACAGAATCTCTATAATAAAAGAGTCTGGAAGCAGTACAGCACAGGAATAAAATGACATTAGCAAAACTAAATGAGATAGGACAGGAAATTTTTGAAACACGATACGCATACCCAGGAGAGAAAAACTGGTCTGAACGAGCTAAAGTTATAGCGAAAACTGTGGCATCCGCAGAAAGAGATGAGGATAAAGAGAAAGTTGAAAAATCATTCTATGAAGCTATCGGTTCTGGAGACTTTATCCCAGGTGGTAGGATTATTTATGGGGCTGGTCGCAATAGGGGGCATCATAACCTGCTTAATTGTTATGTCATTATTCCAGAAGATAGTGTGGATTCTATCGGGAAGACAGTCCAAGATATGTATCGAATCTCCTGTGCGGGTGGAGGTGTCGGATTTAATGTTTCAAAGATTCGCCCGAAAGGGGACCACATCGGCAGCGTTCACCACTCAGCCCCAGGATCAGTCTCCGTCCTAAAAATGATTAATGAGGTAGGGGAGCATGTACGAGCGGGAAAAAATCGTAGAACTGCTCTTATGGGCATTCTTAATGTTACTCATCCTGACCTTATGGAATTTCTCCATGTTAAATTGGATAAGGGGGAGCTTAACAATTTCAACATCTCTGTTGCCATTACCGATAGATTTCTTGAGGCTGTAGAGTTAGGAGAGGATTGGTTCTTTACTTTTAATAATAAAGAGTACCACTCGTATGCTCTAGTGCGTAATGGGGCGAATAATATTAGTGTGATTGCTCAGGATGAAGAGGATGCTTTAGAAAGGGCCAATAACTTCCACAAAAAAGATTGGAAGGATACTTTTGAGGTCATTTGTAAGGATGATATAAAAGCTAGGGATTTATGGAATATAATTTGGAAAAATTCCGTTGAGTCTGGTGATCCAGGCATATATAATATCGACTTAGCAAATAGGTACACTAATGTTTCATACTTTGAAAGACTGGATTCAACGAATCCTTGTGGTGAGATTTCATTACCCTCTTATGGGAACTGTTGCCTCGGCAATGTTAATCTTTCTAATATGGTACTTGATGATGGGACTGATGTGGATTGGAAGCGTCTTGCAAGAACGGTGCGAACAG
>Ga0209349_1000875_pt1 | contig 15166 bp, 16 predicted proteins | sample ETNvirnome_2_130_FD_184067 | JGI IMG/M metagenome (GOLD analysis project Ga0209349, IMG submission 184067) | Marine viral communities from the Pacific Ocean - ETNP_2_130 (SPAdes) (version 2) | ecosystem: Environmental > Aquatic > Marine > Oceanic | place: Pacific Ocean | collected 2013-06-22
GGAGATATATAAGACCATCATATTGAGGAGTTACTTGTACATCTCCCTTAAAGCCCTCATTATATGCTCTTTGAAGGGCTCCTTTTTGGTTTTTTTTGCCCTTGCCATAATAGCCAAACCGAAAGTTTCGTACAAAATGATACATATCGGGGAATTTTTGCATCCACTCTGCGGCCGTGCCGGAGCCACGTACCACATCGCTTTTCTCTATTCTAGGTATTTTAACTTCATGACCCTTTTGATCTATAATGTCTTCAGCTACTGCCCGCATAACTCCATATTCGGGAGCAAGAATGCCGATTGTTCCACTCCTACTGTCCAATAAATAAGGAAAGTCAGTAGGCTGTGAAATTACTCCTTCAGTGTCTTCTATGTCTGACGATTGCAAAGAACCTTTTTCAGTTTGCCACGTCCAACTGAACTTTGTTGGCATTGATAGATCTGTGCTTATCTCATCTATTATATACTGATCACTGGCGCGATAGGCGGCATCTTTGGCATCGCGCGCGGCCTTTCGCTTGTCTCTGTCGGTTTGTCCCTTTATTTGACCCAAGCCAATTGGTATACCGGAAACAGCAGCAGGGATACCCACAGCGGCTGCGGCAGCACCCGCCTTCTTTAAAAAGTCCCTTCGACTTTGTTGTTTATATGCCCTTACTGCATCATCTTCTTGTGCTTCTGTTAAAAGGATGCCTTTTTTTACACACTCCTCTCTTAAAGCAAGACGAAACTTTTCGGCTTGGTAATCAATTAAACGATCAACCACTTCTTCCTTAATAATCTCCTTGAGTCTTTTCTCGGAGACTTTCATTCTTCATCTCTCATAAACCTTTGTAAAAGCCTGGTAACCTCTTCCGCGTCCTGGGTCTGGGGCGCGCCCACAATCCCTTGTACAAGTTTGATTACTTGCACTGGGCTATATTTTTGCTCTTCTTTTCCTTTGCTGATCCCATACATCGCCGCGCGCTCTATTAGTGTTAACACCTCTCTCAGTTTTAGCCACGCGTCATGTTGTTCAGGTGGCAATTCAATTGTTTCCGGAGACAATTCTTCTTCTTCGGCGGGTTCGGGCATTCCGACTGGCTTTTCGCCAACTGCGCCACTAACATCCTTTTCAGGAAAATACTTTAACAAGTTTTGGCGGAATTGATCTCCGTTGCTTTCTTTTAAAGTTCTTTTAATCTCGTGATAAATAATCTGTTTAAGTTGTTGTTTTGTGATTTTCATTCTTTACAATCCTCTGGTAATTGTGATGTTAACTTTTCTTTATAAATTTCAAGGGAAGGTTGTTTCCAAGATATATTCGGACAATACTCTTTATGGTCACTCTTGTCTTTTAAATAGATTTCTAAAGCCTTTGCGTCTCTTTCAATCTCAGATAAATTATCTGCGGTGGTATAATCCATAAATGCCAACAAAAAAAATGAAAGAGCCACAGCACTTGGAAGATAATAAGTTTTCATGATGCAACCAATACCTCGATTCTTTTAAGGATCTCTCTAATGTGTTGTACGTCTTTTTCTACACCAATCAAAGTTCGTGAAGCGTCATCAAGTTCTTTAACTCTTACTTCAAGTTTATCAACTTGTTCTTCTAAATCTCCAACATCATTTCTAAGTTGTGCGACTTCAACATTAATGGACCATACCCATCCTGCGAGGGGCATTAAAATAACGCCCACTGCAAGATTAAGAATTTTCCAAAAGTTATCTGAGGTCATTGTCATATCAATCCTCGGGATCTGCTCCGGGCACACCGCGAGGCTTATATTCTATGTCACTGGCGCGCCATTGACTATCTTCAAAGAAAATTGTATAAGTGCCGCTTTCCATTTGATCAAATCCTGTAATATACCTGCCGCCGACTTCGTATACTAGTCTTTTTACATCAGTTATATTAATGCCAGCTTCAATCATTTCGTTAGCAGTGCCTTCATCTATTTTAACGTCATTTTTGGGTAGTTTGCCGACTGGTTCACTGCCATGGCCCAATCCTTGTCTATCCATCCAAGAGCCGAAGGTGGCCTCTTTTATAAGTTCTTCTTTAATAATCTGTTTAAGTTGTTGTTTTGTGATTTTCATTTTAATACTCCATCTCAATAATACTTAGCCCTGTGTTGAAATCGGCTTCCTGATCTCCAAAACGCAACGTATAAGAACCCGGGACAACCGCTGCGGATTTGGTAAATCGAATCACTGCCGTTTTCTCCGGCGGATAAACCGCTGCCATCTGTACACCATTGATAGCTGACAGCGCGCGCTCAAGGGATCGTTTCGACATCTGACTAGGTTTCCAAGATGCAAACGGACCAGTATGGCCCGAATTCTTGGCAACGGGGGCAGCAGCCTGCGCAACAAGAGTCTTAATGTCTTTCTGATTTTGTGTGCTCATCATGTCTTCATTCAAAACCCCCTCAAGCTCTTCTTTAACAATCTGTTTAAGTTGTGTCTTTGTGATTTTCATTTTAATTACCTTTACGTATTTAATCCATTCATACTTAGTATTGCAATCAACCCAGGCACATTCTTGCGCACGTAAACGCCTGAGAAAAGCGTTTCACATCTGCCGCCGACATAGGCGATGGCTGATTCAATATTTTTACTTACTCTCGGATCAGAAACCATTTCCTCCGATGCGACTAGAATTAATGAACCGGCTGCAGCCTTGCCCTTTGGTGGAGGACAGGAAGAACGATTCATACAATTGTGTAGAATTACAGAGCCAAGTTTTCCTGTGTTGGGATCTTTTATCATTGTTGAACCCAAGAAAGCACGACCATCATTTCCTAAACACGTTTCCAAATCCTTACTATCGAAAGATTGGATCGGTGAATCTTCTGTGGAGAGTTTTAAGACCTGTGCGAATGACTTAGCGAACTGAGTATTCGCAACGGGATACATTCCTAGCATTCCAATTCTGCCTCTTAATAGTCTCGTTGATCTTTCGTTGTCTAGAATGATGTGAGGATGGTCCACAACATCATTAACGAGAGTAAGTGCATTGCGCGCAATTGTGGGGTTGAGGTTTTCTTGTGCTGTTGGCCACGTTACAACATACACAACCTTTCCGCCTGATTGAACAGATTTCATATAGCGCTCAAACACAGGATGGAGTGCTGTCACAGAACTACCAGTTCCACCGCCACCGCCAGCCATCACGATTAGCCAATCAACTTTTCCAAGTTTAATGCGAAGAGCATCTTCGATAATTGCGCCGTTTTGTGATAGCACCTCTTTGCCGTATTCTACATTCTTTCCGATTCCATCAGAATCCGGAATTAAAACAACGTGGTCTTCTACCACGTTCTTGGGAATGTCTTTACCGGTTGTATTGACAAGCAAAGTCTTATTGAATCCAAGTTCAATAAAAGCATTGACCATCTTGTTACCGCCACCGCCAACACCAACGAAACCAATGTTCAACGAAGAAGAAGCAGTGTTATCTGGAAGTAGGTCTTCATCAGAGAACTCCATTTGAAGTCCAAAGTCCTCAACCATTCCAAAGTCTTCGGCGGCTACTTCTTCGTGATAGTTGTCCTTCTCTTGTTGAAAAGAAGGTGGTGGCTCTGCGGGGGGCAGAAAATCAAATTCATTGTCTTTATCTTTATTACTCATTAGTTATCCTTTTTTAGATTCTTGAAACGGCCGCGGCGCGTATTGGCGCTTCTTCTTCGCTGGGGTCTTTTCTTTTCCTGATGTTGTAGGGTTCCAGGTGCGGAGCGCGGCAGCGAGGGCCGCATCATCCTCCTCCTCCTCCTCCTCCGGTGGGAGATCGACCGTCTCATCGGACGCGTCTTCTGGGTTGAGCCACCGGTCCATACCTGGGAACTGTGAGGTCGAAAATGACGATGGGGCGCCCCTCCCCACAACAAGGTTAGGGTCGGCGACGGGGGTGCCAGGCGCTGGGCCTGTTGAGATTGGCAGGCCTGTTGAGGTCGGTGTGCCGGTGACCATCGCGCTGAACGCGTCCTTGTTGCTGAGTGTAAAATTTAATAAATCTAAGAAATCAGCAGCTGCTCTAGTCTCCGTGTCAGCGATTCGCTTACCGCGGAGGGAGGCTGTGATTTCTTGCGCCGCCTTCACTATGGCTGCGCGGCGGCTTTGGGCCTGGTCGCCAGGTGTTCGGCCCGGTGGATCTTTAACCAGGAGAGCATACCTGGCAAGTAGATCTATTAGAGGAGTGTCTTGCCTTGTTTTATATCCGCCGGCCTTCAAGTTTCTCTCAAGCTTTTTGATGTATCCCGAATCCATCTCGCGGGGTATGGCTGCTTCTTTTAAAACTTTTATAAGTTCTTCTTTGATGATTTGTTTAAGTTGTGATTTTGTGATTTCTTCATGAGGTGCTCCTTCCCTCAACACCCTCGAAATCTCTTCTTTAATAATCTGTTTAAGTTGAGACTTGGTTACTTTCATTATATTTCCCCTAAATCGCAGAGAGTAAATTCAACAATAAATAGTTGTCTCTATCTATAAATGTCGCTTTTTGTTTTCTCTCTCGAAAAACCTCTTTTGACATCGAACCAACATCCTCATATCCGCTTACATCGATTTTATGTAATTCGATATCATATTTAAGAAGTGTCTTAATGATCTTTCTTTCTTTGGCTGCTGCGTCTGGGTCGAGGGCGACATATACAGGGGTGTCGTTATAGACGATTTTCTGGATAAGTCGCGAATTCGAATGGAGAGTGGAACCCATGATGGGGGTAGCATTCCCGGCGACGACGGCATCAAACACTCCTTCTACAATTGTTAAATCTTCGTTCCAGTCTATAAATAGTTCGTTGAAGACTATGTTTTTAGATGCCCTTGGATTTTTATATTTATAAGAATCTCCATTATACGATCTAGCAATAAAATAACTGGCATCTCCATCGTCATCAAACGAGGGGATAATCACACGATTACGATACTCGCCAGAGAAGCAGTAACCCATCTTCCAACGCACCATATCGGCGTCTGTAACGCCGCGTGAGCGCAGGTAATTGTAGGCCTGTCTGCCTGTGGCTGGAATGTTTTTTGAAGTGAGACTTAAGAATTCTGGCGGGATCTCAACTTTTGTTTTGTCTTCTCTAGGGAGTCGTTCCATAAAGAGGTCAGCAAATCTTTCAATATCCGGTCGGTCCGATATTTGGTCCCACTTCTGAAGTTGGCTATAAGTGCCATACTTTCTAACAAGGCGCCTAATATTACGACCCCGATAATCACAAACCCAACATTTAAAAGCACTTTTGTCCAAATTGATAGAGAGTTTGCGCTTGTGGTGATTGCATGCCGGACATTTGAAAAGTAGTTCCGGCGCTGCGTTTTTGTAGTTTCCAAGAGTCTCATATAATATTTTCTTCGCTTCTTTCTTGTTCATTTACCCTCAGATATATGCTATCATATATCGGAACGAGAGTCAAGAGGGTTTTCAAGAGTGCCTGTAATGAAGTCCGTTATCGGTAAAACCACTCCCCAACTCTTGTTTTGATTACCCATATGATGATCCCAGTGCCACCAAAAGTACTTCTTTGTAAATTCAGGATTGCGGTGTTGATAATTGTGTAAAACAATAAAAGCGCCGGCATATACGGCCAGCGCTGCAAAAAATACCGGAGACCAAAATAAAAAAGGAAGGTTCAGCAAAAGAAGAAATGGTAATCCCACTACTTCGTTTGTTGACACCTTCAAGTCAATAAATTCATTTTTTCTGGCAGCAAGGTGATGTCCTCTAATGTGGAAAGCAAACATGCTGCCCGACTTCTTTCCTATTCCGTGAAACAAATATCGATGCACAACGTACTCTACCACATTGGCATAAAATATTCCCAAAAAGAAAAGAAAGAACGAGGCCAATCAAATACCTCCTATTTTAACTATTGTCAATTATAAATTTTCTTGTAATTTATATCCGGCTTTTGCAACAATTATTGCGTCAGCACGATCATAGGACTCAGGTTTGGGGTTTCCTCTATTGGTATATTCTATCTTAAAGGCAGGCTCGTTGTCAAGTAAATATTCTAAAACAATCTGTTTAGCCTTCCGCCCTCTCGGAACTTTTATGTCGCAAAGTTTGCGCGCATGCATCGCCGTCACATATTCTGGTTTGATCTCAAATAACTCATACGCTATCCATGATACTATGCCATTAAACTTTTGAAGTTTTGCCATCGTCTTCGCGGAAGATCCGCCAGAGTTAAAAAACATGAATGGTTGTTCAATATAGATATGCTTAATGGGAAACTCTGGATTTCCTGTAAAAACATCTTCGTTTCCACATTGATACGCTTCATAAATATCCATAAGCTTTTCTTTAACAATTATTGTTTTTGCAAAGATATCTTTTTCTTTCCGCAAATCTACAGAGTCATAATAAACTATTTGGTCTTCGCCAATTACAGCAAAACCAGTAATACTAGTCGAAATATCTATTCCCAATATCATAGTTTTATTATACTATATATCCAATCTAATTTTAAACGCTAAATCTTCTTCTTCTTCTTTAAGAACAGGATTGCTTAATGTTGCTACGCCAATTAAATTCTGGCTCTTGTCATAAATTCCTATTCTTGAAACGTATACTTGTCTTTTAAACGAGGCAGAATAATCCGTATAGCTTGAACTTACTGTGTTTTTAATTACTCTATCCGGGTTTTCTTCAAAAATATTTGATGAAGTCATTATTATTTGTTCTTGATCAAATTCTAAAAATGAAGGATTATTAGAATAATTAATTTCACCTCTCCGGGCATGAGCAAACATAGTCATAACTTGTATATTTGTTTGGCCTCTAAAAGACATACCAAATGAAGCAGACATAAAATTTTGGCCGGTGGTGGCTTGGGTCGAACCATCATTTGCCCCAGCACCATAATAGATCCATTTAGGGGGATACACATTAGATGTTCCTTTGATTAATGGTATAGTTTCTGAATTGAGAGACCACGAACCAGTTAAAAGTATAAAGCCCTCATCGTATAATACAACGCCAGCAACCGATCCGCTTCCATTGCTACCTGCGGGCCCAACTTGGATTAATTCTCCATTTTGTTTTTCATCTTTTAATTCGCCGGCCAAAGAGCCTGTAAAATACCACTTTAAAGATATTGTTCCTTTTTTAATTGTTGAACCATAAAATATCGAGGGAATAGAAATTAAATTAATTATTTGCTGATCTTTGTCTCCATGTGATGATGTGACTTTGTAATGTTCACTTCTTATTCCATAAAAATTTAATCGATTTCTTAAAGCATAATAATGACGATATGTGGGAGCATCTTCATATGTAGAACCATCGCTTAAATCGACTCCGGACGATCTTGCGCCGGCGGTATCCATAAATTCTCTTGTAATTGACGCCGACATGGGATAACTTCCCGACATAACATCGCCATAAGCAAATTCATTACTATAGGCGGTTGAAGAAACTGTTTTAAAACTGGCGTTAGCGCTCTCTTTTGTAATAAAGGGATAAATAAAATCGTTTGTGTCGTCGGCTCTATCAATATTATATTCATACAAACTAATATGACCATTGGGCACATTTAATACATTAGAACTAAAGGCGCCAGATTGTTCTGGTATATTATTATAATATATGTTTCCATCAAAGATAAAAAACTCACACCAGGGATGAGTTTTCATTGTATTCAAGATGATGTCGTTCGACTTGAATTCTTTTAAGGACATTTTTAATAGTCCAGTCTAACACGCAATGTAATCTCGTTTGTTGGATCCTTTCTTAAAGGTTCAGATAGTTTAGCGACTGCTAATAATTCTAGACTATTATTATAAAGGCCTATTGTGGTAATGTAAGAAATCGGTGAATCAGTTGCTTCTGATTTAACAACAATTTTACTAGATGAAATATAAGATGGATTAGCGCTATAATTATATTTATTATGCGGAACTCTACAGAAGTAAATTGTTGAGTTGATCTCAGTTGTATTATTAAAGGAAACATTAGCGACTCGGTGCCTTAAGGCATCGCAAGCGCCACTCATACTAGAGCCGGTAAAAGCGCCAGTAATTCCTTGGACTGGCATTCCATGGCCGGACGGTCGTTTCCAGAATGTGCCACTGCCATCGCCGGAGGTCGCTCTAGAATCCCATATAGAGGATGAAAGTACAACGACACCTGCTTGATAAAAAACCAAACCAACACCGCCGCCGGTAGCGCCGGATTGTTTGTCATCGATGGGCGTTCCGTTAAGAGTGTGATAAAGAACACCATATTCGCCGGCCTGAGTTTCAGCAGTGCCTCCAATAGCAGAAGCAGATACATCTGTTAAGGTGATCATAGCGCCGTCTGGAAATGCCGCGTAGCCAATTGCAGTTGAATCTGGTTCGGCAGTTCCCCACGCACCCGTACTAACAGTCATGCTAAATGTGCCTTTTTTAACTTGATCTTTCATAATCAATCGAGAAAAATTGAGAAAATAGCATGAATCCATTTTATTTTCTGCTGTATTATCGGCATAATTTAAATCACTTTCGAATGTTTCTGCTTTTCCGCTACTTCCGCTAAAACCCAAAAGCACCTGAGCCATTTGATTATACATGTTGATCTTTTTGGAATTTTGTGTGCTCGTAGAAGCGCTCAACGGAGATAAACTAGAATAGCCCATAGTAATATCAAAAATATGATTTGCTGATGAACTCAAATATGGATAATCATAAACAGACTGGAACATCCCATGAGAATAATTCTTGATATTTGTAGGCGAATAATCGGATCCGCCACCTCCATCTTTATAAGTTCCACTAACAATTGTACCTGTTAAGGGTATTACTTCGTGTAGTAAAGTTCTAGTAGTAGTTACGTCTGTACTAGTGTTTAATGTTTCATAATTTATAATTGGCATTTAAAAACTCCATTATTTACGCCGTGGTGGCTCCAACATACCTAAGAATTCGGACTGGTATTTGCATTTGGGCGCCGGTTGTATTTCCTACAATATAAACGATTGTGTCAATATAATCAAAAATTTGTTCATCGTAGGCAGTGTCATCTCCCCAAATTTCTGCATTTGTTGTTCCGTATAAAGTGTATTTAGAATCTCTAGATTGCGTAGATACTGAATCCAGGCCAGGAACCACAGTAAAACCAAGCATACTTGCGGTGCCTCTCGGGCCACCAAGCGCAGATACCAGCGTGTCTTCGATGGCCGCGGATGCATCAAAGGTAACTTCGTTCGTCGCAGTTCTGAGGAAAGCAGTGCTATAATTTTCCATTCCAATTGTGGTAGAATTTGCTGTCGTAGCCGATAAGGCATAATTAACAATAGGGTTTCCATCGGAATCATTTTGGAATTCTGCTTGCGGGCCTGGGCTTAAAATATTATTAATAAATCTATTGTCATAGTAAACACTAAAAGCATTATCAATCAAATTATTTGCAACCAAATAAGTGAAACGATTGCTCATGGTGCCCGGGATGTCTCCGGCTGGGGTGTTTAACCCATCTTCAAGGCCCACACAAGGGACTGACGTACCCTGGCTATCACTTAATAAAATGTTGTAGCTTTGCATACCATGGCCATCGGGTCCGGCAGTTGTCGAGGCGCCTATGACTTGCTGGCGAGTCTCCGAATTTGCCGCCAAGTATACAAGACTGCCTGTCGTTTTAAGAAATGTAGTAATAGTAGTTTTTTCATTTTGTACTATGATGGGCATATATAATATTTCTGTATTAGTCATAGATAATAAACTATGATTAATACTGGCATTTGTTGCGGTAAATGCTTCAAATACCGGCGTTTGCAAAATTTCTAAATCATAATAAGCAGAACCAGACGGATGATCCTTATTAAATAATCCATAATCAATCTCGTCGTCGCCTAGGGCAAATCTACTAATTCTAAAATTACCATCGGCCATGCGTTCCCGGCCTAAATCCGTTAATACGGCATCTAAAATAATGTCACCTGAGTTGTCTAAAAAAGCCATTTATTTTCCTCTCTTCCATAAATAGTTGTTATTTTCATTATTCTCTCTGTAAATCATAAGTAATGTTCAGATCTATCTTTCTTCCTGTTTTTTTCGATGTCAGACGAATCTTAAAAGTTTTATCCCAGATTAAATCGCCGGCCTTCCCCACAGATAAATTTTCTAATTGTGATATTGCTGTGTCTAAAAAATCCACATTGTCATAATTAAAGGCCAATTGTGATTGATTTGGTTGTAATTGAAATAACTTTTTAAACGATCTTGATGGGCTAGTAAATGTTTCTTCCTCTAATTCATCTTCAAATATTACATTAAATATTGAATATGTATAACCACCATCATTAATTAGTTGTGCTTCATAAATTTCAGATAATTGACTTTGCATTCTATGTTCACTTGTAATTCTAAACAAATAGTAGTATTTCTTGTTAGTTTTTATTCTATCACTAAAATCGATAGTTGAATAGGTATTTTTTATATCAGGCATTTTTAAATCAAGCACTTGTATTAAGTTACCATCAAAATCGGACAGTGCTGTTGGTCTTTCATCGATACGATAAATTTCTACATATCTTTCCTCTGAAACTGTATCGTTAATTAAAAGATCTGTTACCAGTAAATCATTAGCGTTTAAATAATATGTCCTATTTAAATTATCATAATCTGTTATTACTGAGGGATAATTTATCTCATCATTAAAAACGGTTTTTCTTAATAAAAATCCAATTCTACGAGAATCGTCCATATATTGATATGGATGAACATTTAGAAGATTACCAGGATTGTCCATCACTCTTAATGTTTTAGAAAACACGGGGATTTCTTTAATCTTTATAGTTGGTTCATAATTTACATAAAAATCAGCCATATACTGATTATCACTTGTAATTTGAGCATTGCTGGCGAACTGATTATAATTCTCCAAACCAGTACATTTGCCACTTTTACAAACTCCGGAGGCGGGAGAGCAATCACTATCGGTAGTACACGACAATCCATAAATTTGATCGGCGGTCTCGTCCGTGGCGGGATCGTAGAACTCAAGGCAATTATCCCCGATATTATAGATATTATAGGTGGTAGAACTATCGGAAATCTCCTTTATGGCGTCTCCAATTTGCCTTGTTAATCTCAAATCCGAAAAACTATATTTGCAACCCACTACCAATACATACGCATAAATATTATAAGTATAATCTTCATCATATTTTACTTGAGAATCCAAAAAATCTAAATTAGATACATCATTAGAATTAAAAAACCAAAAGTTTTGTAAAACATTTTGTGTCAATGAATCGCCCGTACCAGCGCCCCCAATTTTTTCGACTCGATATGCTAATGTTTCATTGTGTCTTGAGTCAAGATTATACAAGTCAGAGATCGAACTAATATCAAAATTATCGTTTAAAAAATCAACTGTATCGTTTAAGACTCCCAAAGAACTAATAGAATTATTATAACGATAGGTTCCAATTGTATCAAACATCGCCTTTCTATCTTCAGTTTCTTCCCCCATATAATAACAGTTATCAGTAGTGGATAAAAAATTATTATATGAATACATCAGCATTTCCATAAAATCAGCAGTTCTAATTTCTGTAGATTCTCCCTCTATTACCGTACTATATGTAGTAATATCTTCAGAGCCACTTAAAAAAGTTGTTTCAACATGATACATATCTTGTGCTGGGGTAACTAATTCATCAGAAAATGTCTCCTTAAGAGTCTTCAAAAATCTTTGTGAAAATTCATTATTAGTAATGGATTCTACAAAATCTGAACTATCCGGCTTATTTGTTTCAAAATCAAATTTAATATAATAGGGATAAGCCCCTTTGGAAGTAATCATTTCTGTATATAAATTTTCAGAATTCGTGAAATAATCTTCATCAAACATTATATTTTGTAATATATTATTGACATCGTCTTTTAATGATTGTGACAAGGTATTTCTTATGATAGAGGAAGAGAGATATCTTCTCATGCTTGATCCAAACAATAAAGTTTCTGGTACCAGAACTTCGTCCTCTAAAGTGACAAAATCTTCAATTGTGTCGTTGATTTCATATGGAGTAAGGAATGGGCCCCGGTCGTAGTTAAATTGAAACATTCGAAGAAAATACATGTTAGGAATTAATAATTCCGAATCAAAATCGTCAATATAATCTTCGTATTCTTCGATGTAGAAATTATATTCATATGATAATTGTATTGGATCTGCTATTATGCCGCCAGGAATATAATTGGCTTCTTGTTGAGAATAGGGCAATTCATATTCAAATGGAAGTTTATCAAAAGTAGAATCAGTATATACTCCCTCAACATCTTTGGTTCCAAAAGTACCGCCGGTAAAAACAAGTTTCCAAAAATTATCATTTTCGATATTATCTGCATTTCCTATTACACGAACCGGAAATTTATAATTTGGAATTATTACTGCATCGGATATGGTTTCGCGGAAATCCGGATTTACTTCAATTTCGCTTATATATGGACTTAATATATTATCTTCATCATATTCAACAGCATCTACTTGTTCTCCATATGTGCCACTTACAATTTCGTAATAACCACCAACAGCGGTTCTAAATACTTCATTAGAACCGGAAAAAATATTCAGATCAATTATTTTTAACTCTTTTCCCATTAGTAACCCGAATCGCTAGTTGTGGCTTCTGAAACATACGTTGTGGTTGTTGTGGTCGGCTGTATGCTTTCTTGAGTTTCAAAAGAAGATAAAACGTTTTCTCTAAATTTGGGATATTTTATTTTATTAAATAAATATTCCACATTCAAAGTCGTGGCCGCGGCGTCTGCTGTTAAAGACGAAAATTTTGATTGAATAATTTCTTCAGTAGTTAACTCAGATGGAGACCCATATTTTGATTGTAATGCGGTTTTTTCATCAGAACGATACCTAACAGTATATTCGTCGTCATCATTAATTCTGATTGTAGGCGAAGACGTTTCAGAAACAGTATAATATGTTTTTGCTATACTTTCAGTATCTTCATCATAATACCTCTCCTTTATAATTCCCACTTCAGTATCTTCTAAATGTTCCACATATGTATCAACATCTGCGCTGGAACCGAAGCCTGGACCAGGAGAAAGAAAATATCCATTGATATCGACGCGTTCAGAATCTACATTATAAAAAATATATGGATATCCCACACCGGGTGCTAAGGTGGTCATGCCTTCTACTATTTTATCTGTCACCTCTTGGGCCTGATCGTCGAGCGGATCCGATGCAGTGTCTTCATATGCCATTTTTTTACCTCAATATAATTATGTAGCTACAAAATAATTTAACTTTTCAATTAGGGGGGATGCAGAATCGGATAACCCATCTGTTGTTGTAACGACGCGACGATTATCTGTCATAATTTGTGAGTCGCGACCAATCCGATTTAGTACAGCCGTAAACGATGATCCCGTATCCGAATCTGATAAATTGCTTTTTATCTTATCTATGATTCCTGCAGCAACAGTTGATTCAAAGGTTGGAAGTAATATACCAATCAAACCGTCAATAACACCAACTGCTGATCTATTGCCCGTATTTAATGTTACTACATCAGATGCAATTCTAACTAAACTTGGCCTTTCTTTTTCTATAATTCTTTCTCTTTTTGATCTATCTTTTCTAGAAATTCCACCATCTTGTTTATAAAAAGGATCATCTCTATCGGGGAATTTATCTTTTGTTTTGATATTTTTATTTTTCAAATTTGACCAGTAATCTCTATCTATGATATTGGGATTGACAACTGTGTCTTCGTCTGTTTGAGATTCTTTTAAAGAATAATTGGATTTTTTTCCGGTATACGTAATCCCCAAAGTAAACAATAGTGCTTCGGCTATTTGTTTTTCAGACATGGAACTATTAGTTTTAGCCATTGTTTTGGTTCTATTGAGTTTTCTAATCCCTTTTAAGACATTGTTGGCTCTACCTTGTGATTTTTGTGTTCGGATCTCGTTCTTTTTTTGTTGGCGAGACCCGTCTTTTAGTTGGGATGGTTTTATGTTTCTTGACATTTGTTTTATTTTCCTTAAAAAATCGGGGTGTTTAATACCAGTCCGAGCATGGGTTGGTATCGCTCAGGAGGGAGGTTAGATCGAAGCCTGCGTCGGCGAAGAAGTCAACCATAGAACATGTTTCTTCCCAACTTGAAGGCCAATCATCTCCGGGATCAATATCATGGTTGTAACTAAATAAGTTAAATAGTTCAGACAAGTACGCAATAGTAGAAGGCGCCAATGTGAGGAACTCGGCGTAGCCGCCGTGAAGGTTCAACGCATCCAGCCGTTCATAAAAAGTCAAACCGCCGTACGTCGTTCCGCCGGCGAGCCCCTGATTCATATGACCACCGCTCCAATCGTCGCTCTCAAGGTTGGTGGTGCCACCTATATATAGTTCCATGTACGTCCACGCGTTTACTATGAGAGAAAGTATCGGAGTCGACGTGGAGGATGCGTTGCCGACATGGCTGTCGAGGGCGGCGTAGATGACTCCTAATCTTGTGCCCAGTTCGTCGGCTGTTAAAGCATTTTTTTCTACTTCGTAGTCAGTTAAATCATTGATGAGGTTTGTGCCAGCATCGTAATTCGTAAAGGCGGCTTCAACTTCATCATCCGTTTCTTCTTCTGCGGTGACTTCTGCTAATTCAAGATATACGGCCGGAAAATCAGTAAAGGTGAGTACATATGCTTCGCTGGAGGAATCACTTTCTAAAGTTTCAAACAAGTCATTAATATCACCACTAGTATAATAATCATTGATTTCATCTGCTATATCTTTAAACCCCTCTAGAGCCTCTAGGGTGCCAGCACGAGGGCTTATTTGTTGACTTAATAATTTAGCATTATCAAATATTAAATCCATATCACCACCAAAAGTATTAAACAACAAATCCCGATGAATATTATAAACAATTGGCATCTGAATCCAGGGTGCTTCCGCCATATTGCCAACATATGTAGCCTCGATTCCATCTATAAAAAATTGATTAAATCGGCTATCTGTATTGTTATAACTGCATGTGTCATCGGCCAAAGTATAATAATCCTCATAAAAAGATTCATAAGCACTTGTATATATTTCCGTTAAATATGTATAAATATCTAAAGTATTGTCCTCGGTATAAACTTGTGCTTCATATTCTTGACCAGTAGGCTCCGTATAATCATCCTCTACTAACTGCCAACCATATAAATCTTGAAACTCAAACATC
>Ga0209349_1000877_pt1 | contig 15091 bp, 18 predicted proteins | sample ETNvirnome_2_130_FD_184067 | JGI IMG/M metagenome (GOLD analysis project Ga0209349, IMG submission 184067) | Marine viral communities from the Pacific Ocean - ETNP_2_130 (SPAdes) (version 2) | ecosystem: Environmental > Aquatic > Marine > Oceanic | place: Pacific Ocean | collected 2013-06-22
AGCAGTTGCACCAGTGATTCCCTCCATAGGGCAACAACCCCTTCTTCCATCCATGCCTGTTGCCCCCACTCCCCCCGTGAACGTAGTACAGGAAAATATAGAGCGTGAGATAATACCGCCTCAATTACCGGTTGCTCCTATACAGCAACAAGCTACTCCTAACACCCTGATGGTGCAGGATCGTGAACCAGGCTTTACCCAAGCTGATATTATGCGACCGCAAATGACTGGAACGCCAGCAACCGCTTTTCCTTCCTTACTTCCTCACCAACAGTTTGCCCCCACTAAAATGATGGGAGAACCGCAAAAGAAAGCATTGAGAGATATTTTGAAAGGTTCATTTGGTTTCGGTGGCTTATAGTATGTCGAATAAGAAATGGATTCAGAACATCAAAATGAAAAAAGGTGATTTTACCAAGCAAGCTGCGAAAGTGGGCAAGACGCCCGCTCAGTTTCAGCAAACTGTCTTAGCCAATCCCAGTCGCTATTCTCCTACCACCGTTAAACGCGCACGATTACGCAAAACCTTAGTAAGCAATAAAGTCAGCCGTACGGCATAGGGCCATGAGTGAGCTAGATCTCTCTCATCTTTCCGAAGGCGATATGCGCGAAGCCCTGTTATTGCAGGAGCGTCTTAAGCAGCTTAAAGATCAAGAACAAGCACAGAATTCTTTTTTGGGCTTTGTGGATCAAATTTGGCCGGAGTTTATAGAGGGACGCCATCATAAAATCTTTGCGGAAAAATTAGAGCGCGTAGCCAATGGAGAGATTAAGCGTTTGATTGTCAACATGCCCCCACGACACACCAAATCAGAATTTGCGTCTGTGCATTTTCCCGCGTGGATCATGGGACGTAACCCCGATATGAAAGTCATGCAAACCACGCACACAGGGGAACTGGCTGTGCGTTTTGGTAGGAAAGTGCGTAACTTGATGGACAGTCAGGAGTTTTCTCATTTATTTCCTGATGTACGTTTGAAACCAGACAACAAATCCGCCGGTCGTTGGGAAACCAATAAAGGTGGCGAATACTTTGCCGCCGGTGTCGGCGGTGCCGTAACGGGACGGGGCGCGGATTTATTAATTATTGATGATCCCCATTCAGAACAAGACGCACTCTCTCCCCCTATGTTGAATGCGTGTTATGAATGGTACACATCGGGTCCACGCCAACGTCTCCAACCTGGAGGAGCCATCGTCATTGTAATGACGCGGTGGAGTACCATTGATTTGACGGCAAAATTAATAGAACACATGAAAGAACCGTTGGCAGACCAGTGGGAAATTATTGAGTTTCCTGCTGTTTTTCCTGAAACCGATAACGTACTGTGGCCGGAATTTTGGAATCGTAAAGAGTTGGATGGCGTTAAAGCGTCGCTACCGGTCAGCAAATGGAATGCGCAGTGGTTACAAAATCCCACGGCTGAAGAAGGCGCGATTATTAAACGGGAATGGTGGCAAGAATGGGAAGAAGATGAAATTCCCTCTGTTAAATACATTATCCAAAGTTATGACACGGCGTTTTCTAAAAAAGAATCAGCTGACTATTCCGCCATTAGTACCTGGGGCATATTTGAATTGAATGAAGATGAAGGCGATCATATTATTTTAATGGACTGCAATAAGGGCCGTTGGGATTTTCCGGAACTGAAACGAATTGCGTGGGAAGAATACAAATATTGGGACGTGGATATGGTGTTGATTGAAGCTAAAGCCACCGGTATGCCATTGACGCAAGAATTGAGACGCATAGGTATCCCAGTGGTTAACTACACGCCGGTTCGCGGACAAGATAAAGTAGCCAGGATGCACGCCGTAGCTCCCATGTTTGAAGCCGGTAAAGTATGGGCGCCCAAAGAAAAGTTTGCCGAAGAGATGATTGAGGAATGTGCGTCCTTTCCCTTTGGTGCATACGATGATTTATGTGATAGTATGACGCAAGCATTAATGCGTTTTCGTGAAGGTGGCTTCTTGGAATTGGCTACTGATTACGAAGATGAGCCAATAGAAAGGCGTGAAAGAGTATATTACTAAGGAAGATCATGGCTGAAAGAAGAAGCGAAAAAAGAATAACCCCAGATCCTGTTGCCTTAAATCCTATTGAATCCAACCTTGAGGGAATAGATCCTAATATTGCTCAAGCCGTAGATGCAATTGACGTCGCTTTGTCGGAACCCGATGAAGCCAACGTTGAAATACAAGAGGATGGCAGTGCCATTGTAGGACCTGAATTACAGGCGCCCATTAATTCAGCATTTACTGCGAATTTAGTGGATTTAATAGACGTCACAGAATTGTCACAAATCTTTATGGACTTATACGCAGCCGTTGAACGCGATAAAGGTTCGCGTAAAGAATGGGAACAGACGTATATAGATGGTCTGAAATATTTAGGCATGCAATTTGATGAGGAAAGATCGCAACCGTTTGAAGGAGCCACCGGCGTCATTCACCCATTACTTGGCGAAGCAGTAACACAATTCCAAGCACAAGCGTACAAAGAGTTGTTACCCTCCGGTGGCCCCGTTAAAACGCAGGTGGTGGGAGACTACACTTCGCAGAGAGAAGAACAAGCGCAACGGGTGAAAGAATTTATGAATTACCAGTTGCTTCATGTAATGCAGGAATACGATCCCAACCTGGATCAACTGTTGTTTTACTTACCCTTATCTGGCAGCGCCTTTAAAAAGATTTATTACAACGAAACCATGGGACGCGCAATGGCCCAGTTTATTGCTTCTGAAAATTTAGTGGTCCCTTATGAAACAACGGATTTATTAGGTTGCAGTCGTATTACGCACATTATTAAGATGACCCGTAATGAAGTTTTGAAATTGCAAGCCACTGGTTTTTATGCGGATGTACAGATTGATGACGGCGATACCTTTAATCGCTCTGAAGTAACAGAAGAGATAGATCGCTTGCAAGGGGTTGAACCCAATGAAGGCGACGAAGAAATCGTCACCATATATGAAATACACACTAATTTAGACATCGCCGGATTTGAAGATCTGAATCAAGAAGGAAAAGCGTCCGGCATTAAGTTACCTTATATTGTAACGCTCGATATTACTTCCAATGAGGTGTTGTCTATTCGTCGTAATTGGAAAGAACAAGATCCCCTTAAAAACAAAATTGAATATTTTGTTCACTACAAATTTTTACCAGGTTTAGGCTTTTATGGGTTTGGCTTAACTCACATGATTGGGGGTCTCTCAAAAGCCTCCACATCTATTTTGCGTCAACTGATTGACGCAGGTACGCTCTCTAACCTCCCCGCTGGTTTTAAAACCAGAGGTATTCGTATCCGTGATGAAGCTGAACCCATTCAACCTGGAGAATTTCGTGATGTAGACGCTCCTGGCAGTAGTTTACGGGACTCCTTAATGCCCTTACCCTTTAAGGAACCGTCGCAAACTCTATTGTCATTGATGGGCATATTGGTAGAGAGCGGTAAACGCTTTGCTTCCATAGCTGATTTGAATGTGGGAGACGGCAATCAGGCAGCGCCGGTCGGCACTACGGTAGCACTTCTCGAGCGTGGCACTAAAGTCATGAGTGCTATTCATAAGCGTCTGCATTACGCCCAGAATATTGAGTTTAAATTACTGTCTGAATTATTTAAACAATATTTACCGCCGGTTTACCCTTACGCTACCAATAACGGAGCGCAAGAAGTTAAGCAAACTGATTTTGACGATCGCATAGATATTTTACCCGTCTCTAATCCGGATATATTTTCTACCAGTCAGCGTATTGTAATGGCTCAAGAGATGTTGAAATTGGTTCAAAGTAATCCTAATATTCATGGCCCCGAAGGAACGTTTGAAGCCTATCGCCGTGTGTATGCTTCGCTGGGTGTAGACAACATAGATCAATTATTGCAACCACCCCCAGATCCAACTCCCCGACCTGTTGAAGCGTGTGCGGAAAATGCCGCGTTAATATCGGGCCAACCGGCACAAGCATTCTTCCAACAAAATCACGATGCTCATGTCGCTGCACACGCTCAACTTTTAGCGGACGGGATTGCGCAAACTAATATGGCATTGCAAGCTATGATTCAATCTCATATTTTTCAGCACTTACAATTAAAAGCAGACAAAATGGCGATGGAACAAATGCCACCAGAAACACGTCAACAGTATGATCAGTTGAGTCAACAAGCGAGCCAGGTTCCCCCTTCAGAAGCCAGTCAAATGAAGCAGCAAGCAGACGATATGCTAGCTCAATTTTCAGCGCCTATTTGTGCGCAGTTGGTGCAAGAGTTTATGCAGACGTATAAACCACAAAACGATGAGGACCCACTGGTTACTATACGTAAACAGGAGTTGGCATTGAAAGGTCAAGATCTGGCACAACGCGCTCAAGAATTTCAGTCTAAAGAAGAAAGACAGTGGGCAGAAATGGAGAAGGACATAGACATTGACGAAGATCGCTTGAACTTACAAGAAAAGATTGCTCTAATACGTGATGAAACGGCTCAGGATAGATTGGACCAAGCCGAGCGGTTCCACGAAGATGATATGAGAAAACAATAATGCCATGGCGATCGAAAGGACGAGAAGTGCAGAAAAAGAGCAGTGGCAAATGGAAGCATCATGCGTGGGCAAAGAGTGCGGAAAGTGCAAAAAGAATGGTTAAACTACTTTATTCAAAGGAGAAAAAATGAAAGGTAAAACTTTAAACACAGAAAAGAAAGGACCCGCTTTTGGAGCAGGACCTACTATTGCCGAAGTGTCAGGAACGGTTGCTATTAGCAAGCAAAAGACGCCAAAGGTCACGCGCAATAAAATACCTTATGCTAATAAAGGTTTGGGCCCATTAGTAACTAAGAAATCTTTTAAAGCCAGTACAAAACCTGATCCCGGTATGGGCAAAGGCAAAAGTAGAGGTGGAGGAGCAGCTTCTTACGGTACCAAGTTTGAAGGCATTTTTTAGTGGATCCATTATGGCTCGCGGATAAAGTTTTTAAACTGATCCGCGCAAAGAGAGAACAACTTGCTGAAATTTTAATTGGAGGTGGTGTTAAGGATATGGAACACTACCAACACTTAAGGGGACAAATTGAAGCGTTGGATTATTTAGAAGCAGAATTCCAAAGTATTATTGGAAAAGCAACAGAGGATGTAGTAGATGAGTAAAGTATTAGTTCCCAATCATATTGCTGAAGAACAAGAAACGGAAGCAAAAAATAAAAATCAAGAAGAAGAAAAAAAAGAAGTAAGCATAGATAGTGCTTATGTACCTGAAGAAGAAAGGGTACTAGATCCTACATTATTAGATAAAAGTTTATTAGAAAGAATGCCAACCCCAGCCGGTTGGCGTATATTGGTTTTGCCCTACGCAGGGAAGGGCGTTTCGTCAGGTGGTATTCATCTCGTACAAGAGACAGTATCACGGGAAACTTTAGCAACAGTCGTTGCTTATGTCCTGAAAAAAGGACCCTTGTGCTACAACAATAAGGAAAAACATGGTGACAGCCATTGGTGTCAGGAAAAAGATTGGGTTTTAATAGGACGTTATTGTGGCGCCCGCTTCAAATTAGAAGACGGTGCTGAAGTACGACTTATCAATGACGATGAAGTTATTGCGACCATCGGAGATCCTTCTGACATACTAGCTGTTTAAGTAAAATTAAATCAAACATGGAGAAAGACCATGCTACCAGAAGAAAATGTAGTACAAGACGATGACTTTACTGAAGTTGAAGTTACGCACAAAGAAGAAGCAGCAGCCGAGAAATCAGCAAATGTTTCTCCCCCTGAATCATCCGCCGAACCGGCTGAAAAAGAAGAAGAGCTAGAACAGTACAGCACTAAAGTTCAAAAACGTATTGATAAACTCACCAGGAAACTGCGTGATTCAGAACGTAAAGAACAAGCTGCCGCTCATTTTGCTCAAAATGTTTATACTGAAAATCAACAATTACGTCATCGCACTCAAACAGTTGATGCTGGCTTTTTGTCTGAATACGAAAATCGTATTAAGGCTCAAGAAGCGCAGGCTAAACAAGCTTATCAGGAAGCATTTCAAAGTAATGATTCAGAAAAAATGACAGACGCTCAAGGCGTATTGTCAAAAATAGCTGTTGAAAACGAGAGACTTAGAGTAAGTAAAACGCAACATGAAAATCAGCAAAAACAAATAGCATCTCAACAACAGGCACAGGCGTATGCTCCTCAACCTCAACCACGTGTTCCCGACCCTGATCCACAAGCAGTAGATTGGGCCGAAAAAAACGAATGGTTTGGGGATAATGAGCCTATGACATTAACTGCTTTTAGTATTCATCGTGACTTAATTGAAAATCAAGGTGTTGCAGTTAATTCAAAAGAATACTATGATGAAATAGATAAAAGAATTCGGAAGGAGTTTCCTCAGAAATTTAATGATGAAGAAACAGTTGAAACAACAGACAGTCGAGTTGCCCAGACTGTCGCTCCCGTTTCAAATGCTTCCGGAGGTGGGCGTAAAAGTAAACGTATTCGACTATCGAAATCGGAAGTTGATATGGCAAGAAGGCTAAACGTGCCGTTAGAAGAATATGCTAAATTCGTCAAGAGGTGATAATTATGTCAGATGAAGACGCAAGATCCAGGACAGAACTGGATTCAAGAGAAGATGAAACGCGGGAGGAAGAGACCGCGCGTAAACCTTGGGCTCCCCCCCAAATGTTGGAAACTCCGGAACCGCCAGAAGGCTATCATTATAGATGGATTCGAGCGGAATACGTGGGACAAGAAGATCGGAAGAACGTAATGTCTCGTACCCGTGAAGGCTATGAATTAGTCAAATCGGAAGAGATGGGTGATTTTGAGCTTCCTTCCATGGAAGATGGAAAACATGCAGGAGTGGTAGCCGTTGGAGGTTTGTTACTTGCCAAGGTTCCTATTGAGACACGCGATGAAAGAAATGCTTATTTCTCAGAACGCGCTGCCAACCAAATGAAAGCGGTTGACAATGATCTCATGCGGGAATCTAATCCAAGTATGCCTATCCTTAAACCGGAAAGGCAGAGTAAAGTAACCTTTGGTGGAAGTCCCAAAAAGGGCTAACACCATTAATAGGAATGTAATATGGCAAATAAAGACAGAGCATTTGGGTTAAGACCCGTTCGTGTACTGTCGGGTGAATATTATGCCGGTGGACAAAATAAATTCACGATTGCTTCTAGTTACGGCACTGCTATCTATCAAGGTGATATAGTAGCTGCGGTAACAGCAGGCAATGTTGAAAGAATCGCAGCAGGTGGCTCAGGCTACGTGTTGGGTGTTTTCAACGGGTGTTTTTATACTGATCCTAATACATCTAAACCTACCTGGAGCAATAAATATCCGGCCAGCACTGCTGCTAGTGATATTGTTGCTTTTGTGATAACTGATCCTAATATAATATGTGAAATTCAAGGCGATGCCGCGTTCCCTAGAGCGGATTTGTTTGGAAATTTTGATATTGTGGACAGTTCTCCGGTAGGAGACGCCTACTCCGGTAGAAGTCATTTAGAGTTAGGAGTGTCAACTGGTGCAACCACCGCCACGCATCCCCTAAAGGCTATTGAAATTTCACAAGACCCTGAAAATTCTGATGTAGGAAGCGCTAATACTAACGTTCTCGTTACTATTAACAATTCCTTGTTTTCAGCAGGAACCACAGGGTTAGCATAAGGAGTATAGGAAATGGCAGCAATTTCTAGAGCGCAATTAGCGAAAGAGCTTGAGCCGGGTCTTAACGCCTTATTTGGAATGGAATATGACCGTTACGAAAATGAAACCAAAGAAATTTACGACACGGAATCTTCGGATCGTGCGTTTGAAGAAGAGGTTCTCATTATCGGATTTGGGAATGCTCCAGTTAAGAACGAAGGTGACAGTGTTAATTATGATGATGCAAGTGAGGGCTATACCGCAAGATATACGCACCAAACAATTGCATTAGCATTTGCACTAACAGAAGAAGCAGTTGAGGATAATCTCTATGACAGGCTTGGTTCACGTTATACGAAAGCGCTTGCGCGTTCGATGGCACATACCAAACAAGTTAAAGGAGCAGCTACTCTTAACAATGCTTTTTCGTCATCTTATACTGGTGGCGATGGCGTAAGTTTAATTAACAGTTCCCACCCTTTAGGTGGTAATGCTGGAACATTAAGCAATCGCCCAAGCACTTATACAGACTTAAATGAAACTTCACTTGAACAGGCAATGATTGACATTGCTGCGTTTACGGATGACAGAGGTATGATTATTGCGTTACAAGGCATGAAACTTGTAGTTCCGCCTAATTCGCAATTTATCGCTGACAGATTGTTAGAAACCCCTCTACGTCCCGCGACAGCAGATAATGACATCAATGCTTTGCGTAACATGGGAATGCTTCCAAATGGATACGTAGTCAATCACTTTTTAACGGACACGGATGCGTGGTACGTTAAAACTGACTGCCCAGATGGATTCAAGCATTTTGAACGTGCGCCTCTTACAACTGCATTAGAAGGTGATTTTGACACCGGCAACATGCGTTATAAGGCAAGAGAACGTTACAGCTTTGGCTACAGCAACTATCGTTGCGTGTATGGTAGCTCAGGTGCGTAAGCTTTAAGTTTATTAGGAACGCATGGTTATGACGTTTCTCACTCAATCATAACCAAAAAGGGAGTCTTTGGACTCCCTTTTTTTATGTGCTATCCTATTTCTTTTAAATAACGGAGAACGCTTTATGTGGAAAAAAATTGTAAAATTTTTTAAATGGGCAGCAACTTATGAAAGTAACAACAGCAACAAAGAGAAAAAAGAAGATGATGCAGCAATTATCAGACGGGCTAGAGATAAAAAAGGACAATATCAAGGAGATGACGAATCTACCCCTGACGTTAACGAAGCATGGGAAGGGGGTAAAGCGCCTAAAAAACAAGTTCACCGCTCCAAGTATAAAAAGAATCTCTAAATGTACGAATATAAATGCAGTCCTATTAAAATTGTTGATGGGGATACTGTGGATATTCTCATTGACGTCGGTTTTTCTATTTTTTATAGCAGCCGTGTGCGTTTATACGGCATTGACACTCCTGAATCACGTACAAGAGATAAGATCGAAAAGAAATTTGGTTTATTAGCCAAAGAGTATTTAAAAGCTTTTATTAAAGAGGCCGGTAAAGAATTAATTGTAAAAACTCATAAAGACGCTAAAGGAAAATACGGACGTATTTTGGGTGAATTGTATAAAAAAGATGGATCCAAGTCAGTTAATCAGATTATGATTGAAGAACATTATGGAGTAGCTTATACCGGACAAAATAAAAGAACTGTAGAGCAACAGCATTTAGAAAATAGAGAAAAGCTAAAACACTTAATAGATTAAAATGCCCACTTTGCTGCATCCGGGAACAAAGCAAAGAGTTTTATTTGTGCATGTACCTCGCACCGCTGGAAGATTTATTAATGAGAATCTTTTATTAAATGGAATTATCAGTGAGCAGGATAATATTTATGGAGAGATAGATGGCACCCAGATAGATCATTTTCATCAAGATTTATATGAAAAACACCTTAACGTTCAGGATATTCCTCAGTTTGGAGTAGTTAGGGATCCGGTAGAAAGATTTTATTCCGCTTCTTCATTCTTATTGCATGAATACGGAAATAAAATAGAAAAAGATTTAAAAAGTTACAAAAAATTTACCAAATTAATAAACACGCTTATTAATACTCAAGCTAATAATTGGTTTAGGCCGCAACATGAGTTTTTTTCTTCGCACACAAAAAAGTGGAAATTTGAAGACGGATTTGAAGAATCTTTTTTTAATTGGCTTAGTGATATTTTTGGTACAGAAGTAATTAAAAAAAAATACGGATTTGAATCAAACGATTGGGATGGAAAACAAATAGAAAAAGACGATATAATTACAAACAACATTAAAAAGTTTTACAGGAGAGACTATGAGTGACAGGGACCCATCTGGGAGATTCGGTGGCGACATGGATCGCAATGAGGTTGAAATAGACCTTAATAAATTCATGGCATTATTACAAGAAAAAGCAGATCTTAAAGATAGAATAAGAGACCTAGAAGATGAAGGGACCAAAAACCCTCATCAGAAATGGATCTTCTTAGCTCAAGCTGTAGATAGCTGGAGGATATTCCCCAGGGCCTTTTTAACCGTTTATATCTTTTTACTTTATTACACGGTGATGTGGTTTATGGAATTGCCAGAGCCTAGCTTTGAGCAGTCAGGTTTAATATCTATAGTAGTAGGTGCCGGCGCAGCCTGGTTTGGACTCTACGCAGGAACTTCAGGTAGCTCTAAGAGCTTTAAAGGTGAAGATAAGAAATGAAACAAAAGATAACCTTTATAGGAGTCTTAATCCTTATAGGGTTACTAGGTTCTGTTTCTTTACGAGCCGCAGAAAACGAACCTGAAAACCCAGACTGTACGGCTGGTACTGAATTTTGTGAGCAAAATTCGTTAGACACAACTAACAATACCACGACGAATAATACTAACGTCAATACGAATACCAACACAAATACCAATACCAACACGACAACGACTACCAGCACAGCAGATAACACGAATGCCAATACTAATGTCAACACAAATACAACGACAACGACAGCGACAAATACGAATGCTAATACCAACGTCAATAGCAATACAAGTAATAACACCAACGTAAACACCAGCTCCGCAACCAACACGAATAACAACACTACGACTGCTAATAATACGAATGTAAATACGTCAACAGCCAGTAATACCAATACCAATGTAAATACATCCACTAATAACAGCACAGTCAACAGTACCGTTAATTCAAATAATACGAGTACCACGAATAATACGAATACCAGTACCTCCGATAATACCAATACGAACAACAATACGAACAACAACACCAGTACCAGTACCTCAGATAATACCAATACTAATACCAACGTGAATCAATCCACCTCTGACTCTAAGGTGGAAACAGACAATACCAATACGAATAACAACAACAGTGTCAGCGATAATACGAATCGGAATATTAACGAATCCAACACCACGCAAACAATTAAGCAAGAGATAGAAACTAAGGCTCCCCCAGCTTCGGCAATCGCTCCATCAATCATGTCTTATTCACAAGACTTATGTACGACTGGAAGGTCAGGTGCTTTTCAAGGTCAGGTTTTTGGTATATCAGGCGGTAGAACCATAAGAGATGAGAACTGTGAAAGGTTAAAGCTAAGTAAATATATCTACGATATGGGCATGAAGGTCGCAGCAGTGTCTATTCTTTGTCAAGATGAAAGAGTATTTCAGGCTATGGAAATGGCAGGAACTCCGTGTCCATATATGGGCAAGATTGGTAAAGAAGCTAGACAGGGTTGGCAAGAGAATAGAACTGACAGACCTGATTACGATATAAAGAGAAAGCAGTTTATCAAGAAATGTAAAGACACTAAGCACGTTGCAGGTAATTTAGATGGATTAAGAAAAGGCAGAGGTACTTGTGTCAATGAATGGAATAATAACTAGCCTATTACTTGCTTGTTTAATTAGTTGTTCTTCTTTGCAACCTAAAGAAGAAAACGAGTTCACTAAATGGGAAGAATGTAAAAAATGGACTGACTCAGAAACCTGGTCACAATGTATGCTGTCATGAGAAACAATATGCTCAAGTCATGGGGATTAGGCATAGCGTTAGGATTTTTATTAGGAATAATTACTCCTATAGCAAAAGCTGATTACATCTATGAAGCTAACCAAGACCTATACGATTTACAAACCAATTCATCAGGCTCTACAGGATTGGGTTCAAATGATGATTCAGTTTCGGGAGCCTTTGATTTAGGTTTTACCTTTACCTTTTATGGTAATGACTATACCCAAGCGAGAATGGCTACCAATGGTTGTCTGCACTTTAACCTGACAGGTAGCTATTGTGGGGACTACACCCCCGATCCACTACCTCAATATACTAATACTTTATTTGTGTTTTGGACTGATCTGATAAAAGACAATGGTTCAGCTATGAAAGCCAAAGCCTTTGATGACTACACCATTTTTGGCTGGTATAAGATGAGGGAATACAATCGGGCTAATTCCGATAACAGTATAGAAGTTTGGTTATACCCTAATAATACTTATGAGTATCGCTATGGTGAACTGGATATTATTAGCCATGATGTCTTGATAGGGGAACAGGGCAGCACCTCACAGATTTATACTTACCATTTCTTTGACGAGTGCAATACTGGAACTACTGATATAGCTGGAACCTGTGTTAATTATGATTGGAACTCCAGTAGTAATGCGGTAAATACTTTATTAGAAAATGGTGGTTCTTTGTATGGTGATGGCACCAATCAATCGCTGTGTGCAACAACTCCATTAACTTCAGTGAACTGTGCTGGTTATGCGGTGGCTTATCTGGCTCAACAATGTGCATTAAATTCTTTATATGATGAGGATTGTACTGGTTATACAGCAGCTTATTTAACGCAACAATGCAATATAACTCAGCTTTACAGTCAGGAGTGTCCTTCCTATTGGAGTGCTTATGATGACCAACAGTGTGAAGATGACCCTCAATATTCTCCCTCCTGTGCAGGGTATAGTTCAGAAGCGTCTGTTGCTTATTACATTGAAGAAGAACAATTTGACTATGGCTATGAAAATGACTATGGATATGAAGAAGAACAGTGGGAAGGTGATTATTGGATTGATGATGACCCTTATGCAGATATGTATTTTACCGATGCTGAATGGTACGAAATAGACTTACAGGAGTTTGGTCAAACACAGGTAGATGAATGGTATGGCACTGATGTAGCATTTAATAATGAAGGCTGGATAGAATGGGACAGTTCTCCTTTAGACACATGGGAAGAATTAGATCAGCAAATGGATGTCTATGATGAGTTTGTAGAAACTTATGAATACACAGAAGAAGTTTATTTAGTTTCTTATGATGAATTTGAGCCTAATCCACTGCCTTTTGATACCAGTGAAGAACTAATTGAAGATTTTATTTTTCATGAAACTGTTTTAGTAGAAGATTATGAGGACATAGAAACCTACATAGAATTTGAAAGCATTGAAGAACTGGATGAATGGTACGAAGAAGAACTTGCACAATTAGAAGAGGAAGAAGTTTTTGAAGAAGAATTAATAGTAGAAATTGAAGAAATACTAGAAGAACCTGAAGAAGAAGTAGTAGAAGAAATCTTTGAAGAGATAGAAGAAGAAAGACTAGCAGAAGCGGAAGAAGAAATCCTAGAAGAAAGAGAGACTTTAGTAGCTGAAGAAGAGGAAGAAGAAAAGAAAGGAGGAATTACTGCGACTCAATTAAATGTAGTAGCTCAAACAATTACCACAGCAACTAATAGCGTATCTAATCCAACTGCCAATATAGTTAATACTAGAGGGTACGGAAGTACCTCATCTAGTGCAGGTGGAAGCGGTGGTTATGGTAGCAATACAGGAATAGGTACAACAGGTGGAAACACAACCACAACCGCAGTAGCCAGTTCAGCTTCTGGGGGTGGTTTTTCTACCAGTAGTTCTCCCAGCATTTCGGATCAGATACAAACAGCACAAGTACAAACCAACACAGTATTAAGTTTGAGTCAGGATATGGGTTCAACCAGTGGTATGGGTGGAAGCACACAAACTGTGAGTAATGTAACCACAGTAATAACTCCAATGCCTACATTTGATTCAACTCCACAAGTGGTGATGGCAGATGTGCAGGTAACTAATATGCAAGGCGAAATTGATACCGCTATTGGAAGCGTGATGACAGCTAGTGAAGCGGATCAAATAGCAGATAAGATTATTGCCCAGAACATTAAGGAACAACAAGAAGAAGGACAAACCACACAAGAAGAAACAGGAAAGTATGGAGATGAATCCACGCTTATAGCTTATTTAGGTTATGTACCGGGTTTTGATGCTTATAGAGAAGCACAGATTCCACAACAGGAAACGTGGTATGAATCCAAAGTAATATATGCAGATGCCTATATTTCAGATAACATAAATGCTTTTTATGGGTTAGCGAGTACGAGCATCAATACCATGCAGAGTTTAATTAACTCGCAACCTAATTTATAGGAGAAAAATATGGAATGGTTTAAATCAAAAGGGGGACAAATAATCGCTTTAGCAACTATTGTGAGTACATTAGCAGGGTTCGGCTATGCAGGAGCAGGTTACGTTAATAGGCTTGAAAACCTAGAGAAGAAAATAGGCGGTATTGGAGAAACAGAAGATGCTCAACAAGCCATAGAAGAACGGTTTACTGGCATAGAGACTTCAGTGGAATACCTGGAAAAGCAAATAGATAATATAAAGATCCCTGATAACAGTGATGACATCAGTTCTCTAACGGCACAATTAGCAGGACTTTCTATTTCTGTTAAAGAATTAGAAAAAGACGTAGATAAATTAGAAAATAGTAATTCCAATCCTTTAGCTAACTAAATGGATGATTCTGCGGTACCCAAGCATGGTGTGACGGGGAACATTTCTATTTCAGATCAAGAGGTAGAAAAATTCTTAAATTATACCGACACAAAAAAACCGGTTATCGGAGAAGTCTTTCGATCTGGAGAAAAGGTAAAAGATACTAAGTATCGTGACGTGGAAATATTTTACATTGACGAAGATCAATCTGACTTTTATCAAATCCTGAGTCATGTAGCGTTAAAAGTAAATCACTATTTTAAATATGACATAGACGGAATGGAGCGGGCGCAAATTATGAAATATAGCGCTCCCTCTCATGGGTACAATTGGCATATAGATATAGGAGCGGAAGGGCCTTCTTTAAACCGTAAAATAGGTGTATCTATATTATTAAATGAGAACTATACCGGAGGGGAAATAGTTTTCAGAAGCGGTGAAGAAGAAAAAGATATAAAACCAAAAAAAGGAGAAATAGTAGCTTTTAGTTCTTTTATTTCACATAAGATTAATCCTATTACAAAAGGGGAAAGATACAGCTTGGTAGCGTGGTTCACTGGTCCATACTTTAAATAATTCTTGTATCTCCTCAAATCGTGAGGCATACTAATCTAAACCGAGATAATTTGTTGTATCAACTGA
>Ga0209349_1000881_pt1 | contig 15078 bp, 19 predicted proteins | sample ETNvirnome_2_130_FD_184067 | JGI IMG/M metagenome (GOLD analysis project Ga0209349, IMG submission 184067) | Marine viral communities from the Pacific Ocean - ETNP_2_130 (SPAdes) (version 2) | ecosystem: Environmental > Aquatic > Marine > Oceanic | place: Pacific Ocean | collected 2013-06-22
AAAATCGCGCCAAGCGTCAATATATTTTTTGTCGTCTTCAAAACTTGACCAACTACTCATTGTTCAATACCTCATTTAGTAATCTATTTATTCTGTCTGCTCTTGTAATAACATTAGATGTTGATAAATCTTTTGCCTCTTTCATCATAAAGGCGCCGGGTGTCGATGGCTCTGACACAAAGTCAAAACAAATCAATTGAAAATCATCTTCTACGATGGTGCTCCCTTGGTTCTCACTAACAGAGCCCATGCCTCTTGAAGAGATGCCGAGCTTAACGCCAGACTCTACAAGTGAACGCAGAATGCCACCCGAAGGGGTGTCAAGCACCTTAACTTTGCCCATCACATCTTTGCCATTCCACCACACGTCTGTGACCATGTGAGAGGCATTCTTTAAATTGATGACTGAATCATCTGGATGGTCTAGTTCGCCTAGTGCGCGGCGTTCTTTTACGAGCTTCTTATAATTCTCGACCTCGCGCATTAAAACCTTGTGAGGATAAATACGACCATTCCCGTTTTGCGTGTCTGATCTCTGCATAACACCAGACAGCAGCATGCCACCGTTGGCGACATACCTCTTTTCGTCTTCTGTTAAAAGATCTTGACAAACGCCGCCTTCACAAAGCTCGTAATATTCTCGTAAGAGTACTTTGCCCATAGCTAAGACCCTTTACAACAGTGTCTTACTGGTTGTAACATCCATTTTTGTGTCCAAATGTTTATGTTCATGTTTGATTCCTTCGTCTCCAAATATCATATTCATAATGTAAGATGTTCCCGAAGACAGCCATCCCAAAAGAAAGAAATTTGCAACGGTTACATCAAAACTAAATAGTTCTGTAAATGGAGAAAGTAGCATTAAAAACCACCCAACATGGAATCCCATGCACATTGGACATTCGAGCAGCTTTCGAATGGGGCCGCTCTTTGGGCGCCAACGATCAAATATCTTACCATATACTAAGATTTGGGTAAGCCCATAGGCTATTAAAACAAAATATATTAATTCCACTGATGCCTCTATAGTGTGTACAAGTAGTTTAGTGCGTAAGGATCTCTAACGTATCCCTTTCTAATGGAACCCTGGTCTGTGGAGTGTGGCACTTCGCCCAACTCTGTTGAATGTTCCTTATCCGGGTGGACAAGTTCGTCATCTGCCATTGAAACAATCGCTTCGACATTCTCAAAGTAGGGACGCTCTTCGTCGATGAAGCTTGAAATATTAACTAGCGCCAATTTTGATGCACTAAGGTCTTCATTTACTGGCGCCTCAAGGGTGCCCTCTACGGAACCATAGAATGCGCCGGCCTGAATCGACTCGGCAATCAAGACGCCTCTTTTTCTTAAAAAGCTCATTAATCTATTTTGAGCGCCGTATACTAAATCGTTCATTGTTTCTTTTGGAAATGCAACAACTTTATTTTTTGACGGAGACAGGACGATATCAATATCTCCATGGTCAAAAATCATAAGATCACCGCTGAGGCTTTTTCTTATGTTTAGTTCTAATTTGACCTTTTTTTCATTGGCGAATTCGCCAACTTTAATTATTATCGCCATCGCTATAAATTTCCTTAACTAACTTTTGGGTTCTCATAACTGTAAGTAGTACATCTTCATTGATATCTTGGTTGGCAAAGTTATCTAGCTTTTCAATAATTTTATTTGTCTTTGTAAGCATTTCGTCGTCTTCTTTGACCTCGGAAACTTTTTTAGCATTAACCATATCTTTCTTTAATCTTGTTATCTCTTCGTTTAGAAACATCTTCAACTCCACTGAGTTGTCTGTGAAGGAAGAAATGTAATGTGACAGCAAGCTCCTCTGCTCTTCTAAAAGATTCTCGGTATACTTATCGTTAAACTTGTTAACGAATGTCTTAAGGACTACGTTATCAACTTTAGGTTCATCTATTTTTTGATCCGTGACCTGGGTCATACCATCAATAATCTGATTCTCTAGCATAACAGTCTTCTTGGGGGATAGTCTACCATGAAAGATTTGAGATATGGTCGCCAAGGTCTTATAATTTGGGACGTAGTTTCCAAAGACTGATGGTGATAGTTCTTTATTGACATCATCTATTAGTTCTGTTTGAGCTTTAAACAGTCCGGATGGATCGATTAAACGTTGGGCGATTTTGGCTTCCCTCATTATCTTTTCAGAGGTTATTTTCTCAAGATTTTGTTTTCCACAAAGCGACCGGTAGCAAACTAAATCCTTTTTTAATGCGCTATTTGGTGTAAAGTGTTTCTTCACAAGATGAAGCGCTTTGTCTCTTACCTCTTTATCCCCCTTGAGGGTGGCTACTGTGGCTTCCCTAATGAGGGCTTCATATACAAAAGCGGTATTGCGTTTTTTGTTGTGTTTAATTTTCATCCTTATGCTCCGTTAATCGTTTCTTGTTTTCCAAACCTAATAAAAGATTTCGGATAGAATCGTTAATCTCAAATAATTTATCTTCTTCAGACTTTTCTCTCAATGTATAAATAGACTGCTCTTCTTCATAAATCCCTTTCGCAATACTAGGAATGGTATTGATTTCAGAACCCGGGAACTTAGCTCGTTTGGCGCGGCCTCTTTTCTCCAGGTTGCCCTGCGCTAACTGGTTCTTGCGAAAACCTGCCCTTTCACGTCCGTCTCTTTCAACGGGCTTATATACCTTTCCTTTTGCTTTAGGGGTGAGGCGCGGCGCGTTTCGAGAACCCGGGGGAACAGCCAGCAGGGGTGACTCGTCGCCCCCACCTTCTTCTGGGCCGGCTTCTCCGGCTGGCATCTCTTCTCCGCCCATGTCCATTTCACCGCCCATGTCCATTTCACCACCCATTTCACCGCCCATTTCACCGCCACCCAAAGTGCCGGCAGTTTCACCGGCGGCTGCAGCTTCGGCAACCGCCTGCAATGCTGCATCATGCTTGCGATCAAAGTATGTCTCTCGTTGGTTTCGCATTATTTCTTCATGTGACATACCAAAGACGTTTTCTGATACCCACCTACGAGAGAAGTACCCTTCTGTGGCGGCTGCACCAATGTCAAACTTTTGCTTCCAGTGCTCCAACTCTTGAAGTTCTGCAATCTTGGAAGGGTTATTAAGAGATAAGTCAAAAGCCAACAGGTCATCGCCTCGGAAGCCTAATGTATAAAGATGAATAATGCCAATCTTTTCAAGCTCTGAAATAATAACTCTTTGTAATCTTTGAATGGTTCTCGCAAAACGAATGTCTTTTTGAGCGAGAGTGGTTTTGTCTTCTGATGCTTCTTCTCCCATGGAAAGATAGGCCTGGGGTACCTTTAGTGCGGAGAATAGTTTGTCTCGAAGATATTTAACATCATCAATCTGTGTGATATTCGACGCGCCGGCAAGCGTTTGAATGTCTGTTGCTGATCCAGCGCGGACAGGAATGAAATAGTCTTCTTCGATGCTCATTGGATTATATCTTAGATCTATTCTGCCGCTATCCGCGTCCACAATGGAGTGTCGCTTAAGCTGTGAAACAACCTTTTGCATATATTGTTCTACCTCATGTGGGGGGATAGAACCTACATCAATCTTAAACATTCTTCTTTCAGATGAGCGTACAACACGGTAGGCCATCATCGCATCTTCCATCAAAGTTAACTGACGCCAAATGCGTCGGGCAGGCTCAAGAGTAGAAGTGCCGTAAGGAGCATACTTATCATTACCGAGAATACGGAAATGTGCGATCTGCCAATTCTCAAATGTCATTCCTGCTGAATTCCACTGATATTGAACATAGTTTGGATTGGTTGAATCCTGGCCTTCCAATCTTTCAAGTTCAGCTGTTGGCAATGCAATAACCGACTGTATTCCATACTTTTCATCGATATCCAGATACAAGAAGAAGTCGCCGTACTTACACATTGTGCGCGCCCAACCAAAAAGGTTATACTGAACGTTCAATATGTTTTCATATAGTACTGCCAGGACCGCTCTAATCTCCTCGTTCGGGCATTTAATGTTTAACATCGGTCGAAGATCAGAATACGTTGTCATCTCATCTGCATATATGTCCATTGTCGAAGCTATCTCAGGCATGTATTCCATCTGGTCAAAGTCAACATAACGCTCTCCTCGTCTCTGACTTTGAATCGCGCTGGTGGCCATTGTGTCAAGAGGGTTGTATAGTGACTTTTTAAACTGTTGGCCGGAAACAGATTTGAATCGTGAAGAGAACTTGTCTAAATGTTGTCTTCTAATCCGGCGTCCGGACTGAGAGCGGTAGTTTATGATCGGGCCGGAGAATAATCTTGTTAATGCTTTAAAAAGATTTGAATCTTTGTTTTTGGGGTTTTTATCACTTGGTGCCATTTACTTTCTCACTTTATAATCCATTTGTATTGTTCATACATTTGTTCTGCTTCAGACATTTTATCAAATATATTACCTTTTTTGTAGCCATCTTGTCCTTTTATTTGTGTATTCATCGTTGTTTTTGTTGTATGAATCGCATTTACAAAAGCTTTTTGATAATTTAAATCTCTTGCATTTGCTTGAAGGGCCGTGTCTCTAACCCAACAGGCAATTGCAAGAGCCATAATTAAATCATCATTATAACTTTTCATAGCTTGGGGTTTTCCATTCCTCCAAATAAATGTTTTCATTTCATTGACGGTGCGAGATGAATATACTCTAATTAGTTTATTTCTGATAAACTCTTCTAATTTCGCTACGATAAGCGGCCGGGTTTTCATTGACGTTGTAAAACCAGGCACGGCGCTGGTGACGTTCTCAGCTTGATATTGTTCGATGTATTCGTGTGTGGACTTAATAGAGTGATAAACATTTGGATATTGAAAATCAATAAGTTTTTCCAATACAGAATAACCAATGTTGTTGTTCTCGACCACCAGCATAGCGTTTCCAAACTCTCTTCCAGCCTGATTAAGCAGGTTGGCATACATATCAAGCGTCGGTTTTCCCTGATATTCTCCGACGCATTCCAGTGTTTCAAGTTTTATAACGTGGAACGCAGAGTTATCGGCGCCGTCGCCTCTGGCCACATCTGCAACCAATAAATAATTACATGTCGGATCAAACTCTTCCCAAATCCAAAAGTTTCTATCAAATCCTGTTCGATGCTTTGGTTCTCTTGTGCTGGCCAAAAGCCATTCCATGTCGTCTGGATCGATAACAGTCTCGCCAGATGTATTAAAGTTGCATTTAAGCTCCTGCGCAATTTGGCGCTTGGACATGTTCTTGGTTTCTTTCTTATACCACTCTTCGTCGCGGTCAGGGTGAACATCCCAAGGTAATGTCGTTAAGTTAAAGTTGTTGGAACCATCTTCGGCGTCTGCGCACGTCTTATGAAACCAGTTGCCGACACCGTTGGGCGTAGACAGCGCTATACATCGACCACCTGTTGATAGTGTGGGATACAGACCGGTCCAAAGTTCGTCGAGGTTCTCGATGTGAGCAGCCTCGTCGAGGACCAAGAGAGACAACGCCTCAGAACGACCGGCATCTCCGGAGGTAGAGGCAGCTTTAATAGATGAGCCATTTGAAAGCTCAAAAGATGTTCTGTTGTCTACGTCAATAGTTGATATTTTGAGCCAGTCGGGGAGATTTCGCATGACGCTTTTTACTTTCTTGACGAGGTTCCCGGCTGTGGCAAACTTTGTTGCCATGACAAGAATGGCCTTATCACGATGGAATAGCATCATCCACACAATATAGCCGGCGGTAATAGTTGATATGCCGAGTTGGCGCGCTTTGAGAATTACATTAAAACGATAGTCGTTAAACTCTTTGAGAAGGTCGTCCTGAAAATCATACGTATCAAAAAGAATCAGCCCGTGCATCGGGTGTGATATACGGGCATACGTGTTAAGAAAATAAGATGGATCCTTACCGCACTTTAAGATCTCTTTGACTCTTTGCTTTTTGTCTAATTGAAAACTCATACATCTTTCAGCGCAGCAATAACTTCATCCTTGTTGGCGAGATTGCCTTCTCCATCTAAAACGATCATATCTTCCATGCCATCGGTGCGCATCATCTGAATCAATTCATAGTCTGACTTTTGTTCGATGCCTTCGGGATCAAGCACACTATAGAGTTCCTCCGGGCCGCCCATATCGCGGTAGTGACCTTCTCCGAGTACTTCTTTAATTAGAGACATTAGTTCCTCCAACTGGAAGCCTGCGACTGGGCGCCCTTCGGCGCCGGGAGTGTAAAGCCCTTCGGGCTCTTCCTCTTCTGGTTCTCCTATCTCGACGCCGGGAAGCTTTTCAAAAACCAGTTCAAATATCTCTGATACTTCTTCGGGGCCCTTTCCCTGAATCAATTCCCCAATTGTAACAACAAGTTCATCTTGACTCATTTCGGCGCGGAATGGTTTTTCCATAGGATAGGTTTCGTCGGCCGGCGAGGGTTCGGCAGCAACAGTTTCATCGCCTCCTTTAAAGTCGGGATCGTATGAGGGGGCGCCGGGGTCCACGCGAGGATCATAGTCTGGATCACCTTTTATCTTCCGCAACAGATCCAGCGCAGCCTTTGACTCTGCAATGCCTTCTTCTTTCAGATATTCTTCTAAAATAATACGATAAAGATCGTCGCGAGAAATGTCCATTTGATTTTAGTCTCCGCCATTCTTCGGACGTGTGTCATTCTTGGGGCGCTTGCCTTGCCATCCTCCTTGATCGAGGAAGCTTTTCCAGTTGCGCTCAAGGGGGGCCCTAGACCCCTCGGCATTATTCATTTCTTCAGAGAGGCCGCCAATCTTATAGTGCTTTTTGGCCGTAACCCACGAGCGCACACGAGAAGTGCTCTCGACACGCATATCTGTCTCGCCCTCTTCGGTGAGAGTAACTGACTTACCTGTAACTTTGCGGTATTCTTTCTTAAGCCAGCTTATGACCTCTCCCAAAGTTTGTTCAACGTCGTTTTCAAAACCGTTGGCATGCACTTCTTTAAGTTGAACTTCTGAATGATAACTGAGACACATCATATTGCCATAAAACACAACACCAAATCCATCTAAAATGCGCTTATCGAGAATGGGGTCCCCCTCTTCTCTTTGAAGGCCGGCTTTAATCGGTTCTCCATCTTCCGTCAGCGCGCCATCATATGCATTGGCTGCAGCCTGTGAAAGTCCTTGAATAATTTCATACACTGACGATGTTTCTTTTTTCTTAGCCATTATCGGGTCTCCATCCTTTTAACCATCTTTCTTCTCTGCCAAAAATATATCTGTCATAGCAGGAACTACAGCATTCAAATTTTGTAAGGCAAACATCATCCATTGATTTCTTTGGAAAAGATCCGCAGACTGAACAATGTCTCAAAGATTCTCTATTAAATAGTTTTTTTGTAACCTTTATGCCATTTATATCAATTTTCTCTTGCCACTCTTCGTTTTTCTTAGTTTTCTTATAAAACTCTCGCATCTGTGAGAGGTACTCTTTCTCTTTTTCCTCATCCCAGTTTGCTTTTGGGTTAGCAATTGTTTCGGCGCCATACTTTTCTGATATAGCTTTTTCAACGGCGGCAACATAATTTAAATCTTTATCTTTCATTGAATACTTTATAAGCTCCATATGTGGCCGCGGAGCCGGCCACTACACCACCGATAAACCACCACGTCTTATTGCGCGGGGAAGTCTTTTTTAGTGATTTAACTAGCGCTTCAATCTCTCTGTCTTTGTGTTTGATAAATAAGTCGTATTCTTCCGTGCGTGCTTTCTGTTCTATATTCAGGGTCTCTAATTCTAAACGATGTTGTTCTTTCTGTTTGTCTAATTCATATCGAACTCGAATGTCACATGCTGGGAGAAAGCGATCATATCCTGATAGTACTTCGGCCATGGCTTGCTTGCTAAACAGGACACCTTCGAATGGCGCGCATTGCTTGTATCCTAAAATGGTAAACTGCGCCGGATCGGCGTTTGCCGTTAAGGTGAGCGCAAATAACAAACTAAGGAGAAACATATTTCAGTCCAAGGGTGGTCTCTATATCAGTAATTAGTCCTTCTTTATCTTCGCTGAACTTTCTGCCGTATTCTCTTGTCTTTCTTTCTCTTTCTTCATCCAAGTCTCGAAGACTAGCCTCATAGTCCGCCTCTATTGAAGCGAGCCTATCAAGATAGCTCTCCATAAGCAATTGCTTTTCGTACATCTCTTGTTCATGGATATCTTTTAATCCTTCGATTTGCGCTTCGGTGGAATCTATGCGTGTCTGATACGCGTCTTCCATCAAATGATAATCATATCGTGTCTTCAACACCACAGTCAGAAGAAGCAACACGATCAGTATTGCTTTCCAGTTCTTTAAAGCAAACTCTATCGCTTTCTTCTTAAGCATTGTGCCCCCGCAATCTAGCGATGCCATCAATAATTGTTTGGCCTCCAATATAGATTGCTGAAATAATTACCCAGTCTTCGCTGGTAACATGTCCTGTAAGCGTAAGGCCTGTTGCTGTCGCCCATACCATAAGCTTGCGGGATGTGAGTTTTTCTAGCCATGTGTCGACGAATGCTTTTGTTGCTGCCATCATTATTTACTCCTGTTTTGTTTCTTTACGCTCTTAACGCATTTCTCATATTTCTCTTTATCTTCTCGCCCAACTGATGCTGTGCAAATCGCCCAAGGATTGTTTTCTCTTTCGTCTAAACTCCCCAAAACAATGGTGCGCACCATGTCCAACACTTCTACCGGATTCAGGCCGCCCTCTTCGTCGCCTGTCATATAAAGCATCGCCTTCTCAACGAGACCCATAACTTTTCTTAGCTTTTCAAATGCTGCTTCCTCTGGGCGCGGGTCGTCCATTGTAAATGTCCCGCCACCAATATCGAGCGCTTCCTTAATCTCTTCTTTGATAAGCTGCTTAAGTTGTGACTTGGTGATCTTCATCTTCCCACTCCTTGTGTTCCTTGCCTGCATGGGCTTCTTCACAAGACTTGCCGGGATGATCTTTCTTTTCTGCTAGTTTTTCTGAACCAAGCTGGGAAATAATTGCCTGTAAGGCGACGGCCTGAGCTTCGGGCGGCAATCTTGCTATGTCTACTTTGACAGCAGACACAATCTTTTCGACTGCTGGCTCTAAGGCAGATAAATCAAACTCTTCTTTGAGACCGGTCGTCTCTGATTCTGGCTTTCTCTTTTTAGTGCGGGCGTACCGTCCCAAATAATCTTGTGCATATCCCAGTGTGACCGGGTCATCGCCAGTAACAGATGCTGCCAGATAATCAATGCTTACATCCAAGTCCTCTATTTTATCAGACAACCCTTTAATGGCTTTCAAGAGGGCCGGATCGCTCTCCATCTCTTCTTTGATGATCTGTTTAAGTTGGGACTTGGTGATTTTCATTTTCTCCAATCCTTCCATCCATGTTTTAGCTGGCGCCTTAAGCGTCCGATATCTGGGGGGGCCTTACCGCGAAGATCAACCACCTTTTCTGGTGGCACATCTTCCATATCACTTCTGACATCGCTATCGATCCGTGCCAAATCTGCAATCTCTTGATGTAGTGGCATCACAGTTTCAAAACTACCGGGCTTCGCATGAAGCGCAGTCTCAATAAGATTCCAAGCCATGCTACCAACATCTTCCCCAAACACATCTATGACCGTCTGGCGGGATTGACCCATGGCCATTTTATATGATTGTTGATCGTCGGCGCGCTCCGGGCTTTTCTGAAGATATGGATCTTCAATCTCTTCCTTATCTGTCGTCTCGTTCAAAGCCTCTTCAAGATCTTCCTTGCCTTCATCTTTGCCTTTATTATACCCTCGCATATATTCCCCACCTTTTAAGCGGGGAGGATCTCCAGCCTTGCCGGCCGCATGGCCTTCTTCATATGACCGGGCCATTCCGCGGGCTTCAGCGTCGTGTTCGCTTCGGCCTTCCTCATCTAAATCTCTGTATGTCGTCTCGTGTTGAGCGCTCAAATATTTATTCCAATTTTCAAATAGTTTCTTCATGTTGCTAATCCATTCATACTTAATATCGCAATCAACCCGGGCACATTCTTTCTGACATAAACGCCAGAGAACAATGTCTCGCATCGACCGCCGACGTAAGCGATTGCCGACTCAATGTTCTTACTAATCTTAGGGTCTGCCACCATTTCTTCTGACGCAACCAAAATGAGCGTGCCTGCGGCGGCCTTCCCTTTCGGGGGAGGACACGCAGAACGGTTCATGCAGTTGTGTAGGATCACCGATCCAAGCTTTCCAGTATTTGGATCTTTTATCATTGTTGAGCCCATAAAGGCCCTGCCATTATTGCCCAAGCATGTTTCCAAATCCTTTGAATCGAAAGATTGGATCGGTGAATCCTCGGTGGAGAGTTTTAAAACTTGAGCTAATGACTTCGCAAATTGAGTGTTCGCAACAGGATACATGCCGAGCATGCCGATTCTGCCGCGAAGTAAGCGTGTGGCTCGTTCGTTGTCGAGCACAATGTGTGGATGTTTCGCAACATCATTCATAAGAGTTAAAGCATTTTTGGCAATCGTAGGGTTAAGATTCTCTTGGGCTGTTGGCCAAGAAACAACGTATACGACCTTGCCGGCGGCTTGTACTGACTTCATATATCTTTCAAAGACCGGGTGCAATGCGGTCACCGATGATCCGGTTCCTCCGCCACCACCAGCAAGGACAACAAGCCAATCGACCTTGCCGAGCTTGATGCGCAGGGCATCTTCAATGATGGCGCCATTCTGTGCAAGAACCTCTTTGCCGTACTCTACGTTCTTGCCGATACCATCGCTATCGGGAATGAGGACGACATGATCTTCTTCGACGTTCTTCGGAATGTCCTTGCCTGTGGAGTTAACAAGCAATGTCTTGTGGAATCCCAGTTCAATGAAGGCATTCGCCATTTTGTTGCCTCCGCCGCCGACGCCAACAAAGCCAATGTTTAACGAAGAGGGTGCGGTGTTCTCGGGAAGAAGGTCTTCATCAGAGTATTCCATCTGGAGACCAAAGTCTTCCACCATTCCAAAGTCTTCGGCGGCTACCTCTTCGTGATAGCTGTCTTTCTCCTGATTAAAGGAGGGTGGTGGTTCTGCGGGAGGCAGAAAATCAAATTCGTTTTTATCGTCGGTTTCTTCAGACATTGGTTATTCTCGTGTGTTCTAATAATTCAAGATAAAGGTGTATTCGGCAAATTGCGCAACATTAAATGGCTGACCAAGAAGATCGTCCGGAACGGGAACGCTAGTGCCCCCTTTCAAAGTTGTTGTTGGTTCTTCATCAACCAAAGATAAAGTCATTGTAATGGGGGTTTTTGTGCCCGATGACATATCCATTCCGGTGATGCGTGTCTCTCTTTCTCCGCTTTGAACTAAATTGCTGAATTCATACAAATCTACAAGTGTATAATTCCTCTTCCGAGATAGTCCTTCAAGAGTCTTCTGCAGCTCTTCCTTAATAATCTGTTTAAGTTCTGTTTTAGTTATTTTCATGTTAGTCTTCCTCCTTGGAAGTTAATCCAGATAGCTTGTCTTTGAGATTGCGTAGTAAGCCTACGCCTCGATTCCAACATCCGGCTACTCTGCCTTTAACCCAGCCGACAACACCGCCAACCCAGCCGGTGACAGTGCCCCAAAGGTCTCTGGTAATCTCAACGACCTGATCCCAAGCAAGGTCTAGAATATCTACGACCAGCTTAAGCGGTGCGCTGAGCACTCGAAGAAGTGGGTGCCTGTCCCTTCTTAGTAGGACCCAGGCCAATGTAACACCAACTAATAACCCCTCAAGTCGGGGGGCGTCGGTATGAAGATGAAGCAAAAGCTCACCAACTAAAGTGGACACAGTAGCGACGACACCCCAAAGGGATTCGACTACTCCGGCCACCAGATTCCAACACGCCTGTAATAGTTCCATCATGATATTTTCTCCTACTGGTTAACTCTTGCGTATCCTGCTTTTTTCTCAATTACAATTTGCATGTCAACACAGTCTTTGAGCGAATCAAGGTGCGAGATCAACAAAACGTTCTTAAAATACACTTTAATTAGTTCCAAGATCCTAATAAAACCTTCCATATTTTCTTCGTCCAGCGCTGTGCCAGGTTCATCAAGAATAAATAAGTCACTCTTTGGCAGTGACGAAACACTCAAAAGCGCTAGACGTATGGCCATTGCACACAAAGTTTTCTCTGCGCCAGAGGCCATTTCAATAGGTCTTGGTTCATGTCTAGGGTGTTTAATAAAGATGTCAAATTTCTTTCCGCTGTCTTCGAAGAAGATTTCAAAGTCTACAATATTGGCAAGGACCTTCGCGATCTCTTGGTTGATGACCGGGAGCTTCCGCTTAATAATATCGTAAGCAATACCAGATGTGTGCATACAACGCATATAAAGATCATAGGCTGAATATTCCTCCTGTAAATCTACGTACTCTTGTTTTTGTTCTCGGACGCTTTCTACCTTTTGTTCCATAGAGCCCACATCCTTATAAAGCTCTAGGGTTTGCTCTTGGCATCCATCGTAACGAACTTGAGCTTTGTCGAGCTTGGCGTTACAAGCATCCAGTTCTGTCGTAAACTCTTCGAAGTTTTCGATGGCCTCTTTGTTCTCTTCATATTTATTCTTCTTTTCTTCTAAGTCTTTTAGCTCATATCCCAAACGCTCTATTGATGTTTGGTTTCTTTCAATCGATAGGTTAAAGTCAGCGATTTCATGTGTTGTCGTATTTTTCTTTTCAATAATCGTATTATATTTGGATAGCTGATCTTCAACAAACTTTGGCCTTAGTGTTTGTATCTTTTTATCTATTAGATTAACATGCTGACGCGTAATCTCTTGCTGCTTATCAACATGTGGAAAGTTGGCTACAGCAACATTCGCATCGCGAATAAACTTACATTGTGGATACTCTGTACCACAAGGGATGCCATCAAGCAATTTTGATTTGCGCTCGATATCTTCTATTTGTTGTAGCAAATCGTTAAGAGTGGTTTGCTGATTTTCTTTCTGTTCGCTTAAAGATAAGATTGTGTCCTGCTGTTTGTTCAAAGTATCAATATTTATCTTGGCTAGATATTCTTCGATCTTTTCAGATGTGCTTCGCTTAACTAGAAGTTCTTTATTATATTGTTTATTTTCAGCCTGTAGCGAAACAATCTGAATCTGCTTCTTTCGAATCTCTCGCTTGGTGTCAACCACGTTAATGACTTCTTCTGGAATAGCGTCAATGCTGTTGCGTAGTTCTTCACAAGCCTGTGTTACCTTTTCGATCTCTGTCTTGAGGTGCTCGCATTCTTGTTCGTGTTCTTCTAGCTCTTGTCGCTTTGCTTTCAGATCTACTGCCGCTTCCTCTATCTCTTCGTCATAGTTGCGTGCTTCAAGGCGTTTTAATGCGCCCTTTAAGTCGGTGCTATCTTCCTTGGATAGCTTGAACTTCTTTTCAAAGATCTCCAAATCAAGGAACTTTGCGATGATTTCCTTTCTCCTTGTCGAGCCCTCATCAATAAACGATAATGCGCCGTGCTGAGAGGCCATTGAGGAGATCAGAAAGTCCTCACAGGCACCGAAGTGTTTGCGAATATTTGCGTCCGTTAGCGGGCGACTCAGGCCGTTTAAAGAAATGATTTCACCTGTGGCGTTGTCGTAGACTTCAAAATTCAAATCGGTCTTTGCTTCAAGTGTCTCCTCTCCCTTGAGTCGTTTGATGTATTTCTCTGCTGTTCTCTCGATTGTATAAGTGTAGTGTCCAACATCAATCGTCAGCTTTCCTCGACATGATTCTTTATTCTGATTAATAACATTAAGATTCTTGCGCTCATTTTTTGAGGTTGTATTAAAAAGAGTCCAAAGCGCAGCATCGATAATGCTGCTTTTCCCAGAAAAGTTTTTGCCAAAGATCCCTGTAATGCCATTAAGCCCTTCGAAGCTTACACTATTGTTTTCTCCGTAGTTAAACAGATTGTCAAACTCAAAACTTGTCAGCTTCCAATTCACATTTCTTGAAATATCGTCATCATCTTCTACCACCTTCTTGTACTTGCGGTTTAACTCATAGACCTTCTCCATTGTAGAGTCGTCGACTTGATAATCTTTAAGATATTCATCTATCAGTTCTTCTTGTATATTAATATCACGAAGGTTCTCTGTCTTTAGATTGTCCGTGATCTCTGTTACATCTCCACGATCACCAGCGGCTCGGTTAAGGAACGTCACAACTTCCGGCTTAAAGCGGTGCTTTGCGATATCTATCGCGCGCTTCATCACATTCAGCGGAAGATTGTTGTTGCTTACGAGCCGAAGTCGCGCGCCCTTCGGGACATTCGTTCCCTTGGGCATGCGGCCTTTCGGCGTGAGTTCCAGAGTAATGAACGGCTTCGGATTCTTGAACACAAACGGCTCGACGTCCCAGTCGTCCTTCGACTGAATATCCCAAATAAGAATACCCTTGTCGTTGGTCTCTCCATGGTTCTGTTGTACGGTGCTGCCGGCATACCAGATACGACCAGCCTTGTCAAGAATTTGACGACGATGAATATCACCAAGCATGGCAAAATCAAATCCATCAAAAATCTCCATTGTATCTTCGCCATTCAGCATGACCCAGCCAACGTCTGTCTTGCAGTTACTGATCGACCCGTGATAAAGAGCGATGTTGATTCTATCTGAATTAGTCGGCTTGATCCAATTTTCACGATCAAATACTGATAAAACATTTAAGCACACCATGTCATTGATGTTCGTCTCTCCAGATTCTTTCAACAGGTGAAGATCCGGATGAGATAGTGCATTAAAAATTGGTGTCAAGGCATCTTGACGGCTGCTGTTCTTTAAGTTGCCGTCATGATTACCTAAAATCACATACGTCGGCGCTATGTTCGCAAGATTCTCAAAGAACTGCGAGCACATATCAACGTACTCTGGAGATATTTGCGTCTTTGTGTGCGCAACGTCCCCACAGTGAACGATGTAGTCGACTTTCTCTTCTCGTAATTTCTCATATAATTGTTCGAAAATTATTCGATATTCATAATGATACTTTAAATTTTTAATGTGAGTATCGCTAATATGAGCAAACTTCACATATCCTCCTTAGACAAGTGCCCCCATTAACAGTATAGCACTGTCAACAGAGGCAGTCAAATAA